>OGPA01000618.1_pt1 | contig 35220 bp, 31 predicted proteins | sample 1552841 | NCBI WGS metagenome assembly OGPA01 (sample SAMEA2579916, study PRJEB22360) | human gut metagenome
GTAATGAAATAAAGTTCTTCTGTTCGATCTCTGTGAAGAGCAACAACAGACAAAACAAAGCCCCGACAGGATTTCCTGCCGGGGCTTTCGTATATATAGAAAGAGTTTAGTTTTTTTGTGAAGCAAGCATTTATTTGCTCAAACTTTTCCCGGATTATTAAGTTCGTCCACCAGGCGGAAGACCATTGTGCAGGGATTATGTTTGACATATTCTGTTGTGTCGAATGTTCCGGCAAGTTTCTCCGCCCATTTTATCGCTTGCGCTTCGTTGCCATATTTCAGTAGTAAATCATGCATATCTTTAGCATTTTTGCGATAGATGAATTTTCCTTTTTTACCGTCTTGCTCCAGTATTTTCTGGTTCATTTCCTTTTCGATGGCCTGATGAAACCGGGATGCAGGAAAGTCGTCTTTGTCGAATACAGCCCATACACTGTTCAGAGGCTTAGGGCTGCTTTTTTTGAGCTCGATAGCTGCATTGACAACGCCCAACGGATCGCACCCTTCGCCTTGTGTTTCTATATCCAGTGTGTAGGGTGGAAGACTGTTGTTGAACGAAGAAAAATAATGAGGTTCCGTTTTCTGTCCTTCACAAACAATGAGGAAGTAAACTCGCTGATTACGGGTGCCGACTGCCCGTTTATTCCGTGAGCCGTCTCGTTCGAAACGATTGTGGAAACTATTGATGTCAATCCTCTTTGCCATATTTCATCAGATTTGAAAAATCACCAATGAATGGAATGGCGCCATAGCGTCCTTGTATATAATCTTTCTCGTAGTTTCGGTCATTACGCACTTTTGTGCCGTCCGGATCGCGGAACTCGACCAGCGAATATAGGTCGGTTTGCTCTTTCTCATCTTTCTCGGTAAACCATATCTGATCGCGCCGGAAACAATCGCAACCCAACAGATTGGTGTCGTGAGTGGCAAAGATGAGTTGGGCACCTCTTTTGTTTATTTCCGGAGAATGGAACATCTCTATGATTTTCTTTGTCAGTAAAGGGTGTAGTTTGGCATCAAGTTCGTCGATAACAAGAGGTAGACCATATTGTAAAGTGTATAAAATGAATCCAGCAATGTCAAATACTTTATTAGTTCCTGCAGATTCACTCTCTGTAATGATGAAAGAATGTTTACCTATTTTATTGCCTGATATATCATATATATTATGAATAGTATTAGCTTTATCTCGCCAATTATATTCTTCATTGAGTAAGTCTATATCAATAAATCCCAATTGCAGGTCTTGGAAGAATTTTTTAGTTAGTTTTGATTCGTTTTTTAGATATACAGATGTCATACTTTTAAATGGATCATGATTCACTCCAGATAAAATACGAATATCGTTTATACTTTCAATAATTTCTTTTGCTCGCTTTACATTGAATTGATCGCAAACGGAGAGAAAAAGACCATTGTCTCTTGTTCGCTCTTCCAATCCCTTTGCTTCTAAAAAGATGTCCGAAATGCCAATGCTTTCATTTTCCCGAAGGAAAAGAGGTTGTTCTTTCTTTGCTCCTTTGGGAACTGTATATAGCCACTCCGAATGGATTTTATCATTATCTAATTCAAAACCGTATCTATAGTATTCTTCCCATTGGATAAATAATATCTCAAAATAAGAGGGAAGAGAGCGGTTCTCTTTTGCCAACATAAAAGGAGATACATTTAGTTTATCGGTGGAATTGAGCTTTGAAGAGTTCATGATTGTATCTTGCATAAATTTTAAAGCCTTTATCAAATTACTCTTTCCACTGGAGTTTGCTCCGTAGATAGCTGCGGATTTAAGTAGCTTGTAATTGGCTGTTTTCAATATATTATCGGGAAGCTCTTTGATATTGGAGGCTTCCATACTTAATGTTTTCTTATCTTTAAAAGATAAAAAATTCTCTACAGTGAATTCAATCAGATTAATCATTGTCTTGTTTGTTTTGAGAGATATTCTCGCAATTTGCTTCAAATATACCTATAAAAACAATGTATTCTTTAATTATTGCGATTTTTTCTCATTCATTACGCTATCGCCATCGCTAGCACGCTCACCCGTACCCCCGGTACGGTCAGTAACGCTTCGGCGCAGGCTCCGAGAGTAGAGCCGGTTGTGATGACATCGTCTATCAGTAAGATATGTTTGCCTTTCAGGGTTTCGGGGTTGGTGACGATGAAGATTTCCTGTACATTCAGCCAACGGTCGTACACCTGTTTCTTTGTCTGTGTTTCGTTTGCCCGGATACGGCATAGGCTGGAGGTGTCGACCGGTAGTTTCAGTACGCTGTTTATGCCCCGGGCGATCCATTCCGACTGGTTGTATCCGCGTTTCTTTTTCTTTTTGGAATGAAGCGGTACGGGGAGGATCAGATCGGGAAGGTCGGAGAGGATAGATTGACGGTAGTCCAGTCCCGCCATGCGTCCCAGCCGGAAACCGATCTCCTTATTATCGTTATACTTCAGTTCGTGGATAAGCTGTTGCACGTGCCCTCCCCGCTCGTAATGCAGGAAAGCTGCCGCATGGCAGATAAAGACTTTACCGGTGAATAAATGAGTGGCGGGGTTCTCTTTCAGATAGTCGAACCCGGTACGAGGCAGGTCGCACAGACATTTGAGGCAGAAATGTTCCTCACCTCCCATAAGCGGGTCGTTACATAACAGGCAAAGCTTGGGAAAGAAAAGATTCAGCAGGTTATTCAAAGTCTTCCTCATAATCGTTCCCTTTGAATAATTGTTTCAGGCAACGTATTGCTTCACGGCTTTCGAAACCACGGCCGGCGGCAAAGCGGAGGAGTTTGGTGTAGATATCTCTTTCGTCTTTCCCTTTGACAGACTTTTTCTTTGCTTTCAATAAGGCAAGGAGGATACCTTCATATTCTTTTTCGTCGATTCTTTCCAACGCCTCCGAACGGATGGAGGCAGGAATGTTTTTCTTATGTAGTTCGTATGCGATCTTGATGCGTCCCCATTTGTTGAAACGCAACTTGTCGTTCACGAAATAACCGGAAAACCGGCTTTCGTCAATGAACTTTTCCTGAAGCAGGCGGGCAATGATACGCTCGCCTTCCTCAGAGGTGAGACCGGCCGCTTGTATTTTCTTCTGTACGTCTTGTATGCAACGTTCGGCAGTAGAGCAGTAGGCGGCTGCACGACGCAGCATTTCGGCTTCTGTTATCTGTTCCATGTCTGTGCTTTCACAAAACGGTCTTTTCCGGACAAGTCTTGTATAAGTTCGACATTCTTGAATTCCATCAGGCGGAGCATGTTGACCGTCTGTTCTCCCAGTTGTGAGTTGATCTCGAAGTAGATATATCCTTTCTTTTTCAGCTTCTGTTCTGCAAACATAGTGATGCGGTGGTAATACAATAACGGATTGTCGTTGGGGACGAACAGGGCCAGGGAAGGCTCATAGTCGAGTACATTCGGGTCCATGGCGGCTTTCTCCTTCTCCATGACGTAAGGAGGGTTGCTGACGATGATGTCGAACTCTTCTTCGATAGAATCAGCCGTTTTTGACGGGGTCAGGATATCTTTTTGAAAGAAGGTGATTACAGCCCTGTTGCGTACCGCATTTCGTTTGGCTGTTTTCAGAGCCTCTTCCGAAATGTCGAGCGCATATACTTGCGACTTGTTCAGCAACTTCTTCAAAGTAATGGCAATGCAGCCGCTACCGGTTCCTATATCTAGTATATCCAGTTCTTTCTTTTGAGGATAATCGCGGACGATCAGTTCGACCAACTCCTCGGTTTCGGGACGCGGGATCAATACGGAAGGATTAACCTCGAACTCAAATCCGTAGAAATCGGTTTTACCGAATATGTACTGGATCGGTTCGTATTTGGTGAGTCGTTCTACTATATTATGAATCTCCGACTTTTCCTTCTCGGATAATTCTTTATCTTTGCAAAGTAAGAATTGATGTGGCTGAATATCGCACACACGTTCCATTATCAGGCGGGTGAATGCCTTGATTTCACTTAGTGGATAATAGTCTTTCAGCGTGTCTTGTATATAAGCGACGGTCTCAGTCATGATAATTTAATTTTAGTGCAAAAGTAATGTAAAAACCATTTATAAGCAAAGAAAATGGTCGAGGTTGAAAATAAATATATGGCTCGTTGTATTTCACTGGCCCGGGGTGGAGCAGGAAATGTGGCGCCTAATCCGATGGTGGGAGCCGTGGTCGTGCACCAAGGTAAAATTATCGGGGAAGGGTATCACAGGAAGTGCGGCGAAGCGCATGCCGAGGTGAATGCGATCGCTTCGGTAAAGGATGAGTCTTTGTTGAAAGAGTCTACGATGTACGTTAGCCTGGAGCCTTGTTCCCATTACGGGAAGACGCCTCCTTGTGCGGAATTGATCATAAGAAAGCAGATTCCACGTGTTGTGATAGGGTGTCTGGATCCTTTCCCTGAGGTGTCGGGAAGAGGGGTAAGGATGCTACGGGAGGCCGGAGTAGAGGTGGTGACCGGGGTGATGGAGCAGGAAGCCCGGGAGTTGAACCGCGATTTTATGACTTTCCAACAACTGGGACGCCCTTACGTCTATCTGAAATGGGCGCAGAGTGCCGACGGTTTTATGGATCGGGTACGGACGGACAATTCCACTCCGGCAGTCGTTCTTTCGTCGGCAGAGATGCTTCGCAGGGTACACTGTATGCGTGCCAATGTGGCGGCCATTATGGTGGGTACACAGACGGCCTTGTTGGATAATCCGTCGTTGACGGTACGGCATTGGGCGGGAAAGTCGCCTGTAAGGGTCGTACTCGACAGGACATTGCGTATCCCTTCCGGTAATCATTTATTCGACGGGACGGTCAAGACATTGGTCTTTACGGCTGAAGATGCGGTGGGCAGCGAAAATGTGGAGTATGTAAAGATTGATTTTTTACAACCTGTCCTGCCGCAAGTCTTGCATGAATTGTATACCCGTAAACTGAATTCCCTGATGGTTGAGGGTGGTGCTACTCTTCTTGGACATTTTTTACAGGAAGATCTCTGGGATAAGATGTTTGTCGAAACAGCTCCGGTTTTTCTGGAAGCGGGTGTAAAGGCACCGGATATAAATCTGGCTCCTTCTTTGTCGTTAACGGAGGTGATTAAACGTCAGGATCATGTAATATCTGTTTTTTCACGGAAAAATCAGTGAGCGAAGTAGTTTAACGGAACTAAAATATTATAAATATTAGCCGATATTGGGTATAAAGCAAAAAATGTTTCTACTTTTGTGGCTTTATATGCAACAAACTTATTTTTGGATGAAAAATAGAATAGTACTATTTGTAGCGGGATGTATTGCATTGTTATTGTCTTCCTGTCTGGGATCGGACGATAATGAGTATGAGTTACCAAAGGATTGTCAGATTACTTCTTTTACAGTAAAGCATGATTCGATTCTTGGTGGCAAGCTGGATACAGTGAAGTTTGTGATCGACCAGGTGAACGGACGTATTTTTAATCCGGATTCCCTGCCTTTTGGAACTGTAATAGAAAAAGTAGTTTGTACGGTAACGTATGCTAACGGGATGGCTTCTATCGAAGTAACCCAGGACGCCTTGCCCGATTCTACCTATTACTGGAATTTGACAGACTCTTTGGATTTCTCTAAACCCGTAAAGATGGTGACTGCCGCTTATGACGGGATTGCCAAGAAAACGTATATCGCTCAGGTGAATGTGCATCAGGTGGTGCCCGACTCTATGTCGTGGGATCTGTATGCAGATAATGTATTCGGTTTCCCTGTAAAGGAACAGAAAGTGGTTGCCTGGGGATCGGAAAATGACGAGTACTATTATATGTACATGCAAGCAGCTGATGCCAGCAAGGGATACTCCTTGAAGAGTTCTTCCGTGTCGGATGGAAGAAGCTGGACAGAGCTTTCGTTGGAAGGTCTGCCTGCCGGTGAAGTTCGTTTGTCGCAGATGACCGAATATGAAGATGCTTTGTATGTGCCTACAACGAAAGGCGCACTTTATCAGTCGGTTGACGGACAGAAGTGGACGCAGGTTGACCAGGCTCCGTCAGTTAAAACGGTATTGGGTGCAATAAAAAGCGGTGGTTTGAATCAACCGTCGGCTTTGGCTACTATTGTCGATAATAACGGTACATTGAACTACGCCATAATGGATAAGGATCAGAAATGGACGACAGGTGATGTTGTTCCGGCCGGTTTCCCTGTGAGCGGTTTCGGTTCTTTGTCGAGCCTGAATATGTTCCGCGAAAGCCTTACGGTCGTTGCCGGTAAAGATAAAGACGGCAAACTGCTGAATGCAGCCTGGAGTACGATGACCGGTGCTTCATGGGTGCTGTTAACCGATATGGAGTCGGATTATTTCGATAAGAGAGAAGGGGTTATGCTTTCTGCTTACGATGATAAGTTCTGTATGGTCGGCGGTATCGACGAATCGAATAAGGCTTTGAAAGATATTTATTTCTCTATAGATGGTGGTGTGTCGTGGACATTGTCGGATACATTAGCTGTTATGCCGGAAAATTATAAGGCCAGAGGTTTTGCTTCTGTGTTGGTGGATAAAGAGAAATTTATGCTGATTTTCGGCGGTAAGGAGAACAATAGTGCAAATGATCTGGATCAGATCTGGAAGGGACGTATAAACCGTTTAGGTTTTAAGGATTGATAAAGTTCGTGGAGGAAAGTATAATTTTAGGAAGAATTTGACGTTAGAAAAAGAAGTGTAGTAATATAATAGCATTGTTTATGACTTCAACTTTTTTTCAACGGATTCTTATACTGATACTGCTGGCCGGCTCATTTATCGGTCTCCATGCACAGGAATATAAATATGAAATAGGCGGGATGGCAGGAGGCGCCTTCTATATGGGGGATGCCAACAAGAATGCTTTCTTCAAAGGGATGAACCCCGCGGTAGGGGTTGTGTTCCGTTATAATCCCAACTTCAGATGGGCCTTTAAAAGCAATCTGATGTGGGGGCAGGTATCGGGTAATACGGAAGGACTGGAAAATGTTTTTCCGGACAATGCGCAAGCATCGTTCAGCCGTAGCCTGATAGAGCTGGGCGGTCAGATGGAGTTCAACTTCATGCCGTACAGTGATAAATTTGCTTATGCAGGAGCGAAGCGTTTTACTCCGTATGTTCTCCTGGGACTGGGTGTCACGGTGGGTACAGGGAATAAGATGTTTTTCGGACCGAATATCCCATTAGGGGTAGGTGTGAAATATAAGGTCAAGAACAGGATCAATCTGGGTTGCGAGTTCTCGTTCCGTAAGTTATTCGGAGATAATTTCGATGTGACGGACGATAGCAATGCAATATTGGATAATCCCTATCAGACCGGTGGCAGTTTCTTGAAGAACAAAGATTGGTATTCATTTTTACTGCTATCTGTTACCTGGGACTTCGGTCCGCGTAACAGGCCATGTAATAGTATAAACAGCAACAGTACGTTTAGATACTGAAAACACTATGTCATTGATTGAGGAAATAGACAAAAATCGCTTGCCGCAACATGTGGCGATTATTATGGATGGAAACGGACGTTGGGCCAAAGCGCAGGGGAAAGACCGGAGCTATGGACACCAGGAAGGCGTTGTCTCCGTACGTAAAGTAGTTGAGGCGGCAACGGCTATTGGACTGAAGTACCTTACAGTGTACACCTTTTCAACAGAAAACTGGAATCGTCCGGAAGCAGAAGTAAAGGCTCTGATGAGCTTGCTGGTGTCGGCCATCCATCGTGAAACGCCGGATCTGATGAAAAATAATGTCCGTCTGATGGCTATCGGTAACTTGGACCGTCTGCCTGAAGATGCACATGCCACTTTGCTGGATTGTATAAAACAAACATCAGCCAATACAGGTACCACGCTCGTATTGGCTCTCAGTTATTCTTCCCGCTGGGAGATAACGGAAGCTGTCAGACAGCTTGCTGTTCAAGTGTTGGAAAAGAAAATAAACCCCAACGATATAACCGAGGCAGTTGTCTCGGACCACCTAACGACTAAAGGCATTCCCGATCCGGATCTATTGATCAGGACCGGTGGAGAAAAACGCATCAGTAACTTCCTGCTGTGGCAGGCGTCTTATGCGGAATTCTTCTTTACCGATGTGTATTGGCCGGCATTCAGAGAAGAAGAGTTGTATGAAGCTATATTGTATTACCAGCAACGCGAACGTCGTTTCGGTAAAACAAGTGAGCAATTAATCTTATAAACAATAGCTGTTATATGTACAAAAGAATAGTGCTGTTTTTTATTTTCCTAGGTTTTGCCTGCGGAGCATTTGCCCAGGAAAGTGACACTACCAAGGTTGAAGCACCGGCAGAAGTGCCGGTCATTAATTATTCGTTTCCCAAACGGTATAAGATTGCCGACATTAAGGTAACGGGTATTAAGAATTATGATGATTTCGTGTTAATCGGTTTTTCGGGACTATCGGTCGGTGACATGGTCACTATCCCCGGAGACGAGATTACAACAGCGGTGAAGCGTTTTTGGAAACACGGATTGTTTTCGGATGTAAAAATCCTGGCAACCAAGATTGAAGGTGACGAAGTCTGGCTGGAAATCCAGTTGAAGCAACGTCCCCGTATATCGGAAGTAAATTATCATGGAATCAAGAAAGGGGAAAGGGAAGACCTTGAAGCCAAGTTGGGCTTGAAGAAGGGGTTCCAGGTTACTCCGAACCTGATGGACCGTGCGAAGATCGTTATCCAGAAGTTCTTCGATGGAAAAGGATTTAAGAATGTGGATGTGGATATCGTTCAGCGCGACGACCTGGCCCATGAAGGCGAGGTGATCGTAGATATCAATATCGACAAGAATGAAAAGACCAAGATCCACCGTATCTATTTTGAAGGGAATGAGGCTTTATCAGCACGGGATCTGAAGAAAGCGATGAAGAAGACCAACGAAAAGTTCAGTCTTCCGAACGACTGGAAGACTAGTATCCTGGAAGCATTCAGCACCAAGAAATTTACGACCGAAGAATATGAAAAAGACAAGGCTAACATCATAGCCAAGTATAACGAACACGGTTATCGTGACGCAGTCTTGTTGTCCGACAGTGTCGTTAACTACAATGATAAGAAAGTCGACATCTTCCTGAAGTTGGAAGAAGGTGACAAATATTACCTGAAAGATATTCGCTTCGTTGGTAATACGCAGTATGCTTCGGATTATCTGGAAGCAATTCTGGGTATGAAACCTGGCGAAGTTTATAACCAGAAGAAATTGAACGAGCGTCTGTCGCTGGATGAAGATGCCGTATCCAATGTATATTATAACAATGGTTACATCTTCTTTAGCGCCGACCCGGTGGAAGTGGATGTGGATAACGACTCTATCTCATTGGAAGTACGTATTCAGGAAGGCCCGCAGGCAACTATCAACCGTGTTATTATCAATGGTAACGACCGTTTGTATGAAGATATCGTACGTCGTGAGCTTCGTACCAAACCGGGTATGTTATTCAGTCGTGAAGACCTGATGCGTTCTGTTCGTGAAATAGCCCAGATGGGACACTTCGACCCGGAAAACATGGACCCGAAACCACTGCCTGATCCGGAGAACGGAACAGTGGATATCCAGTATAACCTGACATCGAAGGCCAACGACCAGATCGAGTTCTCGGCCGGTTGGGGACAAACGGGTGTGATCGGTAAATTGAGTTTGAAGTTTACCAACTTCTCCATGAAGAACTTCTTGAACCCGAAGACATATAAAGGTATTATCCCACAGGGTGAAGGCCAGACTCTGACATTGAGTGGCCAGACCAACGGACGCTACTACCAGGCATACAGTATTTCATTTATGGACCCGTGGTTCGGCGGAAGACGTCCGAATACACTTTCTGTAAGTGCTTATTTCTCCAAACAGACTGACATTAGCAGTAATTACTATAATAACAGCATGGCTAACTATGGCGGTTATTATCCCGGTTACAACTATGGTGGTATGTATGGTGGCTACGGTGGTTATTATAACAACTACTATAATAATAACTATGAACTGGCATACGACCCGGATAAATCGATCATGATGTTCGGTCTTTCTGCCGGTTACGGTAAGCGTTTGACTTGGCCGGACGACTACTTCCAGTTTATGGCAACGCTGAACTATCAGATGTATATCATGCACGACTGGGCATACTTCCTGGTTCAGAACGGAACTTGTCACAACGTAAACCTGGAGTTGATGTTACAGCGTAACTCTATCGACAACCCGTTGTATACTCGTCGTGGTTCGCAGTTCTCTTTCTCAGTTAGTGCAACTCCTCCTTACTCATTGTGGGATGGCAAGGATTATGCTAACATGAGCGACAATGACGAAAGCAAGTTCAAGTTTATCGAATACCATAAATGGAAGTTCAAAGCGAAGTTGTTCTCTCCGCTGGCTCCTATGTCAGTAAAGCGTACACCGGTATTGATGACTCGTGTTGAATACGGATTCTTGGGATCTTACAACAAACACAAACGTTCTCCCTTCGAAACCTTCTATATGGGTGGTGACGGTATGAGTGGATACTCCAGTACTTATGCAACTGAAACTATCGGTTTGAGAGGTTACGAAAACGGAAGTATCGCCGGTAACGGAGGTTATAACTCGTATGGTTATGCTTACTCCCGTCTGGCCATGGAGTTACGTTATCCGTTCCTGTTGGAACCGTCTTCTACTATCTACGGTCTTGTATTTGTTGAAGCCGGTAACGCTTGGAAAGATTTGAAGAGCTTTAATCCGTTCGACCTGAAACGTTCTGCCGGCGTCGGTGTACGTATCTTCCTTCCGATGATCGGTTTGATGGGTATCGACTGGGCATATGGTTTCGACAAAGTAGATGGATCTCGTAGTGCAGGTGGTAGCAATTTCCACTTCATCATTGGACAAGAGTTCTAATTGTAAGCGGTAGATTAATTGAAAATTAACAATTCAGCATTAAGCGTTAACCATAATTCATTGGAACAAAGTAAACCCTCCGCTATATTTGTAGTCAGAGAGTGAAACTATAAAAAGAAAGCGTATGAAGAAGATTATTGTTTTGAGTTGTATGATGCTCCTTTGCTCTTTTGCCGGGATGGCGCAAAAGTTTGCATTGATAGATATGGAATATATCCTGAAGAATATTCCGGCTTATGAAATGACAAACGAACAATTAAGCCAGGTGTCAAAGAAATGGCAGAATGAGGTGGAAGCAATACAGCAGGAGGCGCAAAATATGTATAAGACCTATCAGAGTGATTTGGTATTCCTTTCAGCTGAAATGAAGACAAAGCGTGAAGAAGAAATCGTGAAGAAGGAACAGGAAGCGCAAGACCTGAAACGTACTTATTTCGGACCTGAAGGTGAATTGTTCAAAAAGCGTGAAAGCTTGATGAAACCAATACAGGATGAAATTTATAATGCAGTGAAGGAAATATCGGAAGACAAGGGATATCAACTTGTTGTTGACCGTGCTTCAGCTATGAGTATTATTTTTGCATCTCCAAAGATCGATATCAGCAATGAAGTGCTGTTAAAGTTAGGATATTCAAAATAAATGCTTACATTTGTGCGCTTTATGCACAAAAAAAATTGATTGATTAATAACAAGTAATATTTTATAGAAAATGAAGAAACTGATTATTTTATTGTTGATGATCCTCCCGTTAGGAGTTTTTGCTCAGGACATGAAAGTGGCAATTGTTAATACAAACGAACTTATTCCTTTAATGCCTGAAGTAACTGCTATGCAGGAAACTCTGAAACAGATGAATGACAAGTACATGGGTGAAATGAAGACCATGCAGGATGAATACGAAAAGAAATATGCTGACTATATCGCTCAACAGGATTCATTGACTGAAAATATCAAGCTGAGAAGAATGCAGGAACTTTCAGATATCGAACAAAGAGTTCAGAACTTCACTCAGGTAGCTCGTCAGGATATGGATAAAAAACAGCAGGAGTTGTTTACACCGATCCAGGACAAAGTAAGAAATGCAATCAAAGCTGTTGGTGACGAAAAAGGTTATGCTTATATCCTCGATTCTAACCCAGGTATGGTGCTTTACACTGGTAGCTCAGCAATCGATGCTACTCCGTTTGTAAAAGCTAAATTAGGTTTGAAATAATACAATCAAAAGTACGATACAACAAAGGATGCCTTTCTATGAAGGGCATCCTTTGTTGTGTTATAAAAGAAGGAAGAATATGTTTTCACAACAACCGGGTCCGATCGGAGTTTTTGATTCCGGCTATGGCGGACTGACTGTATTTGACAAGATCCGTGAGGCAATGCCTGACTACGATTATATTTACCTGGGAGACAATGCCCGGGCTCCTTATGGGCCGCGTTCGTTCGAGGTGGTATACCGCTTTACGCGTCAGGCAGTGATGAAGTTGTTCGCTGAAGGCTGCCAACTGGTTATCCTGGCCTGTAATACGGCTTCTGCAAAGGCTTTGCGTACTATTCAGCAACGTGACCTGCCGGTGGTCGATCCCACACGCCGTGTACTGGGCGTAATACGTCCGACAGTGGAAATGATGGATCGGGTCAGTTTAACGAAGCATATCGGGATACTGGGAACTGCAGGCACCATCTCTTCCCGATCTTATTCGCTTGAAATAGAGAAGATGTTCCCTCATATAAAAGTAACCGGCGAAGCCTGCCCGATGTGGGCTCCCCTGGTTGAGAATAACGAGTTTGATTCTCCAGGTGCCGATTACTTTGTGAAAAAACATTTGGATCATATCCTGTCTCTCGACTCACAGATTGATACGCTGGTATTGGGGTGCACGCATTACCCATTATTGATCGGTAAGATCAAACAATATCTGCCCTCTGAGATCACTGTCTTCGCACAAGGAGAATACGTAGCGGTGAGCCTGATTGATTATCTGAAAAGACATCCTGAAATGGATCGGAAGTTGACCCGTCATGGTGAATGTCGCTTTCTGACCACAGAATCGGCCGGGAAGTTTTCGGATGCTGCCTCTGTCTTTTTGAATAATCCGATAGAAGTAGAACAAATCTCTATCGACTAAGGAGGGGGGATATGAGACAAGTCCGGCATATCTTTTTATTTCTGTTGCTGCTTTCTTGTTTGCATGGCAAGGCAGAAGAACTGGATATCTGGCTGCAAAATAAAGGGATGGTGGATGTATCCGCATGGGATTCGACTATTTGTGTGCAGCTCGTTTATGCAACCTCCGATAATTTTATAGGGGAAGCGGTTTATTCCGGTATTACCCGTGCCTGGTTGCATCCCGATGCTGCCAAAAAATTGGTTGTAGCTCAACATTTGCTTAAGAAAGAACACCCGGAGCTTACGCTGGTGGTATATGATGCCGCCCGTCCGATGTCTGTGCAACGGAAGATGTGGAGTCTGGTTCGTGGTACTGATAAAGTAAATTATGTGAGTAATCCTTCCAACGGCGGAGGGTTGCATAATTACGGAATGGCAGTGGATGTCACGATCCTGGATAAAACAGGCCAGCCTTTGCCTATGGGAAGTCCTTTTGATTTCTTTGGGGAAGAGGCCCACACCAACAATGAAGAAGTTTTGTTGGCCTCTGAAAAGATAACCCGTGAAGAGTTTGATAACCGGCGTTTACTCCGTCGGATAATGATGAATGCCGGATTTCGTACGATCCCTTACGAGTGGTGGCATTTTAATGCTTGCAGCCGGGCCGAAGCCCGGCAAAGTTATCCAGTATTGGATTAATTAATATTCTTACCGAATGGAGTCAGTGCAAGAGCTGCCATCTTGAAATGCTGTCTTCCCCAGGGTATCCCGATTATCGTGATGCACAATAAAAGACCGAATCCCAAATGAGTCAGGCAGATCCAGAAACCTCCCAATATGATCCAAAGTATGTTCATAATGATGCAAAGGCAGCCTCCGGAGTTACCGTTGTCCGTGACTGTGCTACCGAAGGGCCATAAGGCCAGTAAAGCCAGTTTTAACGTCTGTAGCCCGAACGGTATACCAATGATGGTGACCATTAATAACAGGCTTGAGATCAGATACTCGATACTGGTAGCCAGTCCTCCGAAAATTAACCAAATGATATTACCAAGAAATTTCATAAGCCACTGAATTTATCATGTTCACAAATGTAACATAATTCTGATTAAAAACAATAGTTATCGAAGCTGAAACCGACAGGCATCGCTTTACCTCCGGGCAGGCATCCGCAGACTGTCCAGTTCGGCAAACACCTGTTGTTTTACAATCATAAAGCTATCGCGTAGTTCAGGTTTGACCGGTAGTGAAGGAGGAGCTTCCATATTCAGTGGATTGATCGGCTCACCGTTTTTGTGTACACGGAAGTCCAGGTGAGGACCTGTCGATAATCCGGTAGAACCTACGTAAGCGATCACTTCCCCCTGTTGTACATGACTTCCGACCTGTATACCCTTGGCAAATTTGCTCAGGTGCATATAAGTGGTAGTATATACCGAGTTATGCTTTACTTTCAGGAAATTCCCGCCACCGTTCTGATAGCCTTTGGCAATAACCGTTCCGGCTCCGATACTTTTTACCGGTGTTCCGACAGGAGCTGCATAATCGACCCCATGATGCGCACGGTAACGTTTCAATATCGGGTGGAAACGAGCATTGGTGAAGCGTGAAGTTATGCGGAATATATCTAACGGTGCTTTCAGGAAAGCTTTGCGTAAACTGTTCCCATCCTGATCGAAATATTCGAATACGCTGTCCTGGGTAAAAGGAATGGCAACGAAGTCTTTCCCCTGGTGGTTGAATACAGCTCCCTGGATGCTGTTTATATTTAATGCAGTCGTGTCATCGATATAAGCAATGTCGTACAGTACACGGAACGAATCACCCTCTTTTACGTCATAGAAATCTATCTGCCAGGCAAAGACATCGGCTATATTGATTGCCAGTAAAGGATTCACACCATTCGACTGGAGAACGTTCCATAGAGAGGAATTCAGCGTGCCTTCCACGTAGTGCCTTTTTAAGGTGATCGGTTTATTAAATTCGTAAGCGCGTATGGTGTCGCCGGTAAGGTCGATCACAGCGTAATCTGTCCGCGACTTGGCGAAAGCGATGTAACGGATCTGTGCCGTACTGTCCTGCATTGTGAATGTGTAGTAATGCATACCCGCCTGTAGTTTGGTCGGGTCGAGAACTTCAACAGACGACCGGCTGATACTGTCAGCCATCAAAGCAGAAAAGCCCAGGCTGGAAAAAATAGAAGCCGGGTTGTCGCCGTTCTTCATCTTATAGTCTTTCACGTCCAGTGTATCTATACATACGCCATATTGATAGACGCGTTGCTGGCTGTCGATCCATTCGCTGTCGACTTCTTCTTCGGTTTGTTCGGGTGTGTTTTTACAGGAGAGACCTAGTATGAATAATAAGATCAAAATAGGTGCAATGTTGAATCCCTTCATTATATCCTCTTTTATTGTTTATCCATAAAACTGCAAACTTACGGAAAATATAAAGTGGTACATTCGCATGATTTGTATCCATTTGTTAATGTTGACTAAATAGCTTACTTTTGCGAAACAATTTGGACGTATTTGACGTCTTATTCCTGTAAGTGATATAACAAATAGTATAGATTATGAAAAGAGTAATTTTTTATGTATTAATGCTCCCGATGGTATTGGGGATGATGATTTCTTGTTCTGAAGCCAAAACAGACGCTAAGAAACTGGAAGGTAAATGGAATGTAATTGAGGTAAAAGGCGAAAAGATCTTGAAAGAAGGATTACCTCCATATATGGAATTTGATATGGCGCAGAATAAACTGCATGGTAATGGCGGTTGCAATATGTTCAACACCTCCGTAACATTGGATGACAACGATGTATCTTCCATTACGATCGCTCCGGCTGCCGCAACGATGATGGCCTGTCCGGATATGTCGACAGAAGATGCTATCTTTAAAGCAATAGGAGATGTGAAAGCTGTAAAAGCCGGCAACTCTGAAAGCGAAATGATGCTGGTTGATGGATCCGGTAATGTTTTGTTTGTTTTGTCTAAAAACTAATCAGAGATGAAGAAGTATTTATTTCTCTGTCTGGCTGTGGTAGGTATTGCCGTATTTGCTTCCTGTAAATCTCAGAAAGCGGTGGTTGCCACATTTTCCGATCTCGACGGTGAATGGAGTGTGGTTGAACTGAACGGGAAGAGACTGGACCCGGCAGACAGCAAGCAATTAATTGTGATCGATGTTGCCCGTAAACATCTGTCCGGTAATGCCGGCTGTAACCGAATGAACGGTAACATCGAGTATACGGATGCACAGAAAAACATCATCAAGTTTCCGCAGGTGGCTACTACCCGGATGGCTTGTCCTGACATGAAAGGTGAGCAGGAGTTTTTGGATGCATTGAACAAGGTGGTTCGTTTTCAGGCGGAAGGGCTGACAAAACCAGTGAATACAGTTGCTCTCTATGGTACTGACAATGGAAAGTTGATGGTTATTCAAAAGAAATAAGTGATAATTGTAAAATAGGAGAGGTGGCCCTGTTGAAGGAAGCCACCTCTTTTCAGTTCAAAGATAGAGCATAGTTGCATAACTCTCTGACTTCGCCAATAGTCTCGAAATCTATCTTATGACCATCAATATATTTTTTGAGTTGTACCTTGTGTTTAGAGAAGAGTTTCAGGAATTGTTTCTCTGTTGAAAATTGTTTCAATCGTTTGTTTATTTCGACATAAAACTGAAAATCTATTTTAACAAGAACCGTATTCTTTTCGTTCTCTCCCGTTCCATAGATAAGATTGGAATAGCTATCGACAGAAGCTGTTTCGGTTTTTCCGCCGAAAGTAAGATCTTTTTTGATGCGTTTGTTTCCGGTGTATCGGACTAATATGCGTGGTTCGGTTTGTATGACTTCTGCCACTTCCTTTCCATAAATTGGAATAAATGTTCGGGTGCCTGCCTTTATAGAAACGATTTTTTCCGGATCTGCGAATTCCTTCTTTTCGTTGTCTTTATCGATAAACACAAATTTGTTGTCAAACAGGTCGTAATTAACGGGAACCAGGAAAACTCTTCCGTCTTTATAGTAAATATATGAATCTGTAAATTCCGGAAATAAGTATGGGGAATGTTTTTCCTGTGCAAAAACATCAGAAAACCTGAGGAAAACGACTAATAGAATTAAGATGTATTTCATATTGTTATTTGAAAATAATAAGATAGAGAATAGAAAAGAAGAGAAAGTAGTGAGAGTTTTTACTCTTCACTACTTTCTTTTTTGTTATTTCGACTTCTTACAACGAATATGAAGTCTTTTCTTTCGCTTCTTCGGCTGTAACTTCCAGTAAATGTACCTGAACCTCGTATAAACGTTTGTACTCAGGCGCACCTTCCGGTCGGATAGCTATGTTGGTTACCATATATTGCTGTGGTTTTGTATAATCGCCCGGAGTTCCCAGATTAGGCGCTCCGTTAACGGGATCTACTCTGCAAGCATAAATGTCTTTCATTATAAACTCCAGAACCATCTCGTTTTGTTTTACAGGCATAACGACATAGCGATACATATCTTCTTTTGCACTCTTTGCATCACTTTCTATTTTTTCGAAATAACCGTATGGTTTTATTGTTTCGTTGTCGAATGCAGATTGGATAAAAGCATGCCCTTTATTAGGGGTGTGATAACCCACTTTATCGAAAGAAAATATATGAGCAATATATTTTTTCCCTTCCGGTGCGGAACTGTCATCTACAATTTCCAATGTGTTTTTTACCGTCATTTTCTCTCCCGGAGCCAATGTTTTATCTAAAATCGTGATATTAGATCCGGTATTGTTTACATATTCCATTCCGTTTTCGAAAGAATTGAGTAGTGACCGGGCAATATAATTTTCCAACCACTGTCCTTTGCCATCATTATGGTTGATCTGCCATACTTTATTTACAAAAAGTTCCCGGGGACGATTTCTTACTAAACCGGTTCCCATATCCAGTTCCGAATATACCGACTCGGGTACTTCATCCCAGACAATTCCGCTTTGACAGCCGTAAAGAGCCGTTATAGCGAATGTTATTGCGAATAATATACTTTTGATTTTCATGACTTTGTTATCTTTTAAAATAATTATTGATAGCTTCTGTTTTCCCATCCCGGATTTTGAACAAAATTGCGATTCACTTCCAAAGTGGAGCGTGAAAAAGGTAGTTTGTAGAATACGGCATCATCGAATTTACGATCATAATATACACTTTGATCAATCGTGCGAACGTAGAAATAAGGAGTAAAGTATTTAGGGTCACTTTTGGGTGCCAAGTATCCGTTAAGGCCTACTTCTTCACTTTCAATTCCTTTACGGAAAATAAACATACCTCTGGAGTTTTTGTTTAATTCGTCGATAACAGTTTTACCTTCCGACTCTCCCCACCTGAGCAGGTCGAAGTAGCGGTGCCCGGGCACTTCGAATGCAAACTCGATACGGCGTTGTAATTTGTATTCTTCCCACAGGTCGTGACCAACTACCGATGCCTCGAAGTTATCGAGACCTGCACGGTTACGAATCTGATTGATAGCATCTAACGTTTCATTTTCTTTACCTCCCAGTTTATAAGCAGCTTCGGCATAATTCAATAATGCTTCCGCATAACGGACCATAAAGTAGCAGGAGGGTGACTGTGTGCCGTTGACAGTTCCGTTTTCGTTGAAACGTCCGATAGTATATTTAGCGGCATAATAGCTTGTAACCGTTGATTGGGCTCCTCCGGTGATGTCTAACTTTTCAGTGTGTTTGAAATAGGTTCCCAAAGAACTGTATTTCTCCGATTTAGTCGGTTCCGAAAAGTCGATCCAGGTACGGATCAGGTATCTTTCATGCTCGGCACCGGCATAGTAGGTGCTGTCGTGGAGGATAGTTGCATAAAAACGTTTGTCCCGGTCGGTATACATATCGAGGTAGTTTTCGCTGGTTGCGGTGAATTGTCCCTGGTCATTTTGGGTTAGCCCGAGTTCTTTCGACTGGGTTGTTTTCCACCATTGCATCCATTTGCCGGTCGCTTTATCTTTCTGGTAGTAGCAATCTACCAGGTCCTGAGTTGGGTATGCACCTCCGCGTCCACCATCCCAGTCCGGATTGAAGTCGGTTGTACCTCCGTACATTTTAGCCCAGGAAACCGGATGTGAGTAATAGCCGGGGTTGAAACCTGACCTGTTTGATTCGTTGAACATGACGGGCCAGATAGATTCTACCGACGTATGACCGTTGGATGTGTTAAACAGCTTGGCATAATCGGATTCCAACTCATATTTGCCTATCACTGATTTAGCTGCTTCATAAGCCATTTGATAATAATGCCCGGCATCTTTCGTGAACTTATAAAGTGTTTTGCTTTCGACAGAACCGGCCAACTGATCATATAGTCCTTTGGCTGATGCTTCGGCCGCACAGGCTGCAGCTAATGCACTGCGTGATTTCAGTACTTGTACAGCATTTTCATTAAGCAAACCCAGAGTCGGTTTAACCGATGCTTTTTTGAATAACTCCAAAGCTTTGTCATAATCGCTTAGGATTTGATCGAATACCTCTTCACGACTGTTTTGAGGAAGCATTGTTTCATCGAAGATAGTCATTGTATTGGTGATGATCGGCATGATACCCCAATATCTTTCCATATCGGCATAGTACAGGGCACGAAATGCATAACTTTCTGCCAATAGCTGACTTGATTCTTCTTCAGTGATGTTGGGTACTTCCGGAATGCGCTCGATGGCCAGATTCGTTTGACGTATCCGTTTGTATCCATCCCCCCAGGGGGCTCCGACTATACCAGCACTGTTCATTTCGTCATACCGTCTGCCGTTATAGTCGTATTGACGGAATGTATTCTGGTCGCGGTCTATATTACCACATGCATTGTCCGACCATTGCTCGGCCTGGAATGCCTGGTTAGCTCCGGCAGGTCCCCATAAATAGAATTGATTGACGAAAGTACGCGATAACTGTGCGTTTGCCCAGAATTGATCTTCGAATACACTGGTGGTCGGTTCGATTCCCAGCGGGTCACAACTGGAGAGACAAACCGCAGTGCATAACGCTAATATATTTAATTTCTTCATTTTTCTTATGTTATAATGTGATTACAATGTTAATGTTGCGCTCAGTGTGAATGAACGTTGTGTAGGATAACTACCCAGTTTGTTGCCTCCCCAGATAGAGTTAGCCGGCAAGTATTCAGGGTCGGTTAAATTGTGGAACGGATTTCCTTTCTTTACCCAGGTGCAGACATTATTGGCTACAAAATTAACCTGCAAGCCTTTGATATAGCTTATGTTTTTGAGAACCCGGCGTTTCAGGTCGTAGCTGACACTGATGTTTTTCAGTTTCAGATAAGAAGCGTCGTATACCCAGGCATCGACATAATTGTATCCCCAGCCATAAGTCGAGTTGGTAGGCAATGGAAGTTTATTGGTAATAGGATTACTTGGGGTATATGATTCCGGATACAGGTATTTGCCATAATGCCAGTAGTAGTCCTGTTGTGAACGGGCCGGTGAAGTGACATCACCTGTCACATTGCCTGCTCCCTGAAAGAATACTTCAAAACTAAAATCTTTCCAACCCACTCCTAATGTGATTCCGTAAAGAGATTGAGGAACTATACCCCCTCTTTCTTCTATTACCTGGTCGCCGCCATTTAACACACCGTCACCATTGATATCCAGCATACGGAAGGTTCCTAATGCGTGGTTGCGTCCGAAGTGCATATATGAATTATACATGTCCTGATATGAGGTAAACAAACCATTTGTTTTCCAGGATTGCGAGTATGTATCTTGTACATTGTTTTTACCCAGATCGTTTAAGTTGGGATAATAGTAGCTTTCCGATTGTTTGGCGTGCCTTACCGCCACTTGTTCCCAATAGGTATAGTTTCCACCGATTCTATAGGTAAAATCGCCGATGCGATCGCTCCAATTTAAAGAAAATTCAACACCGCCTTTGTGATTGGTTACATAAGGTGCATTCATTTTGGGCGTATTGGGCAGACCTAAAATAGGTGTATAGGTTATTTCTGGATTCATGTCTATTTCTTCCCCTTTATTCAGATACAGATAAGTATCGAACGAGCCTGTCAAACGGTCTTTAAAGAATCCGAAGTCGACACCACCACTGATTTGTTGCGATTCACCCCAGGTAAGGTTGCTGGAAACATTTGTTTCAGTCCAAACCGAATTGGAATTCATGTTTTCTCCCAGGAGGATATTGTTTGCTTTGCTATCGTTTTTGGATAGTCCGTATTGATTCATATAGCTGAACGGGCTTGCCAGCTCCTGGCCTACAACTCCGTAACCGCCTCGAATCTTAAACATGCTGATCCAGTCTTTATCGATAATGTCTTTGATGAACTCTTCTTCCGTCAACACCCAACCGGCAGATGCTGCATAGAAAAATCCCCAGCGTTTATCCGGATGGTAGCATAACGAACCGTTGTAATTGGCACTTAATTGTAGCAGATATTTGCTGTCGTAGTCGTAAGTGATACGCCCAACATAGGATGCCGATCCCCATAGTCCTTCTGTCCCTTTCATTTCCTGCATTGTCGCTCCGGCCTCTATCTGCGGATTATAAATGCTTGGGTAGCCATATTTCTTTGCCATGGTCGAGTTTGTTCTGCGCTTTTGACTCGTATAGTTGATCATGGCAGTCAGATTATGTTTGCCGAAAGACCGGTTGTAATCTGCTTGCAGGATACCTGTCGTCAGTGAGTAGTTGTCCCATGTTTGAGATAAATTGGCATCATTCGGGTTATAACTGTTTTCCTGTGTTGCATAAGGGCTGGAGTATACGCCGACTTCCGGATGACTAAAGCTTTTGTTCATCGAGTTACTGTAATTGAAGTTGACACTACCGCTGACAGATAATCCCTCTACCCATGGTAAACTCCATTTTAAACCGATGTTCGACTGTAGCCGGTAGTCATCCGTATTGTTGAATCCGGTACGCAAGCGCGCGTCCAACCCTCCGGCTCTTTCCAGACCGGTTGTCCAGTTTTGTGGTATTCTGTGCATTTCGTTTCCTTCAATCAAGACAGAGTTGAAGATGCCGTCACCCCCCTGTGGTTGCTTCTTTTTGGCCATCACGCCATTTAGGTTCAGCGTGAATCTCAGGCTCTTGTCTTTCAGCAGGTAAGCATCTGTATTGACAATCGCGTTGTACTGTTCGTAATCGTAAGAATCGCTGATACCGGATTGTTTCATATAACCCAGACTAGAGTAATATCTTACCCTTTCGCTACCTCCGCGCACACTAAGGTTCGTTTGAGTCATCGGCTGGGTATGATTAAAGAAATCCCAGGCATCATAGTCACCATAATAGTTTTCGATATCCTTTCCTTGAGTAACGAACGGATTGAACAAATCGTTTATATCACCAAGTGAGTATCCTAAAGCGTATTTTTGATTGACCATGTCGGTAATTTCCTGGCGATTATGTCCTTGCGAATTCAAATACCCCATGTAATATTTAGACATTTCCGTTGCGTTGAAAGCGGGACTTTCGGCCATACTGGCTGCATACAGATCGTTTTTCATGTTTACATAATCCCAGGTACTCATCGCTTTGGGCCTGTAAGAAGGGGTCATCACGGTCATTTTCTGACTTACCGATATTTCCAACTGGCCTTCCTGTCCTTTCTTGGTGGTGACCACCACAACACCGTCGCTTGCACGGGGGCCGTATACCGCTGTGGCCGAAGCATCTTTCAGGATACTCATGGAGGCTATATCGTCCGGGCGCAAACGGTTGAAGAATACTTCACCCTGGCTGGTTTCCATCACCACGTCATCGATTACGTATAAGATATTGCTACCACCGCGGATCCAGATTTTGGAAGTTTCGCCCGGAGCTCCCGAACGTGCCTGGGAAATAATACCGGATACACGACCTCCTAATCCGTCACTGGGAGAGGTAACCGGTAGTTTTGCGATCGATTCGATTTTAACGTTAACAGCAGCAGCCGTTAACGTCTTTGTCTTTTGGACACCGCTAAAACCGGTGACAACGACTTCGTCCAGGGCTTGTGAGTCTTCTATTAACTTTACGTTAATGGAGGCTTGTCCTGTGTACTTGACTTCCTGTGTGGTATAACCTACGAAAGAAATTTGAATGACACTTCCGACCTTCACGTCTTCGAGGGTAAATCGACCGTCAAGGTCAGTAATAATACCGTTTGTGGTTCCTTTCACAATGACAGAGGCTCCGGTTACGGGGCCGAATTCATCTTCTACTGTACCTGTTACTTTCCCGTTTTGCTGGGAAATGCTCACGCTCGGTCTAATGGGTGTTGTGTCGGCTTTTATGCTCTCGGGAGAACATAATATGCCTGCAACCAACATTAAACCAACCGGTTTGAAGTTTTTTAGCATAATGTGCGTTTTTAGTTTGTTATTAATTATGTAATAGGTAAAAAATATCAATGTTGTTTCGGAGTTTTCCGATCATCGTCCGTCTACACCTAACGAGTTGGTAGTAAAACTGAATTCAATTGTTGTTGCCATATAATATTAGTTTTAATTAGTTCATAGAGAACTATGGCGTATTAGGTTCACGGTCTAAATTATTCTAAGAAAAAGCCGTATTTATCGACTTTTATTTGTGGTCAAAAACGGGTTATGTGAAATAAAAGTTTAATTTTGTACGCTATATATCGAATTATTTTATAATATTTGCAAAATGATAACCATAGTTCTCTATGGACTAAGATTAATTATAAAATATTTTTTCTGTCTTTTCCCATAAGAAACAATATCAAATAACTCTAGCGATCCGTCTTAAGATTCAGATATTTATAATGTACAATTAGCGTAAATTCGTTTGATTATTGTTTGTCGTAAAATTTTGTGAGTGAAACTAGTTTTTACATTTTTAGTTATGCGTTTATTCTTATTGATATATGTTGTGTAAGTTTTGTCTTTTTGTGGCTTTGATGATAGTTGCAATATTTCGGGAAATATTTTTTCATGGGGGCTGGCTTTCTTTTTATATCTGTTTGGCAGGTATCTTCAGTGTAAAGCGACTGCCTTTGCCTTGTGCGGAACTAACCTGTATATCCCCTTTCAATCGTTCAGCTATGGTCTTGCAGATAGAGAGTCCGAGGCCGGTTCCTTGTGCAAATTCATCTTGTTTGTAGAATCGTTCGAACACTTTATCGAGTGCACTCTGTGACATGCCTATACCTGTATCTTCCACGTAGATGTACACCTGTTTCTCATTCAGGTTATAATTGTATCCCAATTTGATGTATCCGCTCTTCGTGAATTTGACAGCATTGTTTATGAAGTTCGTGATCACCTGGGTTAACCGGAAACGGTCTGCATATACCTCGACGGGAACTTCCGGAACATTTTTTATAAACTGGATATGTGCAGGGATCAATAGATGATGTGTCTGATAAATTTCATCTACCAGGTCATTCAGTTTGAATGTCTCGAAAGTGAAACTCATACGGCCCGATTCGATGCGTGATAGTTCCAGGATGTCGTTGATCAGTTTCAATAGCAGATTACTGTTTTTGTTGATCGTGTCTTTGAATACCTCTTTTTCTTCTTCAGACAGATCCGTTTCTTCCTGCAAAAGGTTCGAGAAGCCGACAATGGCATTCAAAGGTGTTCGTATTTCATGACTCATATTGGCCAGGAAAGCCGATTTCATCTTATTGGCCTCTTCTGCTTTCTCCTGCAGGTCAATGAGCTTTTGTTCCTTTTCCTTGAAAGACTGTATGTTCAGGCAGAGACCAATCACGGCTTGATCCGGTTCTGATTTATCTTCTCCGTGATTGTAACGTAATTCCCACCAACTGTATTTTTTTCCGCTGAAGTTAAAACGGCATTGAATGGTCGTTTCTTCCCATATCCCGGAGTTTATATCCCGGATATGACAACTTAGATGCTCCTGGTCGTCCGGATGTGTTAAGGATAACAATTCGGCAAGAGGCATTTCACGCGGTTGTATCTGATTTGCCGTAAAGAAATCATTTTCAAAAATGAACACTCCGTTCTCCAGTCGCCAGGCGTATGTATTTCCACCTTCCATAGCTAAACGGAGGAAACGCCGTTCTTTTATCAGATTTGTCTGTACCAGTCGTTTCCGTTTGGATTCGCTTCTGTACAGGTAGAATAATTGAGTAATGATGTAGATGATCAGAACAAGGAAGAGAATAGTTCCGATAATCATTGCCTTTTGATATCGCTCGTAGAATGGCTGGTTATAAATAATACTATCTGCCGGCAGGTCACTCGTTTTTATATTGAAACGCAGCATTTCATCCCAGTCGAACGCATATACTTTCGGGCTTTCCACCATAGGAAAGGCAGACGGCTTTTTTCCGTTGATAATGGCGGCAGCTCTTTCCGATACGATATCGGTCTGTATCTCCAGTGTGGTAAAATATCCGCCTGTAATACCTTTGCCATCATTGAACCCGTTATTGATCACGGTGAAATTCGGAACATTGGCCAAGCGTCCGATGGTTAACACATCAAAGTCGAGGATGATTTGCAGGCAGGCGGTATATGGTTTACTTTGAAAGATGGCCAATAATCCTTTTGCGGAAAGGTAAGCTGTTTCCGTGGTGAATAAAATAGACTTTCCCGGTTCACCGTGGCAGATATCTTCCGGATATTCATTTTTCTTTTGATGAAATAGGCCGATCCGTATGGTTCTGCCTGTGCCTTTCACTTCCTCCTGGATGGTCTTGAACGATTCTCTTCCCATAAAGCGTGCATGCTTGAAGAAAAGTATATTTGACGATCCGTATAGTTTCTCTATCAGTTCAATGGTCGTTATATAATCCGGTTTATCCCAAAATCCGCAGAAATTCGGGTGTTGCTCCAGTAAGGAGTAATTCGGGAAGTTCACACCGGAAAAGACAACAGGCCTGTTTTTTCCCAGCGGGTGATTGCAAGCCATCAGGGTATAAGTAGCCTGGTCGTCATTTACAAGTATGATATCCGGGTTCCAATGTTTTATCGAGTCGAGATACTGATACATCCTTGCATTCTCCTCAGCCTCATTGTAGCGTTCGCTATCCAGATAGAATGTACGGACATCGGTATTGATCTTCTTTTGTTTCAGCTTTTCTGAAACCAGGTTGCTGAATTTGGAGTAGGTGACAAGATCTTTTGTATAGGAGTGTATTACCAATACTTTGTATAAAGGCTCATTTGTATGTGCTTTTAATACTCCTACCTCTGTCATCGACATACATAAAAGAAGGAAAGTCAGTATTTGTATAAAATTTTTCAAGAAGTATATCCTGTTAAATAGCTTTACCCTATTCTATTAGTTTGCTTATATAATGCACAGTGTTATACATGGCCAACCGGACCGAAGTATAACACTGTGTTTATTCTTTCTGTAATTGCACGCAAAGATAATTAAAAGGTGAACAAAATCAACGGTTCTTAGGGAATAGTTATTTTTTTTCAGGATAATCCGGATAGAGCAGATATTTTTTTCTTGTCTGTTTGTAACTGTCCAGTTCCGGTTTCCAGCTTTCCCGTATTTCTTCTTCCGATAGTCCTCTCACAATTTGGTATCTGAGCTCTTTAGTACCTGCCAGTAAATCGAACCATTGGGGACGTGAGAAGAAGAAGGCCTGGTCTTTTCCGGCTTTATTATAGAAGTCGAGGAAGAAGCGTAAGCTCAACCCGCCTTCAAAAGGATATTCCCGTAGATCTATACCGTAGCACTCTTTGTTTTTTTGCAAAGGATTGGTATCGAACCCGGGAAGCGACACCGGAGTAAAGGAGAAGTCCCCGTACTTCCTGTCCGGAAAACCGATTACCTGGAATGGGTAATAAGTACCGCGTCCGATACTGATATTTGTAGCTTCGAAGAAGCAGAGCGAGGGATAGAGGCGGATCGACTGGTCGTTAGGCAGGTTAGGAGAGGGCTTGACCGGTAACCAGTAAGGATCTCCATGCCGCCAGTTCTCCATCTTGACAATATGTAGCTTGCAACTGTCGGGTGAACTTTTCAGCCATCCTTCGCTGTTTATCATCCAGGCCAGTTCGCCAACCGTCAGGCCATGTAATATAGGAAGAGGATCTACACCGACAAATGACTCGAATCCTTTTTTGCGGATCGGTCCGTCTACGAAATCATTCGGGTTGGGGCGGTCGAGCACGATAAACTCTACTCCGTTTTCGGCACAAGCCTCCATCACATAATGCATCGTGCTTATGTAAGTATAAAAGCGGACTCCTACGTCCTGTATGTCGAATACGATCACATCCAGTCCTTGCAATTGTTCGGCTGTCGGCTTTTTATTTTTTCCGTAGATAGATATAATAGGGATACCGGTCTTCAGGTCGCGGCTGTCTTTAATATCGGCTCCGGCATCTGCGGTACCTCTGAAACCATGTTCGGGAGCAAATACTTTTTTTACCTGGATACCTTGCTCCAGTAAGGCATCCAACAGATGCTTCTGCTGTTTCTCGAGGATAGAAGTTTGGTTAACAACCAGCCCGACTTGTTTATCCTGCAACAGGCGGGTCACTACGTCTAATCGTTCGGCACCGAGTATCAAGGGAGCCTGTGGAGTAGTCGCTTGAATTTCGGGCAAAAACATCATGCTTAGTAGCCAAAGTGTAAGTCTGAAAACTGTTTTCATAATCTGTTTCCTAATATATCTTGGATGCAAAAGTAGCAAATGTTCGCATCATTAAAGCTATGGAAAGAATTAAAAGTGTTTAGATTTAACATGTTTCGGATGAACCATCCGCTTCTTTGTTCTGTTGAAATGACATAAACATTAATAAATAATTATATGGCAACGAGATTACCTAAAATCAAGGACAAAGCAAAGACAGAAGCTCTGGTGTTGGATCGTAAAGATGAGCGTTATCCGGTACAGCAGGTGGCTACCGACGGGAAGGTTACAAAGCAGGAAGTAAAAGAAGCGGTACGAGAAATAAATCCCGATGAAGATAGTCTGGGGAGCCGTGGATGATTTTGTTTCATGCTAGTGAAACAACTGTTTCACCCTGATGGAACAACTGTTTCACTAGTATGAAACAAAATTGTGACAGGGAGAAGCAAGCACTGATCTCAAGGGAAATATTTGAGGATGTCAAAGAGTAAATTATGTATCTTTGCGATCTGAATGTAAAGTGTAAATAAAAATGAATCCTCTTGATATTATTTCAAAGTATTATCCGGCAGAGTCGGATGCCTGGCATATCTTAGTAACACATAGCCGTAGCGTGACAGACAAAGCGCTGAGTCTTGCCCGTCTGCATCCGGAAATGGAACTTGATATTCCGTTTATAGAGGAAGCAGCCATGCTTCACGACATCGGTATATTCCTGTGTAATGCACCGGAGATAGATTGCCACGGTTCTGCCGAATACATCTGTCATGGCTATTTAGGAGCCGACCTGATGCGGAAAGAAGGTTTCCCGCGTCATGCCTTGGTTTGCGAACGGCATACGGGTACGGGCATCACCCAGGAAATGATAGAGGAAAGACATCTGCCGTTGCCTAGTCGGGTGATGGTGCCGGTATCGTTGGAAGAACAGTTGATCTGCTTCGCCGATAAATTTTACAGTAAGACGAAATTAGATAAGGAGAAGCCGGTCGAGAAGGTAAAACAAGGTCTTGTAAAGTATGGCGAGGAGACCGTTATACGTTTTGATAACTGGTGTAAACTCTTTTTAGGGGAATAAAAGCAGAAGGGCTCATTAATTTGTTATACATTTGCATGCTGTAACGGACCGGTTGAGGCTCAACCGGCACTTGTCAACTTAATTAATGAAATACAGAGGCTTAATTATCCTATTATATTTCCTCGCCGGGGCTTTGATGATGTATTCGCAGGAGCTGGTTGCCCCGACGGATACTGTGTTGGCTGTTGTTGGGGATACCATAGTCCCTGTTGCGACCGACAGTACAGTCTTAGCTTCTGATACTGTTCCCAAGAAGCAGACCGGCCTGGATGCTCCTGTGGCTTACCAGGCTAAAGACTCTATCGTAATGACTGCAGGTAACTGGGCTTATCTGTACGGTGAAGGCGATGTTAAGTACCAGCAAATCGGACTACAGGCGGAAGTGATCGAGATGAATATGGACAGCAGTCTGGTATTCGCGAAGTTCGGCCTCGATTCGATCGGTGACGAGTTCGGTTATCCTTTGTTCAAGGATGGCGATCAGGAGTATGAATCGAAGACGATGCGTTATAACTTTACGACCCGGAAAGGATATATCACCGATGTGATTACCCAGCAAGGGGAAGGGTATGTAACTGCCGGTCGTACAAAGAAGATGGACGACGATGTATTGAACATGGTAGGCGGTAAATATACGACTTGCGATGAACACGATCATCCTCACTTCTATATTCAGATGACCAAAGCAAAGGTCCGGCCTAAAAAGAATATCGTTACAGGTCCTGTTTATATGGTTATTGAAGACGTGCCGCTATATCCGATCGGATTGCCTTTTTGTTTCTTCCCTTTCTCGAGTACTTATTCATCCGGTGTGATTATGCCGACGTATGCCGACGACTCCAATCGTGGGTTCGGTTTGCGTGACGGGGGATATTACTTTGCCTTAAGCGATTATATCGACCTGGCTGTTACCGGTGAGATATATACCAAAGGTTCATGGGGGCTTCAGGCGCAATCCTCTTATAGGAAAAGATACCTGTTCTCGGGTAATTTCAATGCCGCTTACCAGGTAACGAAGTTTGGTGATAAAGGGCTTCCCGACTATAGCTTGAATAAAGACTTCCGGTTGAACTGGACACACTCGCAAGACCCGAAAGCAAATCCGTACCGTACTTTCTCCGCCAGTGTGAATTTCTCGACCAGTAGTTTCGACCGTAATAAAGCGAACGGTTTCTTAAATGCGAATAACACGGATGCTATCTCGAATACAAAAGGTTCGAGTATAAATATAACACAACGTTTTCCGAATAACCCGCTTTCTCTTTCGGCGACAATGAATGTCAACCAGTCATCCAGAGATTCGTCCATCGCAGTCACCTTACCTAACCTGACGATCACATTGAGCCGTATTTTTCCGTTTAAGCGTAAGAACCCTGTCGGAAAAGAACGTTGGTATGAAAAGATTTCGATGAGTTATTCCGGCTATTTCAAGAATAGCATCACAACAAAGGAAAACTTATTGTTCAAGTCGAATCTTATCAAGGACTGGAAGAACTCGATGGAGCATAGTATTCCGGTCAGTGCTACTTTTACGGCATTCAAGTATATCAATATATCTCCTTCATTTAATTATAAGGAAAGCTGGTATACCAGTAAGATCACGAAACAGTTCGATCCGGGATTGAATCGTTTGGTTGACCGTGATACAACCTACGGATTTTATCGTATCTACAATTATAACGCATCTGTATCTGCTTCAACAACCTTATATGGTTTCTATAAACCGCTTCCTTTTCTGGGAGATAAGGTGCAGATGATCCGTCACCGCTTTGAGCCGTCTGTCAGCATTAGTGCAGCTCCCGACTTTGGGGGAAGTCTTTTCGGCTTCTACGATCATTACCAGTATATCGATGCGAACGGCGATCCGATCGATTATGTCTATTCTCCTTTCGCACATAACGGTTCTATCCCTAATGGAAAGCAGGGTAGCTTGAACTTTACGTTGGATAACAATGTCGAAATGAAAATCAAATCCGATCGTGACACTACCGGTTTCCGAAAGATCAGCCTGATCGATAAGCTATCGTTGGGAATGAGTTATAATATGGCTGCCGACTCCTTTAAATGGAGTGACCTGTCTGTCGGTTTACGTCTTAAGTTCTCGAAAAGCTATACCTTGAACCTGAACGGAACCTTTGATACCTATACTTACAGAGCGGACAGTAAGGGTAACCCTGTCAGGGTAGATATACCACGTTGGAAAGCTGGAAAAGGTATCGGCCGTTTACGTAATACCGGAACCAGCTTCTCTTATACCTTCAATAACGATACCTTTAAAAAATGGTTCGGAGGTGGAACCGACAGTAACATTCCGGAAGAAAATATCGGCGATGGCGAACTCGAAGACCTTACAGCTGAGAATCCCGATGATGCCAACCCACCGGAAGAGAAGGAAGGCGGTCGTCTGCGTGGAAAGAAGAAAGATACCGGCGAGTATGACCCGGATGGCTATCTGATCACTAAGATCCCATGGAGTTTGTCATTCAATTACAGTATGCAGTTGCGTTACGGAGACTTCGATCCTAGCAAGTTGGAGTATAAGTATAAACTGACGCATGCATTGAGTTTTAACGGAAATATCCAACCGACCAAGAACTGGAGTTTTAACTTCAATGCCACTTACGACTTCGACAATAACAAGATCTCGTTCATGACTTGTAATGTCACCCGTAATCTGCACTGTTTCCAGATGTCTGCAAGTTTTGTACCGGTAGGGCCGTATAAATCGTATACCTTCTCTATCGCTGTAAGTTCTTCCCTGTTGAAAGACCTGAAGTATAACCAGAGCAGTAATGTACGTGAAGGACAAAGCTGGTATTAATAACCGATAAGATTAGATATAAAAGAAAAGGCGATGAATGATCTTCATCGCCTTTTCTTTTATATTGCATAGTCTGTTACCATTCGATAGGTGTCTGGCCTGTCGCTATCAGGTAATCATTTGCTTTACTGAAATGCTTGTTTCCGAAGAAGCCGCGATAAGCCGAAAGGGGTGAAGGGTGTGCTGACTTCAATATCATATTGCGTGAAGCATCGATGAAAGCTCCTTTCCGTTGTGCGTATGATCCCCAGAGGATATAAACGATATGGCTGCGTTCTTCGGCTAGTTTGTGGATAACGGCGTCGGTGAAAGCCTCCCATCCTCTGTTCTGGTGTGAACCGGCCTGATGTGCACGAACCGTCAGAGTTGCGTTCAGTAATAGCACGCCCTGATCAGCCCAGCGCAACAGATTTCCACTGTTGGGCATCGGTTTGCCCAGGTCGCTTTCTATTTCTTTGAATATATTGATCAGCGAAGGAGGGAAAGGCGTTCCGTCCTGCACCGAGAAACAAAGCCCATGTGCTTGTCCCGGTTCGTGATAAGGATCCTGTCCCAGTATAACCACTTTTACCTTTTCAAAAGGGCAATGTTCAAAAGCATTAAAGATATAAGGTCCGGGAGGATATACGGCTCCCTGACGGTATTCCTGTTTTACAAAGTTGATCAACTCATTAAAATAACTTTTCTCAAATTCAGGAGCTAACCGTTCTTTCCAGCTTTCTTCGATCTTTACATCCATAGTTTTATATTATATCAAGTGCATTCCTGCTGCACGGGCTTCCTGACGCATTTCTTCCGGCCAGATACTTGCCTGTATCTCTCCGATATGTGCTTTGCGCAGATAGAACATACACAGACGACTTTGTCCGATACCACCACCGATACTCTGGGGCAATTCGCCGCTCAGTAGGCGTTTGTGGAAGTATAGTTCTCTTTTTTCTTCGGCGTTAGAGATCTTAAGTTGACGTTCCAAAGCTTCTTTATCCACACGGATACCCATAGACGATAATTCAAGCGAGCGGTTCAACACATCGTCCCAAACCAGCAAATCGCCATTCAGTCCGGTCTGGCCGTTTTCAGCCACAGTCGACCAGTCGTCGTAGTCCGGGGCACGTCCGTCATGCTTCTCTCCGTTGCTCAGTTTACATCCTATACCGATAATAAATACGGCTCCGTATTCCTTGCAAATAGCGTCTTCCCGTTCTTTCGGTGTAAAGGTAGGATATTTTTGCAATAAATCCTCGGAATGAATGAAATGAATCTGCTGCGGAAGTGCCGGTCGGATGTTCGGGAACATTTCGTAAACCAGATATTCGGTGCGAACCATAGCGGCATAAATACGCCGTACGATCTCTTTCAGATATTCGATATTGCGTTCACTGGGGCTCATAACCCGTTCCCAGTCCCACTGGTCTACATACAGTGAATGTAGGTTACCCAGTTCTTCGTCCGAACGGATAGCGTTCATATCGGTATATATTCCGTAGCCTTCTTCAATATTATAGTCGGCCAGGGTAAGACGTTTCCATTTGGCCAGTGAATGTACAATTTCGGCTTTTGAGTCGTTCAGGTCTTTGATCGGGAAAGTCACGGCACGTTCAGTCCCGTTCAGGTCATCGTTGATTCCCATCCCTTTAAGAACGAACAAAGGTGCCGTAACACGGCGCAGCCGTAGTTCGGAAGATAAGTTTTGCTGGAAAAAGTCTTTGATTTTCTTAATCCCCATTTCTGTCTGGGATAGGTTAAGCAAAGCTTTGTATCCTGCAGGTTTAATTAAATAGCTCATATACTTGTTGTGCTTTGTGTTTGTAAAATATGCGTGGCAAAGATAATTATTAATGGTAAAATAGCAATGCAGAAGCCTTTTTTATTTGCAAAATGGCAGGATATATGGCAATGAAGATTGCAAAATATCAAAACATGTGTTGTACAGCAGAAAAAGAAAGATTGTAAAAACTCTTAGCCGCTACATTTGCTTTCCTGCGATATTATATTTACTTTTGCATCGTCTTTGGCCTGGTAGCTTAGTGAATAGAGCGTCAGATTCCGGTTCTGAAGGTCGAGGGTTTGAATCCCTCCCGGGTCACGGTTGCAATCATAAAGGCGACACCCTGTAAAGGATGTCGCCTTTATGTTTCCGTACTTATCCTTAGCCTATCAACATTTGATGGATAATGAACCTATTTTGTTACTGATATCGCGTAACGCAAAGTTTAGTATGTCAATTTCTTCCGGGCTAAGTGAATACACTTGTCCTCTAATAGAATTACCATTAATGCGCTGATATAGCCAAGCACGGCTTTTACCAAAATATTTTTTGGCAATGTAAGAGAGGGAAACAACTTCGGAAATGTCTTTTAGCTGTTCTTTTATCGTGAGCGCTTTGCCAATGTCAGCTATTTCCGACTTGATATCGGCAAGTTCTTCTATCAGATGTTTGCGGATGGCCTCTTTATCTTCCGGTGAAGTGTAGTGGGCTTTCATTTCATCCATGAATAAATCTAACTCCTTTCCGGTAAGGCTATCCATTTTTTTCAAGTCTTCTTTTAAAGTTCTCATATTACATAGGTTTAAATCCCCTCCGGGGAAGGGAAGTATTACTTTTTCTTTTTTAATTCTTCAATTCGATTTTTTAATTTTGAAATCTCATCTAGCATTTTGTCAGTTTCGATTTCATCTGTATGAGGATCGATTTCAAGTACAGTGACTTTTCGTTTCCAGGAATATATACGGGCTTCAACTTGAGCAATCTTAAATTCCAGTTTTTGAATATCATCCATCTTAGTTTGGTTAACATTAATACTCGTGTTATCTGATAATGCAAATATACATAATCATTTGGTTATGTGCAAGGGTTAATCCAAATAATTAAACAGATATATTACTTTATCAAAAGTTTCCAATTGATGATTCAGTATGTCCGGATTATCTTGATACATTTTGATACTCTTAATCAATAACGGTGTTAGTTTAATTCCTTCGACAGTCGTAATAGAGCTCCTTTCTTTTTAATTGTAGTAACGAGTATCCTACTTCGGAGATTTGATACGGTTAATGAATTTGATTTCATACGATAATGTAAAACAAAGGCATCTTTGAATTAGGAGCCAATAGCTTTGTAGTTAGAAAGCTATTAGGTTACAAGGTGTGGAAGCAATGAACATTTCTTTACTTCTTTTGTTTTATATATAGTTATTAATCTTATGTAAAAACTAGATAATATGTTGGCGATATACAGATTTTTATTCCCGTCTAAACCGAATGGAACAGCTATTTCACTGTTGTTATTGGCGTTACGTATTCTTTTCGGGGGATTGTTGTTAACTCATGGTATCCAGAAGTGGACTAATTTTTCGGAAATGTCAGCCGTATTCCCTGATCCGCTGGGAGTTGGTAGTCAGGTTTCACTCGGACTTGCTATATTTGGGGAACTGGCTTGTTCGATAGGTTTTATCTTCGGTGCCTTATATCGGTTGGCTATGATACCGATGATCTTTACCATGTGTATGGCATTTTTCGTTATTCACGGAAATGATGCTTTTGCGGTAAAAGAACTTGCCTTTATTTATTTGGTCGTATTTATACTAATGTATATAACCGGGCCGGGTAAGTTCTCAATAGACAGGTTTATCTCTGTGCCGTTGTCGAAAAAGAAAAGATGATTATGAAGTAATATAATAAAAAAAGTCCGTTAATCATTCGACTAACGGACTTTTCTTTTAGTGGGCGTTGACGGATTCGAACCGCCGACCCTCTGCTTGTAAGGCAGATGCTC
>OGPA01000627.1_pt1 | contig 34859 bp, 27 predicted proteins | sample 1552841 | NCBI WGS metagenome assembly OGPA01 (sample SAMEA2579916, study PRJEB22360) | human gut metagenome
TCGCTGTCTTCACTATGCCTATGCGCGGCTCATTGCTCGCGTAACTTTCCATTTAGTTACCGCACTCTACGCTGATGCGGTTGAAGATCGCCATGATCTCCTCGGTGTTGATGGTCTTCTTCTCTTCTCCGGCTTTGTCGAGGATGGCTTTTCCTTCGTGCATCATGATCAGGCGGTTACCGTATTCCACGGCATAGCGCAGATTGTGGGTGACCATAATAGTAGTCACTTTCTTCTCCTTTACGACCTGATCGGTGAGCTCCATGATGATCTCCGCAGTCTTGGGATCCAGCGCAGCGGTATGCTCATCCAGAATGAGGAAATCAATCGGTGTCATGGTAGCCATGAGCAGCGCCAGTGCCTGTCTCTGTCCTCCGGAGAGGGAGCCGACCTGCACACCCATCTTATCTTCCAGTCCCAGATTTAAGGGACGTAACATCTCGCGATACTCTTCCAGCTTTGCTTTATTCACACCACGTCCCAGGTTATAAGGCTTGCCCTTATTCTCCGCAATGGACATGTTCTCTAAAATCGTCATGCCGGGGCAGGTTCCCTTGGAAGGATCCTGATAGACTCTGCCGATCCGACGCTGACGAATATAATCCTTCTGTCTCGTAATATCTTCTCCGTGGATCAGGATCTTGCCGCTGTCCACCGCAATGCTTCCACAGATGATGTTCAGCATGGAAGTCTTACCGGAACCGTTGCTTCCTACAACGGATACGAATTCTCCGTCCTTTACCGTAAGGTTGAAATCCTTGAACAGGCACAGCTCGTTGACCGAACCGGGATTGTAATTCTTGTTGATATTGATAAGTTCTAGCATGCTTTCACCTTCTTTCTGTCCATGCTGACCACCAGAATGATCAGGAACAGGACTGCTGTGATCAGCTTGATGGCATTAGGGCTGATACCTGCGAACATGGCTACTGCCACACATGCCTTATACAGAATGGATCCCACCACAACACTGCTGGTCACACGGAAAAATGTTACCTTCTTGAACAGGCTGGTGCCGATGATAACGCTGGCCAGACCGATGACTACCGCACCGGTTCCGATGGAAATCTCAAAACTTCTCTGCTGCTGTGCATAGATACAACCGCTTAAGGATACCAGACCATTGGCAATGGACAGTCCCACAATCTTCACCAGTCCTTTATCCACACCGAGGCTGGTAACGATAGTATCATTGTCACCTACGGCACGCAGCAGGAATCCGGACTTGGTACTCATGTACCAGTCTAAAAGATATTTTGCCACCATGGTGATCAGGAAAATAATGATCACATTTTTGAAATTCGACAAAAAAGAGGGGGTAATGCTGTTCACAAAGCTGTTGTTGAAAATATTTTCCTTATCAAAAATAGCTACATAGCCGGAGCCTGCCACCCACAGATTGATGGTATACAGACCGGTCATCATAATGATACCGGAAAGCAGGTCTCTTACTTTCAACTTCACATGGATCAATCCGGTACAGATTCCCACCAGTGCTCCGCCTAAGAATGCAATGGGAAGGGTGAGGATTGCCGGGACGCCGAAACCGTTGATCAGACGCACAGTGATGGCAGCCCCAAAGGGGAAGCTGCCATCGACCGTAAGATCCGGGAAATCCAGTATTTTATAGGTAATGTAGACACCCAGTGCCAGGATGCCGTAGATCATTCCTTGTTCCAGTACGCTTAATAATAACGCCATATTTTTCTCCATTCTTAAAATCCTGTATATCCGGATTACTCTATTATTTTCTGCCTGTCGGCAGCTATTTCCTGATTACTGTACTACGATCTCATCAAAGGACTGGTAAGCATCGGTCTTGTAATTCTCGGGAAGTTCCAGGTTGATCTTCTCTGCTGCTGCAAAGTTCACATACAGTCTGGGCTCGGAGATTACTTCGAAATTCAGTTCGGAAGCTTCTGCCTCTCCCTTCAGGACTCTTGCTGCCATCTTACCGGTCTGCTTGCCGAGTTCGATGTATTCCAGACCCATGGATGCCACGCAGCCAGCCTTAACCTGCTCTACTTCGGAACCAAATACGGGGATGCCTGCCTTGTTAGCCTCATCCAATACCGTCTGCAGTGCGCTTACTACGGTGTTGTCGGTCAGGTTGGTAATGCAGTCTACCTTGGATGCGATATCCGCTGCTGCCAGAGCTACCTCAGACATTGCGGTAACACCACTGTCCACGATCTCGAATCCGTAGTTGCCTGCCAGAGCCTTGTACTCTGCGATGGTACTGATGGAGTTTGCTTCGCTGGTGGTGTAGATGATACCGATGGTCTTCGCTTCAGGAAGTACCTCACGGATCATTTTCAACTGTGCATCTACTGCCAGTGCATCGGAAGTACCGGTGATGTTGCCTACGGGAGTACCATCCTCATTGGCCAGACCTGCTTCCACAGGATCAGATACTGCAGTGTAGATCACGGGAATATCTGTATTCATTGTAGCATTGTATGCTGCCATAGCGCAAGGAGTTGCGATAGCACAGATCATATCTACTTTCTTACTTACGAAGTTGCTGGCAGTCATGGCGGAAGTTCCGTTGTCTGCCTGTGCATTGACATATTCGATCGTCAGGTTCTCACCCTCTACAATACCTTCCTCTGCCAGCCCCTGAATAAATCCTTCACGACAGTTGTCCAGGGAACCATGTACGGCGTACTGCATGATACCAATGGTGTAATTGTCCTTGCCTGCGGTGCTGCCACATCCGGTGAGGGCACCCATTGCCATAACTGCGGTTAATACTGCTGCCAAAATTCTCTTCTTCATAATCTTATTCCTCGCTTTCTGTACGTCCTGCGTACCATGATATGCAGCGCATACCATAAAATAGTTTGCTCATAAGATTACTGAACCTTTCACTGTCATGAAAGCCAGATGCTTTCGCATCTGTACCCACATTCGTATTTGCATACAAGCGTCATGTGGATTGAAAGACTTTCATAACAAAAAACCGCCTCAAATGTATATTGCTATACACTTGAGACGGTAATAAGCTCTTGCTCATCATCGTGGTGCCACTCAATTTGACAATTCCTGCGAATTGTGTCCACTCTCTCTGGATACTATCATATCCATCGGCTTGATAACGGGTCCGAATCCCGCTGACGCCTAAAACTGATCTGTTCTCGGGCCAGCCTCGGAAGTCCATTCGGCGAAAGTTCCTTTACCGTGATCCCACCATCCACGGCTCTCTGTAAAATTCCCTAAGGCTTACTACTCTTCCTCACAGGTTTGGTAAACTTATGAATGTTGTTTATGTGTCTTAGAATAATCTCTATTTTCTATTTTGTCAATACTATTTTTAGAAAATTTACAAATCTTATCCGTACTGTCACATACTTACATTCGTAAACCCAACGAATCCAACGAACAACTGTTACTCTGTCTCTGGCAGAGTGATCACCACCTTGAACAAGTCGCCGTCCGTGACAATCTGCATATCACCATTCTGCAGTTCCGTCAGGCTCTTGGCTATGGATAATCCCAGACCGTTGCCCTCCATGTGGCGGGATTTGTCTCCTCTGGTGAACCGCTCTTCCAGTTCCTCCGGTGACATCTCCAGCGGGAAGGCTGACATATTCCGGAAAATGATTCTCACATCCTGACCGTCATGCTCCACGTTCAGGTAGACGCGGCTGCCTGCCTGGGCATATTTGTAAATATTATTCAGCAGATTGTCAAACACTCTCCACAGATGCCTGCCGTCCGCCATGACCTTTACGGTCTCCTCCGGCTGTTTTACGATAGTTTCCAGCTTCTTGTCAGAGAATCGCTGCTCGTATTCCCCCGCCGCCTGTGACAACAGTACCGATACATCGCAGACTTCCGGGTGTACTTCCAGATTGCCTGTGGTGGCTTTGGAAGCCTCCAGCAGATCGTCCAACAGTTTTTTCAACTTCTTGGACTGGCGTAACAACACTTCCGCATACTCCGAGATCCGCTGTTTCTTTTCAGAATCCGGATCCGTCAGGCTGTTCCCTGTGACTGCGTCGTTCTCTTCCACTTCTTTTCCGATGAGATCCGCATAATTGATAATGGAAGTCAGTGGTGTCTTAATGTCATGGGAGACATTGGTAATGAGCTCCGTCTTTAAATGTTCGCTTTTCATCCTCTGTTCCACGGCTGCGGAAATCCCCTCGCCGATGCGGTTCAGGTTCTCTCCGTGCTCCTTGAAGGACAATACCATATGGGAGGTATCCAGCTTATGATTCAGGTCTCCGTCCGCTAATGCTTCACTGCCCTCCTGCAGTTCTTTGCACATCAATGCGACAAAAGTAATCGCACCGCACAGAATAAATTTCTCTATGGCCCAGAAAAAGAGTAATACATCTGTATTATTATAAAACAGCATTAAACCGAAAAACTCTACCACGCAGACTGCAAGGCACAAAAGTGCTGTTCTCCATACCATAGGAATCCCACGGATCAATTTCACAATACCGCGGAAAACTCTCTTGCAGAATCTTCCGAAGAACCGGAACACTCTATACAGGATCGTATTCTGCCACCATTTTCCCATTTTCAGGCGGATGGCCAGCTCCATGAAGTACAGGGTGCACCATATCACCTCTGCCGCAAACAGTACCATCAGCACGATCAGATTGATCATACTTGGGTTCATACCGATCCATCCAAAAGCCAGGTACAGACCGGTAAAAGCTCCAACGGCAACGACCACTGTATACACATCCAGGTGGATCTCATGGATCGCACTGGGAGTAATACCCTCCCTGCCATTCTTATGTCCGGCACTGCACAACAGGAAAATAAAGCATAAGAATGCCAGTACCGTCCCCGCACAGCATACCACGGGGATCACATTTCGGTTATCATAAAGCTGCTCTGCCTGATGATAGATCAGGGCATATTCATCTTCCTTCGGCAGGCTGGGATTCGCTGTCAGGGTAACCACAATACGCTTGTTACGCTCTGCTAATGCTTCCTCTGCAGCCTCTTCCTGCAGCCGTTCTGTCTCACTTAAGGCATCCTCGATCATCCATTTTGCATATTGTTCCGCCCGTTCAACCGGCACATAAATCTCTCCACCTAAGGATACGCTGTCCCCCAGATCCAGATATTTCTCCAGATTGCCGGAGGAAAGGGCTTCCTGCTCCGCTGCCGTTATGCTTTCCACATCAGACCCGGTATTGACAGATGGTTCAAGCTCCATGATATCAGAGCTTCCATAACTTTCATAACTATCAGAGACAGAGGAAGTTTCTGTGTTGATATAGGTGTTATCATTCCTATGCTGCACCTGAGACTCCAGCCGGTAAGTCAGATCATTTGTCTTGTCTACATAATCCTCGTTCTTCCATTCTCCCAGAAATTCATCCGTATCCAGATCGTAGCTCTCCACCTTTACCCAGATGTTCCGCTGCCTGCAATAAGCTTCCATGGTCTGCAAGCTCTCATTCTCATACCAGTCGCGTATCCGATACAGATCCTGATTGACCTGCCGGTACAACAGCTGATCATGGATAAACATCATTTTGCCGGAGGAATACGCTCCACTGTCTGCAAGCATGCAGGTACCATAGAGTCCAAGCACCCCCGCAATTGCGGCAGCGATCATCAGGACAAATGCCATGATCTTTGCCAGTGTGCTGCCCAACAGGCTGTTTCCCTGTGCCGGTGCATTCTTTTTTTTCTCGGCTTTTTCTCTTTTTTTCCGTTCCCTTTTATTCTCTGACAATGCTGGTTCTACCGTCGTACTCACTGTTTCTTCCACCGGATTTGCCACTCTGTCCTGTTCTGTGCTCCTGCTGTTTTCTTCCATGTTATCCATATTCCTGTCTCCTTATTTCCCCAAGCTGCTCCGCTCTCCTGCCTGCTCTTATCCCTGCTTCTCACATTTGTATCCCTGTCCCCAGACTACTTTTAAGTATCTGGGTTCTGCCGGATTGATTTCCAACTTTTCCCGTAAATGCCGGATATGTACCGCCACGGTATTCTCGCTGCCCAGAGGCAGGTCGTTCCAGATTCTGGTATAGATCTCCTTCGGGGAAAATACCTGTCCCGGATTCTGGATCAGAAGCTTTAAGATCTCGTACTCCGTGGGCGTCAGCGCCACCGGCTCGCCGTCCAGCATCACGCTTTTCTCCTTGTCATCCAGTTCGATACCACCGACTCTTATCACATCCGGCCGGACAGTACCTCCACCCAGCTGCATATAGCGACGCAGTTGGGATTTGACTCTGGCGGATACTTCGATGGGATTAAACGGCTTCGTGATATAGTCATCCGCTCCTACCGTAAGTCCCAGTACCTTGTCGGAATCCTCACCCTTGGCTGTCAGCAGGATCACCGGGACATTACTCTTCTCCCGGATCCTGATCATCGCCTGTATGCCGTCCAGCTTCGGCATCATAATATCCATCAGTACCAGATGCACCTCATTCGTCTCTACCATATGTACGGCTTCCTCGCCGTCAAAAGCCTCCAGAAAATGATAATTGGTGTCATTTAAGTATATCTTTAACGCGTTTACGATATCCTTCTCATCATCACAGATCAATATATTGTACATACTCTCCCTCATTTCTGTGCCGGTGGCTGCAGCCCGGACACTTCCTGCGCAAGGAGCTTTCCCTTACGCTGCCAGAACATCTGCTTTGTCCACAGATGTCCCGCTGATGAATTTATTGTAGCAGATAACAGATTAATAAAAAACAGGAAAAACCTTTAAAACTTTATTAAGATGACTTTACATAAAACACCCTCTGCCATTCCCAGAAGAGCAAAGGCAAAGGGTGTGGACAACACATGTTGAAAAGTGAACAGTGAGCAGATCAAATAGCCGGTGAGGCCGAGGAAAACTGCAAGTGCCCGGGGATCCCTGGTTGCGGAGATTCGAAGGTTCCGGAATGCAGTGAGGAAGATTCCACCGTAGGCAATGACTCCCAGAATTCCCTGCTGTACCAGGAGGGTCAGCCATTCGTTGTGGGCATTGGAATAGATATTGTTGTCCAGAAGTCCCCGGTTGATCCAGTCCATGGCATCACTGCCCCATTGATAGAGCGCATAATAGAAGCTGTCAGGGCCCATACCGAATATCTGAAACAGGAGTCCCTCTTTTCCGTAAGTAAGAATCGTGACCTTCCACAGTGCCAGTCGGCCGTTGGCAACTTCCGACACTTTATCACTGCCGGGCAGATATCCCGCCACCAGCAGACAGCCAAGAAGCAGTGCCGCCAGCGTCACCGCAACCGCAAGCCCCACAACGGTCCGAAAAACCCGGCCGCTCTCCAGCCGGTCACTTCTCTCCTGTCTCTCCCGCAGCTGCAAAATCAGATATACCGCCACTTCCACAACAAACACCACATACCAGGCCGGGGTAAAAAAAAGTCTTTTTTCGGCATCCCCTGCCAGCACCAGGCCGGTCAGATGTAACAGCAAAAACATCCTGACCATAAATACCGAAAGCGGTAAAAGCATCAGGATCTCCAACGCCCGCAGCAGCCGGCCTCTCTTCCGCAGAGAAAGCAACAGTAACAGCAGGCTTAATCCGCAGGCTGCCAGTATAGCTGTAGTACTGTTGGAAGTAATAGCCGATGCAAAAAACAAAAAGCTCCCGAGCAGTCCCAGTGCTCTGACCTGTTGTTTTCCCATAAAAGCTGCTGCCAGAGAGATACCTGCCGTCACACTGATATAGCCTGCATACCAGTTGTTGTTACCGATGGTGGACAACAGCTGGGTCCGGTTCCATTCTCCGTTTTCCATTCCGCGGAAAGTTCCCAGCACATCGATGTCCAGACGGTTCAACAGTCCGATCAGTGTCACGATTCCCGCTGTGATCCCGGCGATCCACCAGATACTTCTGCTGCCGTCATAATACCGGGATACCGCAAAATAGATCCCCACCAGCAATCCCTGGGTCACCAGCCCCATATACCAGCCGGGATACCCTAAAAGGACATCCTCCCTGCAGGGACTGATTCCATAAGAAAAGATTGCAGACACCAGATACAACAGCATAAACACATCCGTTTTCTTCCACGTCCGTTTCGTTGTCTGTTCTCCCCGGATCCTCTGCCACAGTACAGCCAGCACCACAAAAGCCCCCAGCACCAGCGTAGTATTCCGGAAAAACAAATATTTTGCATTTCCTATCATCACCAGCTTGTTCTGCATATACAGCGGTAAACCGGCAAAAAGAATCACCAGATACCCATAAACCAGCATACTCACGGTCTCTTTTGTATTTTGTTCCTGTTTCTTCATAGCTTACATTATCCTTCAGACTGAAAAACAAGGCACCCCTCATTGACTGAAGAGTGCCTTATATTTCCCGGTTATTTCATTTCCTTACGGTTACTTATTTGCCGTAACGCATCTGCAGGTACAGAGGACCATACCATTCGATAGCATTGTCTTCTGCCTTACCGGCAGGGATGGTTACCGTATACTCGTTGCCTTCGAAGGTGTACTCCAGCTCCAGAGCTACCGTCTGCTTCTTGTACAGAGCCTGCATGATATCGTTGGGCAGAGCATTGATGTTCTTGTCTCTGCTGATCTTAACGGTAGCACCGTCCTTGGCATTAGCGATCTCGCTTGCCACATTGTCACGATATCTTCCAAATGCGTTGTCAGTACCTTCTGCTGTTGCGGTATTATTAGCTTCTGCAATAGCAAAAGTGGAGAAGTGATTTACAGTAAAGGTCAAAGTGTTTGCGGAAGCATTGTAAATAGGCTTGATTTCTTCCAGTCCACCATTTACAAAGTGGAAAATCACTGCCTTATTACCATCTACACCTGCAGGAGTCTCAATGGTAACTGCTACGGGAATAGGCAGAGATTCAACTGAATAAGTACCAGCCTTCAGGCTGATTTCTACATATACGGGAGTAGAAGTTACTGCGTATGTAGAAGAAGTAATCTCAGGTGTAGCCGCCGGTGCTTCTACACTCAGTGTTGTGTCAGGAGCAACAAATGCTGCACCAACAATGCCTACAGCCTTTACAGCGCCGGAGTTAGCAAGAGTAGTATCCTTAATTCCCTTTGCCTTTTTGTATGCTGCTTCGATGGCTGCAACATCATTAACAGTATCCTGTCCTGCATTCATTGCTTCCTTCAGATCCTGAGAACCGATCTTTATCAAAGCAACTGCCGCATTATCTGCAGATGCCGCATCAGTAATCTTGGATGCATCAATAGCATCTACCGCATTCTTTACCTCTTCTACCGGTTTGGTGCTCGGTGCAGGGGTCGGTGTAACCACCGTATTATTCTCACTTGCTACAGATACGGTAGACAGTGCACTGCTGCCGAAAGGAACTGCAAATACTGCAAATGCAATGGCTGCGGCAATGATTAATTTCTTTTTCATTATCTCATTCCTCCTAAGTATAATGTTATGGATTTTATTTTTACCGTTATTTAGTATACCCCCCCGCTATATTGTCAATACTATTTCTTCCTATTTTTTCCTTTTTTTCTCATTTTCCATGTGCAAAAAAAGCATGCCCTTCCGCCCCCTAAAAACGGGCATCACAGACATGCTTTTTCTGCTTTTTATTCATTTTTTTTATTGGAGTGCTCTTTCAGTTCTTCCAGAGCTTCCTTGAACTTCTCGGAACTCATGGTCGGATTGGAACGGATCATGTCACGCTGGAAGAAATCTCTTAAGCTGCTGACATTCTCTCTGTCTGCCACGCTTCTGGTGTACTTCTGCCGCAACTCGGCGACCTCGTTCTTCACGCTCTCCAAATACTGATTGGGAGATTTCTGTGCGGAAGTGCGGAAGCTCTCCAGCTTGCCCTCAATGTTGGACTTCAGGTCCTCCACTCTGGTGGTAATACTTGCAGTAAAGTCTTCCTTCTTCTGTGCCAGGCTATCACTGAAGCCTTCCCTGCGGTTCTCCAGATCTTCACTGGTCACAGCAATAATGACATCCAGCCGTTTCTGGATCCGCAGCATATCTTCTTTTGCCTTCTCCATCTTCTCCAGTACATCCCGCAGATCCAGGGCTGCCTTGAAGGATAATGCGAAATCCGCACCGATCAGCGCCGTCAGCACCAGTGTCACAGGAGTGAGGATGCTGTCCGGAATGGACAATACCAGATGTTCAATGGGCTTATGGATAAACTCCGTCATCAGGATCGTCAGACCACCCCATGCCAGCGAGGCCCCCAGGCAGATATGTCCCTGGAAATTGAATTTATTCTTGGAATAGTCCCAATATCTGACTTTAAATAACGCCTCCATAGTCACGCCTGTGACATACTCCAGCACCGTAGCCCCGATACATCCGGCAATATAGACTAACACCAGATTGTCCTGAAACGGCATGGACACCACCAGCATCATGATGGCTCCACTTCCATACAGCGGCAGAAACGGTCCGCGGCAGAAACCACGGTTGACCAGCTTCCTGCTTTTCAGGGATACATAGGTGGATTCAAAACACCAGCCGAAAAAGCAATAAAAATAAAAGAAAAATAGCCATTGGATCGCAGTATAATGATACACTGTTTAACCTCCTTCACGTCTTCGTTTTTTCCTTACGAGCAAGGCAACTGTCATCTCATGACCGAACCGCTACGGATATACCTCAGCCTCTATGGCAAGCTTCCCCTTCCTCGTGGCATGGGGTTCTCCACTTATGCGGAATTTACCGTAGCCTCTGGCATTTACCACATCCCCCGCCTCCAGGGGCTTGGAATTATTTTCACACAGCCTGCCGTTCACATATACCTTTCCCGCCCGGAACAACTCCAGGCAGTCGCTTCTGGATTTATTATATACCTTGGAAATGACAGCATCAACACGTGGACTTGCCACCTGAATGACCTGACGCACCGGTTCTTCCTGCGGTACTTCTGCCGCCGCATCCACCACCTCACACTTCACATGGGTATGACGGATCTGTTCCAGATTGTCACAGATGAATTCCGCGATGGTATCCAGACAGAACAAAAATGCTTCGCCCTCCCCCGGCAGAATATCACCGATGGTGCTCCGTTCAATGCCAAGGTTCATCAGCGCCCCCAGATAATCCCTGTGGGACAGCTTGTCTGCAAATTTTGCCGACAGAGGCCGGATCCGGATACAGCAGATGGGAAAAGGCTGTTCATAGCCCAGCTCCGCCTCACTGCCGAAGCGAAGGAGCTTCCGCTCTGCCTCTTCCCTGCCGCCGTATAAGGTGATCCCTGCGAACTTCACTTCCCGTTCCACCTGCCACAGGGCATCCTGCTCCGCCAGTCCTAAGAATCCGGTAAATGTGTACTGGTTCTGGTTGTAGGATTTGTCTGCCAGTTCACGGATCCGGTTTTTCAGCTGTTGTATTTCTTTTTCATTTTCCACGGACATTCCCGTACATCCTTCCTGCTGTTCTCACTTTGCTTTTGCAAATATTACACTGTACACATTATCCCAGTGCCACATCCAACATCATCATCAACGCAAAACCAATCGCAAAGGCAATGGTTCCCAGGTTGGAATGCTCTCCCTCACTGGCTTCCGGAATCAGTTCCTCCACGACCACATAGATCATGGCTCCGGCTGCAAAAGCCAGCATATAGGGTAAAATAGGTGTCACAATGCTTGCCAGTGCAATGGCCAGGATTGCTCCCACCGGTTCCACTGCTCCCGACAATACGCCTAAGGCAAAGGACTTTCCTCTCTTATTTCCTTCACTCCGAAGAGGCAGGGAAATAATGGCTCCCTCCGGGAAATTCTGAATGGCGATACCGATGGCCAGCGTCAGGGCTCCCGCCATCGTAACAGTTCCGTCCCCGTTTAACACTCCGGCGAAAATAGCACCACACGCCGCACCTTCGGGAAAATTGTGAATGGTCACCGCCAGCATCAGCATGGCTGTGCGGTTCAGACTGCTCTTATGGCCTTCCGGTGCATCGCTTCCCACATGCAGATGGGGTACCATGCTATCGATGAACAACAAAAAAACAATACCGATCAGGAATCCGATCACTGCGGGAAGAAATGCAAGCTTCCCCATCTCTTCGCACATATCCATGGCCGGTATCAGCAAAGACCACACCGAAGCTGCCACCATGACACCGGCAGCGAATCCGGTAAATATTCTCTGAATATTGCCGCCAATCTGTTTTTTCAGGAAAAACACGCAGGCTGCCCCTGCAGTCGTTCCCAGAAACGGAATCAGAAGACCGGCTACAATGCTTAAATTCATGAAACACTCTCCTTTCTTTCATTATTCTATGTAACTCGCAGCAAGATGGTATCTTGTCTGCCTTTTCAAATCATTTTTACTAAAATCCCGCCAGATCGTTGCCCAGGACGGCATACATCAGGAAATTCACACCACACACCAGATGGTAGCAGAATACCGCGATCTCGCCCACGACGAAGATCACCTTCCAGCTCTTCCACCACTCCCTGATATTCCGCACCATGACGATCAACGTCATCAGGAAGACAAAGAACATACCGTGCATATAGCCCCAGGAAAAGTTGGCATGCATCATGCGGAATCCTTTTTCATAGAAGATCAGGAACATTACTGTACCCATAAGATAATTCAGCCATGCAAACCAGTAATATCTGTTGGACTTTTTATTTTTAAAATCAAATACCAGATTCAGGAAAAGTACGCCGATGGGCAATGCCATTCCCATGATAATACTTAAAGGAATGCTTTTGGAATAATTGCTCCATACTTTGGCAAAGCCGATGGCGATGCCTGTCTCCTCTCCCATGGCATTCGTCCCGGTGAAAATTCCGGAAAACTGGTACAGCAGGGCAATTCCCGTGGGGATCATGGTCACACACAGACAGAAGGCATTGCGAAAACTTTTTCCTCTGCTTACGATCAGCTGGATCAGGAGGATCAGACCGATCAGAGGCACCACTACCATCGTATAGCTTGGTTTGGTCATGGTGGTCAGCAGAAGGCTGACTGCGAAGAGAACGCAGTTCTTCCACTGAAAATCCTTCTCATATTCTGACAGCACCTTCACCGTCTCAAAAAAGCAGATAATCGCAAAAGGTCTGGTGGCCAGATAAGTGGCATTCCAGAAAGGATTCGGCGTATAAATCCCCATACAGCGATACGCATAATCAAAGCCGAAAAAAGCTGTATTCTTGGGAGAATACAGGTTAGAAAGCAAAAATAGCGAAAAGACAAGCAGGGTCACAAGAATGTCCGTCATAGCCTGTCTTCCCTGAGTTAAGTCATCATAATGACTTACTTTCCGGATCTCCCGGTTCATATAATATTTTGTGATCACTACCGCTGCCAGATTGAACAGCGCGGTGGTGATGGCCATGGCCGCTTTCGCTCCGATCAGCCAGGCGGAAAGTCTGGCTGTCCAGAACAGGATCGGATAGGGAAACTCATAATTTCCCGCAATACCTGCCACCTTATTCACATAGTCCGGCATATCCGACTGAAAGCCCGGCACCTGATAGCACTCCATCCAAAACAGATATAACATAACCCCGGTATACAAAAACAGCAGGAAAAGAAATGTCACTTTTCCTGCCATTGTCTCCCGCAGGCCGCTCTTTATGGGATTCTTTTTCATAGAGCCGATCCTTTCTAGTTGAAACTGATCACGGGATCTTTGGGAGCCTTTGCCTTCTCCACACTGATGGCATGGAGTACAGGGCCCTCTCCCTTATAGTCTGCGAAGTATTCTCTGGCAACCTTCGCTGTCACTTTAACCCATTCCTTCTGCTTCAGGTCTTTCGTGCCTGCAAACTCACAGGCATAGCCCAGAAATGCCATATCTTCCGCACAGCAGGTCATTGCCATGCGTCCCGGTACGAAATAGCCATCGGGATATTCCTCGGGCTTCAGTACCATGGCCAGAAACTGGATATTTTTGCCTTCATAGCGCTCCAGATGATCCATGGAATCCAGATACCAGATGCCATAGCCCTGGTTGTCCAGTACGATAGGATCCTGATTCAGATCGTAGGGCAGATCCTCCTCGAAGATCTCATCGATCTCACCGTTGGAATCCTCGAAGATCACATCTGCGGAAGGATTCACCGCTTTGATGTTGCGCTTGTATACATTCAGATCCTTGATACCGTCGCAACGGTTGAAAATGATCATCTCGGACTTACGGATCATCTCTGCCAGCAGAGACTTCATATTTGTGTAGTACATAGGGAAGGTGGAGCCGTCAATGGTCGTGATCTGCTGCTCTACTTTCCAGTACCAGGGAAGCGTCATGTTCTTACAATTCCACATACCGTTATACTCGATGATGATACGGGCGGGCTTGTACTGCTTCTCCAGCTCGATCAGATGATTCGGAGTAAACTCCTCTTCCTCTTCGATCAATACGACATCCGTACGACTCTTTTTTAATAAAGCGGGATCGTATTCATTCTCGCCCTCTTCACAGAGGATGAGCAGTGTCTTTCCTTTGATCTGGAAATACGGCTGTCCCAGTGTAAATGTGATAAATTCTGTCTTACCGCTCTCCAGAAAACCATTTATGATATAGACTGGTTTCGTCATAATTCATACCTTTCTCTTTCTTATCCTGCTGCCTGTAAAATCCGTTCCGGCAATTTATTTACGGAACAGTTCTGCCAGCTTGTCCTCGTCCAGTTTGGAACCGATGACACAGATCTTACCGGTAACTTCCGGCTTACCGCTTCTGATGTCATGCTCTTCGGGAACATAATCATAATATACCCAGGTTCCGTCGGGAGCGGGTACCATACCCTTGGCACGCAGGATTGCACCGTACTCTCCGCTGTCCAGAGCAGTAAGGATCTTCTCGATGTCCTCTGCGCTGTAGGTGTTGGGTGTCTCGATACCCCAACTGGTGAATACTTCGTCTGCGTGATGGTGATGATGGTGGTGGTCATGATCATGATCGTGGCAGCCGCAGGTGCAGTTCTCGTCATGCTCATGATGATGCTCATGGTCATGGTCCTCATCATGATCATGATGATGGTGATGCTCATGCTCGTCTTCATCATCGTCGTCATCGTGGTGATGTCCACAGCAGCACTCATGGTCGTTGTCATCCTCGTCATGGTCGTGATGGTGATGATGCTCGTGGTCACAGCACTCATCCTCATCGTGATCGTCATGGATATGCTCCAGCATTTCCTTCATCATATCTTCCAGCTTGTCAGCGCCTTCGATGGTCTTCAGTACTTCCCTGCCATCCAGCTGATCAAGAGGAGTGGTGATAATGGTAGCCTTGTCGTTATGCTCACGGATCATCTCCACGCAGGCATTCAGCTTTGCCTGATCCACTTTGTCGGTTCTGCTTAAGATAATGGTTCCGGCGTACTCGATCTGGTTGCTGAAGAATTCGCCGAAGTTCTTCATATACATCTTGCACTTGGATGCATCTACTACTGCTACCGCACTGTTGATCTCCACATCCAGATCTCCTGCCACGTTCTCCACAGCCTTCAGGACATCGGACAGCTTTCCGACACCGGAGGGCTCGATCAGAATACGCTCGGGAGCATAAGTGCTGATAACTTCCTTCAGGGAAGTACCGAAATCACCTACCAGAGAGCAGCAGATACAGCCGGAGTTCATCTCTTTGATCTCGATACCGGCCTCTTTTAAGAAACCGCCGTCGATACCGATCTCACCAAACTCATTCTCGATCAGAACGGTCTTGCTGCCGTCCAGAGCTTCTTTTAACAGCTTCTTGATCAGGGTGGTCTTACCGGCACCCAGGAATCCGGATACTACATCTATTTTCGTCATTGTTTTTTCCTCCAATCTGAGTCTAAGACCCATCCTTTTTATTTTCTATCATATTTACAGTATTGTCAATAAAACGATTATTAAATTTTTATCAACTAAGCCATAATGTTCGTCAGACACTGTGCGGATGCTCGCATACGCAACTGTGCTACGGTCTCTCCGTCTCGATCATGCTGTAAGGCACCACGGCCACTTTTCCCTCTTCATCACCGCCACACAGGATTCCTACGAACACACCGTCCTCCGTAAAGGCTCCGCCTCCTGACATTCCGGGAGCGATCAGTCCCTGCAGCAGAAGCATATACTGGTCAAAATCCTCCACATAGATCCAGGGATCCACCACGAAAGCATAGACCGGCAGCCCACTCTCCCCTCCGTACATCCATACATCGTCATATTCCTTCAGTGCATCGAATACTTCCCGATCCGTCTGCACCGGCAGACAGACCTTCCATGTTTCCTCTGACAGTTCCGCCTTGTCCACCCACAGGAAAGCCAGATCGCAGCTGTCCACTGTCTCCACGCCGGTGGCAGCCACCTGTGTTCCGTCCGGAAATGTCACCCGGGCCTCTCCGGTATCGTCCGCCAGTACGTGCCCTGCCGTTGCGATCAGAATTCTGTTTTCCTCTTCATCATAGATCACACCGCTGCCCTGCCGCTCTCCCGTCTGAATTCCCACCAGGGATTTCATTACCTTAAAATCATTCTCCGTCAGTTTCTGCTCTGTCTGCACCGGCAGTTCCACAAATTCCATTCCTGCGTCAGCCTGTCCCATGCCACTGTTTTCTTCCGAAACCTTCTGGCCTGCGGTCTCCGTGGAGACATTTTCCTCACTCCCACCGTTTTCCCCGCAGCCGGCGAAAAGTAACAGGCAGCTCAGTATCACAGTGATCCCTTTTATCCGCATTCTCTCTTTTTTCTCCATGACTTCTCCATAGTTTCTCCGTGAAACATGCTCTGCATTGCAGTCGCTTATAACAGAAAACGGACCGCATCCGCAGTCCGCATTTTTCTCAAAAGGTGTAAGCAAAAAATAAGCCGAGTTCTGTATATGACGATCATCTATCTAGTACGACTGTCACCAGCCGCATCAAGCGACCTACCTGAAAGCAGACCGGGCCGGTCTATAGCTCTCTGTTTGGTCTTGCTTCGGATGGGGTTTACATGGCTCCGTCTGTTACCAGCCGGACGGTAGTCTCTTACACTGCCTTTCCACCCTTACCGGCCAAAAGCCGGCGGTATATCTCTGTTGCACTAGCCTTGGAGTCACCTCCACCAGACGTTATCTGGCATCCTGCCCTGTGAAGCCCGGACTTTCCTCACCTGCATAAAGCAGCCGCGATCATCTATCTTACTTACACCTGTTCGATTATATCTTTTTCTTCCGGAAAAAGCAATATTTTTCTGCCAGACGTATGATTTCCCCATATCCCAGTGCTGCCAGCGGGAACATCATCATGTAATAGGCATACATATACCTGGCCTTTGCTTCCCAGAAAATACTGAACAAAAAGCCCCCGATCACAGCCACTGCCAACAGATGCTGTGTGATCTCACTGTCTTTTCGGACACAGAAGATAAAGTAAAACAGACACCCCAGATAGATAATGAACTGTAAACGATCTGCCATCCTCACCACACTGTCAAACAGATCTCCACTCAGCCGGTCTTCCAGTGCCGCCAGTTTCTCATGGTACACATCCCCGTGGTTAAAGTTGAAATACAGTGACTGATAGGTCGGGACATTCCACTGGGACAGAAGTTTTCCCTGATAAAAACCTCTCAGATACCCCGGCTGTGCTTTCATGGCCTGCATGCGCTCCTGCATCATCTCCCGGTAGATCTGATCGCTCTGCTCTGTATTACAGTCCGTTGCATAATATTGTGCCCAGCAATCGCTGTAATACCAACCGTACCGGCCACCGATCTCTTCCATTCCCAGATACAGGTAAGCCGATGTGGGCAATCCCCGGGAATGCTCCATTCCAGATCTCATCTCATACATTTTATAGATTCCCTGATAGCACAAGAGTGGCAGTGCCAACGCCAGCACCAGTGAAATCAACAGGCGTCTGTCCCATTTTGAGAATATCCGTACCGCGCCGACCATGCAATATGCCACCACCAGGACCAGTGTGTTCTTACGCAGCAGAGTTCCCAGTGTAAGAGCTGTCACAATGCCCACCAGTGATCCCGTTTTTCCATATTTGATATATCGGACCAGCATCCATGCGGAAAACAGGGAACAGAATACCCAAGGAATCTCTCCGTAGACCCAGCTGGTATAAAAGACAGATGCCATACAGCTGCCCGCAAGCAGTGTCCCCATGGTCACCACCGCAAGTCTGCCGGAAACTTCCTTCAGAATGCCGTAAATGCAATAGATACCCGCCACGTTCAGAAGTACGAACACTATCTGGATCACATGATAATCCGCCTCTCCAAGAATCCGGAACAGCATCTCTTCCATGGCCGCCGGTCCCAACTGATGAGCATACAGACCGCAATAATGATCCGGAGCCAGCGTCCCATAGTCACCCTGTATAAAATCTATGGCCGCACCAATAACCGATGCCTGATCTGCACTCGGCACTCTGTCTGCCGCCAGAACCCAGCACAATCCTGCGATTCCCTGCCAAAGCATGCCGAGCGTTACGGCAATTCTTTTACACCAGATGGTGATTTTGTCACCGGCCTTTTTTTCCACTGCCGTCAGAACTGCATACAATAGCAATATCAGCGCTGCTGCCGCCAGATTCCGTATTACGGAATCCGGAATCTCCACCAGATCTTCATGACCTGCCACCGGAAGCATATACTGCAGGGTACGCATGGCATACCATACAAGGAACAGAAGGATCAGGCTGCCCATGATCCGGATCACCCAGTTTGCTGTCTGCTTTACTATCGATTTTATCTTTGGTAAACGACTCTCCACAGGTATTCTCCTTTTCTTACTGTAGAGTAAACTATTCAGCACCACATTCGCAAAATCGCCTCTCCGAGGCTTCCTTTTTGCTCATGTGGTTACTTCGTCGCATCAATTCTGCCGCACAGTCTTACGAATGCAAGCATTCGACGCCTGTCAGCAGAATTGCGCTACTCTGAATAGTTTACACGTTGAAGCAGCTTCCACCCACAAATTCCCTGCACAGAGAATTATTGGGAAGGCTTTCACTGGTCACACCCAGGAAATACTCCAGGAACTTAAGCAGTCTCTTGGCTTCGTAATATTCCGGTTCTCCCTTATCGATCTGGAACAATAACGGCTCTGCGAACTGCTTTAACACTGCCAGTTCATAGATCAGGACGGAATTAAACATGGCATCCGCATCCTCCTGGAACGGGAAAATATTCTGTTCCTCACCCCGTCGTACAGAAGCCCACATATCGATGGTGCGTCTCGCATCCGCACCTCTGGTCCTCGCATCTCTGACCATACGGCGGAGAAGTCTTCCGTCCGTAGTCGGGATCCGGTTATGCTCATCAATATTGATATTGGTCAATGCACTGATATAGATCTTGTATTTACTCTCCTCAGGAAGTGCATAAGATGTCTTCTCATTCAGACCGTGGATACCTTCGATCACCAGAATATCATCCGGTCCCAGTTGTTTGAAATTGCCCTTATATTCCCGCTTTCCGGTCTTGAAGTTAAAGGAAGGCAGCTCCACACGTTCACCGGCTAACAATCTGCACATGTCGTCATTGAACTGCTTTACATCAATCGCTTCCAGACATTCGAAATTGTAATCACCGTTCTCATCCCTTGGCGTGAATTCTCTGTTCACGAAATAGTCATCCAGTGCAATGGGATGCGGTGTTTTCCCCAGGGTCTTCAACTGAATGGATAATCTGTGGGAAAAACTGGTCTTGCCGGAAGAAGAGGGTCCGGCGATCATGACAAATTTCACGCCGCCCCTGTCTACGATGCTCTTGGCAATCTCGCCGATCTTACGCTCCTGCTGCGCTTCCTGTACCAGAATCAGTTCACTCAGCGACCCACGGCAGATCTGATCATTCAGATCACCTACGGTCTCAATACCGATCTCCTTTCCCCATTCCTCAGATTCTTTCAACGTCCGGAATAACAGCTTTCTCTCTTGAAACGGCTTAACATGTGTAGGATCTTTTTTATCCGGCAGCAGCAGCATAAATCCATCCTCATACGCTATGACATCGAACCACTTTACATAGCCGGCATTGGGCAGCATGTAGCCGTAATAATAATCGTAATAACCGTCCATTTCATAAATATTTACGAAAGAGCCTCTGCGGTAACGGAACAGCTTTTCCTTATCCTTCATCCCCTCTTTCCGAAACAGTTCCATGGCATTATCCAGGGAATAGGATCTCTTCAGAAAAGGTGTCTTTGCCTCCACCAGCTCCCGCATCCGGTTACGGATCTTTGCAGCATTTTCTTCCGTCGCATTGATCTTCTCTTTTGGAGAGATGTAGGAGCCGTTGCCGATGGCAAATTCCACACGACAGCTCTGGGCCGCCTCTCTGCCGTAGACATCAAATACCGCTTTCAAAAACAGCATTGTGGCAGAACGCACATAAGTCTTGTTGCCCACATCATCCTTCAAGGTAAAAAAGGTAACCTCGCAATCCCTTGTCAGTTTCTTGAACAATTCTCTGATCTTGCCGTCTCTGGCTGCCAGTGCGATCAGATTCTCATACTCCTGCTGATAATCGTTGGTCACATCCTCGTAAGTGGCTCCCTGAGGATATTGTCTCTCTTCCCCGTTTATCTTCACTGTGATCATTTTTCTCACCCTGTCCTTCTGTAATCTGCTTTTACAGGTCTTATTGCCTAAATACAATCCGCTTCCTTGCCATTATCATACCAATCCAGTGCACGGGTAATCAGGGTGATCTCGTCTGCGATCTCCTGTCTGCGGCATATGGTTCTGGGATTGTCCGCATCTGCCTTTTGCTCCATGCGTCCCACGATCTGCCTTCGCTCGGTCAGCATCCATTCCAGATACTCCCGAAGTATCCGGTCTCTGCGGGATAAAAGCAGCGGGCCGAACTTTTCCGCCAGTCCGGGATCCAGACCTTCCGTCTTCCAGGAGTCCCCGACCTTCTGCCGTACCGCATCGTCCGTCATCGCACCCAGCCAGCGCACCTTCATCATAAAATAATATTTTCCTTCTTCGTAGATGATATTCTCATCCAGCAGAAGATATCCCTCATCCATCAGGAATGTCCGAAAATGCGGGATCTCCGACTGTGGCTGCAGGATCAGCTCTGCAAATCCCTGTGCCTGTTCTCTTCCTTCGGTAAGAATCTTCTCCATGAGAGGTCCGCCCATGCCGGCACAGATCATCCCGTTCGCCTCTCCGGTCTTCAGGCCGTGCAGACCGTCGGAAAGTCTGGTCTCTATCCTGTCCTGCAGACCATATTCCCGGATATGCTCTCTGGCACGCTCCAAGGGCCCTGACCGCACATCCATGGCGATCACCCGTGGGGAGAGCCCCTTCTGCACGAGATAGACCGATACAAAACCATGGTCACACCCCACATCTGTTATCACAGTGCCGGGAGTGACCATGTCTGTTAAAGCCTGCATTCGATTGGATAATATAACTTCCGCCATTAATCCAGATAATCCTTCAGCTTGCGGCTGCGGCTGGGATGACGCAGTTTGCGCAATGCCTTTGCTTCGATCTGACGGATACGTTCACGGGTAACGTTGAATTCCTTACCTACTTCCTCCAGAGTACGGGCCCGTCCGTCATCCAGACCGAAACGGAGTCTCAGTACTTTCTGTTCTCTCTCTGTCAGAGTACCCAGCACTTCCACCAGCTGTTCTTTCAGCAGGGTAAATGCTGCAGCATCGGAAGGAACCGGTACATTATCATCCTGAATGAAGTCGCCTAAATGGCTGTCTTCCTCTTCACCGATAGGAGTCTCCAGGGATACGGGCTCCTGGCTGATCTTTAAGATCTCACGCACTCTGTCTACCGGCATTTTCATCTCTTCCGCAATCTCTTCGGGGGTCGGTTCTCTTCCCAGCTCCTGCAGCAGCTGTCTGCTCACGCGGATCAGTTTGTTGATGGTCTCTACCATATGCACCGGGATACGGATGGTTCTCGCCTGATCGGCGATCGCTCTGGTGATGGCCTGACGGATCCACCAGGTCGCATAGGTGGAGAACTTATATCCTTTACGATAATCGAATTTCTCTACAGCTTTGATCAGACCCAGGTTACCTTCCTGGATCAGGTCTAAGAACAGCATTCCACGGCCTACATATCTCTTGGCAATACTGACTACCAGACGTAAGTTGGCCTCTGCCAGACGCTTTTTCGCTTCCTGGTCGCCCTCTTCCATTCTCTGGGCCAGTTCGATCTCTTCCTCAGCACTTAACAGGGGCACCTTGCCGATCTCCTTTAAGTACATACGGACAGGATCCTCAATGCTGACGCCTTCCGGTACGGACAGGTCGATGTTCTCCACATCCACTTCGTCCTCATCGGTCAGAATGATCTCTTCGTCATCCACATCATCGTCATCGGTAATACGCAGCACATCTACGTTGTTCTGGTCCAGATACTCCAGAACCTTCTCCATCTGTTCCTCTTCCAGAGGCATGTCCGCAAAGAAGTCACTGATTTCCTGATACTCCAGCACATTCTTTTTCTTTTTCGCCATATTCAGGAGCTCTTTTATCTTCTCCGCAAATTTTGCCTGTGTGTTTTCATCCATTTTCGTGGTTCCATCCTTTCATTGCCATTATTTATAGCCATATTTCGTATTTTTTATAACTGTCCCGAGCCGCAAACCCTATTATTCCAGAGAAATGCGGGCTCTTTGTAATTCTTCCAGTGCTTTTTTGCCTTCCACCGCTTTTTTGACCGCGTTGACATCTGTACCCAGCTGCGCCATATAGTACTGGTAGCTGTTGCGTTTGACTGACACCAGAATGTCATGGAAAGCTCTTTCTCTCTCCTGCTTCGTGGACAATTCGGGAAGCGTTGTATGGAACAGCTCCGCTGCCTGCCTCTGCTCCTCTTCATCCTCAAACATGCTGATGATCCCCGCCGGCTGAAACTGTCCGTTGTCCAGCTCTGCAAACATCTTCTCCGCCACCTTGCGATACAATTCCTCCGTGAAATCCTCCAGAGAAATGTACTTACGTACAATCGTATACAGAGAAGGATCATCTCCGATCCAGGTGATCAGCAGTCTCTGGGACTTCCGTCCGCTCTCCGAAGGATCGCTCTTATTCTGTACTCCGCTGCGGGGACGGGGAATCGGTCTGGCGATTCCCGTCTGGGAAGCATATCCTATGACCATTTTGCGCAGATCATCGGGACGGATCATATATTTTTCGGCAATGGCCTGCAAATAATTCTCCCGCTCCAGATCTTCCGAAAATTCGCACAATTTCTGTGCGATCTCCCGGTGGAACTTCGTCCGCTGTTCCGGATCACTCTGATCGTATTGTTCACTCAGGATACGGATCTCGAAGTAGAAACTGTTCTCCGCCTGATCGATTCTCTCCTGAAAAGCCTCTTTCCCCAGATTCTTGATAAATTCATCCGGGTCCTTATAAGGACGCATATTGATGACTTTACCGGTAAGCCCGGCCTCCCTGAGAATACCGATGCCCCGGAGTGCCGCCTTGGTTCCGGCACCGTCGCTGTCGTAGGCCAGCAGGATGTTTTCCGCATAACGGTGTAAAAGGTTAGCCTGTTCCACCGTAAATGCCGTTCCCAGGGATGCCACCGCCTGGGTAAATCCCGCCTGATGCATGGCTATGACATCCATGTAACCCTCGCACAGGATAATATTGCCCGTCCGGGCAGTCCTTGCGAAATTCAGTCCATAAAGATTCCTTCTCTTATCGAAGATCATGGTCTCCGGTGAATTCAGGTATTTCGGTTCCCCGTCTCCCATGACTCTGCCGCCGAAGCCGATGACACGGTGGTTGATATCCTGTATAGGGAACATGACACGATTCCAGAACTGGCTTCGCAGTCCCCGCTGTTCAGAAAACATTGCCAGTCCGGAGTCTTTGATCTCTTCGTCCGTAAAGCCCTTTTTCCGCAGGTACTGTACCACCTGCTCGCCGTTTTTCCCAGCATAACCCAGTCCGAAATGATGCATGGTCTCATCGGTCAGCTTCCGCCCTGTCAGATACCGCATTCCCACTTCGCCGCGGGGATCCCGCAGCATATAATAAAAATATTTTGCCGCTTCCTTATTGACTTCCAGCAGCCGCATACGTTTGCCGGCTTTTTTCTTCTGTTCCGGTGTCTCCTCCACTTCGGGAAGCTTTACCCCGGCGCGGTCCGCCAGGATCTTAATGGCCTCCGGGAAGGTATCGTTTTCATATTTCATAAGAAACGTATATACATTTCCGCTGGCATGGCATCCGAAGCAATAATACATCTGTTTGTTCGAAGACACCGAAAAGGAAGGTGTTTTTTCGTTATGAAAAGGACAGCAGCCCCAATAGTTGCTTCCCTTTTTTTTCAATGAGACATAGCCCGATATCACATCCACGATGTCATTTCTGGCTCTGACTTCTTCTACCAGTTCTTCGGGATAATACACGTTTTTTAACTCCTATTTTATCTTGTACCTATCTCTGCCAGGATTTCGGTATGTAAATATCCTCGTATACCGCTATGGCAAACCGATCCGTCATCGCTCCCACATAGTCGCAGACGACCTTCTCTCTCGGTTCTCCCACGGAAAGAAGATTGAGATATTCTTCCGGCAGATCATCCAGATGCTTCAGGAAATGCTGGTACAATGTCTCCATCAGCATCTCTGCTTTCCCCTCTTCGCTCTTCGCTATCGGGTTCTTGTAAACTCTCTCAAACATGAACTGTCGTATCTTCGTCATGGCTTCCGCCACCGGCTCCGACATCAGGATGTCTCCCTTGTCCATGCTGTTGGTCACGATGTCATGAATGAAATGATCCAGTCTCTCGGTGGGACTGCTGCCGATCACCTCACAGATGTCCTTCGGCACATCCACTTCCGTGAGGATTCCTCCGCGGATGGCGTCATCCATATCGTGATGAATATAGGCAATTTTATCGGAAAGTCTGACGATCTTGCCCTCCAGGGTGTGGGGCTTTCCAATGGTCTGGTGGTTTCTTATACCGTCTCGCACCTCGTAGGTCAGATTCAGCCCCTTGCCATCCTTCTCCAGAATGTCCACGGTGCGGACGCTCTGTTCGGCATGTTCGAAGCCAAAAGGGCATACTCTGTTCAGCGCACGCTCTCCGGCATGTCCGAAAGGCGTGTGTCCCAGATCGTGTCCCAGCGCAATGGCTTCCACCAGATCCTCGTTCAGCTTTAATGCCTTGGCTATGGTTCTGGCCGTCTGGGATACCTCCAGCGTATGTGTCAGTCTGGTACGGTAATGGTCACCCTCAGGTGTCAGAAATACCTGGGTCTTATCCTTTAGCCTTCGAAAGGCCTTGCAATGGATAATACGGTCTCTGTCTCTCTGAAACACCGGCCGGATATCACATTGTTCTTCCGGTCGCAGACGTCCTTTGGAGTTCACACTCAAGGATGCGTACGGACTTAAATAATCCTTTTCCCACTGTTCCAAGTTTTCTCTGATCGTCATAGTTCCTCCTGCCCCTACTTCTAATATTCTGTGCCTGTCTTAAAAATCCTTTTCTTTCTTTTGAAAAAAATAGTCATTTTTTCTGATTTAAATTATCTGCACACAGAATAGATGAATTCCGCATTCTTATCCATGGCCTCACTGGCCTTTTTGAAGGGTGACATCTGAAAAACATGCCACATTCCGGGGAATCGGTCGATATGGGCAGCGACCCCGGCTTTGATCAGATTTTTATATAGCCGCAGAGAATCGTCCAACAGGATTTCATTCTCTCCCACCTGAATATAGACGGGCGGGAAACCATGAAAGTTTCCAAACAGCGGAGAAATATAAGGATCCGTCAGATCTCTGTCCGGGGCATAGGCCCTGGTCATACGGTCGATGTACTCTTTATCCAGTACCGGATCCAGTTCCGCCTTGGTCTGGAAAGTCTTGCCCTCGCCGGTAAGATCCGTCCAGGGAGACATCAGCACGATTCCTCTGGGAAACAGGCGCTCCTGCTCTTTTAATTTCAACACCAGTGAAAGTGCCAGATTACCTCCGGCCGAATCTCCGGTAATGATCACATCTCTTGCTCCGTAGCCCAAAAGCATCAGATAGTTCCAGGCTTTCATGGCATCCTCCGCAGCTGCCGGATACGGATGCTCCGGTGCCAGTCTGTAATCAAAGCACAGCACATCCATGGAAGTACCCGCCGCCAGCTTTGATGTCAGGGTTCTGGCATAGATACTGCTGCCGGTGGAATATCCGCCTCCGTGGCAATGCAGGATCACATACTTTTTCATATGAGCCCGGTTCACGCTGACCCACTCCGCATCCATGCCATCGATGTCCACGGGACGGTACTGGATCTCTTTACTGTTGCCGAGCAGCTCGCCAATGTGATCCTGGGATTGTCTGTGCTTCTCCAGATCCGGATTCTCCACAAGACCATGGGCCCTGCGGATGAGCTGCATCAGATTCTGGTTGTTCTTCTCACTGTTTTTTCCTACCAGTGCCATAAGTTCCTCCTGTTCACCTAGTTTTCTCGTAACTATTCAGCGCCTCATTCGCAAAATCGCATCTCCGATGCTTTCCTGAACAACAAGTTCACTTGTTGTTTGCTCATCTGAGGCTGCTTCGCCAAAGAAATATTGTCCAGCCGTCTTACGAATGCGAGCATTCGACGAGGCTTTGCCAATATTTCATGGCTCTGAATAGTGATCAAAAGTGCAATCTTCTGCGCACTGCATTGCGCAGTCTCCTTCGGGATAAAAGGGTGGCGATGGTGATATCGACGATCACGCAGATCGTCAGCACGATAGCCGACCATCCCAGTGCGATCTCCTGTCTCAGGAACCGGTCGATCAGAAGTTCCAGTCCCACGCACAAAACAGCGATTCCCGAGATCAGGTACAGGGCTCCTGTCAGGAAGGACATGGGGAGCTTGCGGATACAGAACGTCACCGCTTCCACCACTGCCGTCACCAGCAATACGATCGGCAGTCCCAGTCCATAGAACCAGCTGTTATGTCCCGTCAGATAAGTCAGCAGATATAGATACACGATCACTGCCACTCCATCCAGCAGAATCGACAGATAAATGGGCTGCCTCGTATAAATAACCACAGGGATCATAATAACCCACAATACCAGGACTACGCCAATCACCGCCAGAGACCACAGACTGCTGCGGAACACAAAAGCGTTTAACAGCCCACAGGTCACCGCCGTAGCCAGTACAATAACCGTCAACAGTACTCCCAGATCTTTTCTTTTTACCACTTCCACCTGTCCCTTTTCCTTTGGAAAAGGGGATGGCTGCTTCTCCGGTTCCGGTGCCTTGGGATTATACACCGGTGTGTCGCACAGAGGGCACTTCTTTGCCGAAGCATCCAGTTCCACACCACAGTTCACACAATATGACATAAGCATTTCCTTTCCAACCGGAGGATCTACCGGTTACTCTCGATCTTCACATGAATACCGTCCTGTACCAGCTTGCGGAAAAACAGTCGTTCCACATCCGTTTCCGCAATACTGCTGGCAAAATTGATGGTCAGAATATCTTCAAAGCTGGCAATGGCACAGTTGGTTCTCGTAGAGAACGGCTGTCCCATATAGATATCAAAACGTTCGATATAGGGCTTCATGGTCTCCGGCACTTTCAAAGCTCCCATGTTGGTCAGTCCCGCCGAAGAGTTTTTGTCCTGGATCTTCGTATAGAACTGGCGGACCACCAGATCCTTGATAAACAGCGGTACCACACGGATAAACGGGTTCCTCTGGGTCTCTGCGTTGGTGGTGATATCTCCCCGCAACAGCTTTTCATTCAGATAATACCGCATGTAATTGTGCACCTGGGTCACGATCTCTTCAAAAGTGTATTCTCCCAGTCTTGGGTCGATCCCCGGATAGATCATGGTGATAAAATTTCGCAGAGTCTTCGATGGGAAAAAGCGCCGCAGATTCACCGGCATGGCAATCTTTACCGGACGTAATTTTAAATGCCACTCACTCTCCTGCTTCTGCATCAGTGCATAGAGCAGAACCGCATTGAGATATTCCGTAATGGTGGCATTATAGCTTTTTGCCACCTTCATGACCTCTGCCACCGACATAATACCGTCTATGATGTTCAGGGTATAAAAGGGCTCCTTGGTTCCCCGGACACGGTAAGCCTTCTCCCCCGGTCTGGGCGGGCACACCTTGGCATTGGCATATTTCATGTAGGCATCTTCCAGTTCTACCGGATCCGGTGTCTCTAAAATATCCAGCACAAAACCGCCGTTCTCAATCTCCGTATGCCCCTTCAGGCGCAGATAAGTGGCCGTCAGAGTCTGCAATACGCACATGCCTCCGGTACCGTCTCCCAGACTGTGATGGGCCTCCAGGGCGATCCGGTTCCGGTAATAATAGATTCTTACCAGATACCGGTTATTGGCCTTGAAATACATGGGCTGACAGGGATTTTTCACGTCCTCCTGCACAAATGGGCCGGGGCGGTCATTGGGCTCCAGGTATCTCCAGAAGACACCCTTGCGGATAGCCGCCTTATACGTCGGAAAACGAGGCATTGTCAGATTCACGGCCCGCTGCAGCATCTCGGGATTGATCTCCTCCTTTAAAAGAACGGACAAACGATAAACGGAAGAAAAATCTCTTCTCTGTAAGGTCGGGTATACGATGGCCGACAGATCCAGTTTGTACCAGTCCTTGTGTACTTTCGATGCCCTGTCTGTCTTCGTTTTGTCTCTTCTATTAATTGCCACGGTTTTCGCCCCTTTCCCGGTTTTGTATTATATTTTTCAGAAACGACAAAGGCGGCAACCTTTCGGTCACCGCCATGTGATGCAGAAAGAGGGACTTGAACCCTCATGGTATCACTACCACACGGACCTGAACCGTGCGCGTCTGCCAATTCCGCCATTTCTGCGAACAAATGTATATTACAACAACCGGCTCCAAATGTCAACACTATTTTTCGAATTATTTAAACTGTATGCAAAATAATTACGATTTCTGCGTTCTTCGGCCTTGTAACTATTCAGACCCCATTCGCAAAATCGCCTCTACGAGGCTTCCTTTTTGCTCATGAGGTTACTTCGCCATGTAAAACTGCTTATCTGCCTGAATGCAAGCATTCGCAGAACACAGTTTTGCATGGCTCTGAATAGTTACCAATTATTTTACATTTACATGTAGGAGCTGAACAGGTTACCTGCATTATAAAGGCCGGTATATCCTGCGCTTCCGGTGTACAGACTGCTTCTGGTGGAAGCATGGTCTGCTGCGAAATTGATCATGGAACTCTGTGCAGATACACGATAACCATAGGAACCGTTCCCCTGGAACAGGTTCTTCACAGTATTCATATCCGCTTTCATAAAGGTATCCTTGTCCAGAGACAGAGTGCCGTCATTTTTCATAGTGATGCCGATCTTCGCCAACTGCTTACTGTTGGCAATGGTGGTATTCCCCAGCGATTCCGTGCGGTTGTTCACTGTGGTATCGCTCACATCATCCACAGCAGCCATCACGCTGTTGTAATTCTTCACAAAGCTGTTCACCGCATTGTAGATGGCACTGGTATCATAGCCCTTGGTCGTGGTCTCTATACCATTCTCATCCTTGGTGGTGATATCCTTTTGTGCGAACAGATCATTTTTACCGGCAGCCAGTAATGTATCTGCGGATTCCTTCAAAGCATCAGTGGCGGTCTCTACCTTGGCCAGTGCTTTCTTCGCGGTCTCCTTCGTGGTGTCTTTCTTCGTTATGTCGGAAGCTGCGGTTTTGGATGCGTTGTTCTCCTTGCCGTAATAAGCCTTCATCAGCTTGGCATAGCTACCGTTCTTAATACTTGCATAATCTGCCAGCCAGTTGCCGCTTAGCGCATTGGATGCAGAGGAACTCAGTCCGGAAAACAGAAATGAATAATTGGTTTTTGCCTGAATATTAATACTCATCACAGTCACCTCCGTGTCAACTGTTTTGAATCGGCCTTTCAGCCATTAGTCCTTTTATATCAGTTACAGTATACTACTTATTTCGGATTTTTCCAAGGTTTGTTAACTGTTTTTTGAAAAAAAAACATTAATTGAGTATTTTTTCCAGCATGGTCACCCGGTTGAAGGGAAAGGAGAAATAATAGCCGTCCGCAAAATCCTCCGTCATGACGATCACTTCCTTTGCCAGCTGCACACCGGCCTGCTCTCCCTCTTCTCTGGTCATGTCCGCCCGGTATCTTGCCAGTACTTCGTCCGTCACGTCGATGCCTGCCATCTCGTTCTTCATAAAGGTGGCATTTTTAAGACTCACGAAAGGCATGATCCCGCAGAGAATCCTTGCTCCGGTCTCCTCCTTGATCCGGCGCACTCTGTCGGCACTCTCCTGTGTGGAAATGGGCTGTGTCAGAAAAAAGGTGGCTCCCGCCGCCATTTTCTTCTTCACTCTGCCGATCTCCACCTCAAGATTACGCCTGCTCTGATTGATGGCTCCGCCGTAGTTGGCCGGAGCCTGCGTGAACTGCTCCTCGTTCATATCCGCCAGAATCTGCATCAGTCCCACAGAATCAAAGTTGAACACACTCTTCACCGTGGTCCGCACCATGGAAGGAATGGGGTCTCCCGTGATCACAAGGAAATTCTGAATGCCATTGATATAGGCTCCCAGCAGCTGGGAACGCATGGCAATGGCATTTTTATCCCGGCAGCAGATATGGGGCATGACACACATACCGGTCTCTCTTGCCACCTTCTCCGCCATGAGAATGGAATCTGCTCTGGTACGTCCCGAAGGAGAATCCGGGAAAGTCAGCACATCCACTCCGCTCTTCTGTAGCAGATGTGCCGCATCCATCAGTTTTTCGTCATCGATTCCCATGGGAGGTGCCAGTTCCACGGCGATCAGCTTTCGGTTCCTGCCCTCCGCCTCTTTGGTATGATAAAAAGAACGGTCTTCCTTCGGTGCCTGCTTTTTCTCCGGTTCTGTGTCTTTTTTTGCCTGTGGGTACTGGGTCAGATCCAGCTTTCCGGCAAGCTCCGCGATATATTCCGGTGTCGTACCGCAGCACCCTCCTGCCATATCCACACCAAGAGCTATCATCTGCTGCATTCTGTCCACAAAATAGTCTTTGTTATCCCCGGTGAAGAGCATACGGCCGGTGACCATCTGAGGATACCCCGCATTGGGAAGGGCTGTGAGAAGTTTTCCTTCCGGTTTTTCCAGTATCTGCAGGATCCGGTGCATATGGGACGGACCCACACCGCAGTTAAAGCCCACGGCATCGATCTCCTTTGCCTCACCCGCTCTCTGTAAAAGCTTTCTGGCACTTAATCCTGCATTGCTGTAGCCGAACTGGTTTACAGAGAATTGTACCGTAATAAATGCCTGTTCCCCGATCATTTTGATCGCAGGCAGGAGCTCTTCCATCTCGGAAAAAGTTTCAAAGACAAAAAAGTCCGCTCCCTCTTCCAGAAAAATATTACAAATTTCTTCATATTCTCTGCTTAAAGCATCTTTCTGTGCCATGGCCTCCCCTGGAATCTGGCCAATGTCCGCCGCTATGTAGATCTCTTTCGTCTCTCCGGTGGTCTCTCTCCACTCTGCCACTGCTTCCCTTGCCAGTCGAAGCCCACTGCGCAGTGTCTCTCCGATCTGTTCCCGGGGTATATCCATGCAGAAGCTGTTAGCAGCAAAGGTATTGGTTCGTAAAATCTGTGCTCCTGCTTCCAGATACTCTCTGTGGATCTCCTTTACCCGCTCCGGAGCCTCCAGATTCGCCAGCTCCGGCAGCTGTCTCGTGTCGTATTTTCCTCCGTAATAAGTGCCGAAAGCTCCGTCAAACAGAATCTTTTTCTGTTGGATTCTTTCACGGATCTGTTCTTTGGTATGTTTTGTATTGCCCATTATTGTTTCCTTTGTCCTGTTGATTTCGTTCATATTCCTTTAAAAACGAGCAGGTCTGCTCTCGCAAGCCTGCTCGTTGATCAGCTTCCGTAACTATTCAGAACCACATTCGCAAAACCGCTCTTTCAGAGCTTACTTTTTGCTCATATGGTTACTTCGCCATATAAATCATGTCAAATGTTCTTACGAATGCAAGCATTTGACGTACATTTGACATGATTTGCATGGCTCTGAATAGTTACAGCATACCATATTATTTTTCCGAAAAACAGTAGCAAATTTAATGATTACATTAACTTGCGGAACAATGCGGTCAGATCCTCGATGCTTGCATCCTTAGGGTTGCCGGGTGCGCAGGCATCTGCATGAGCGGATTCTGCCAGGAAAGGAAGATCCTCTTCCTTCAGTGCTTCCAGCTTGGAAGGAATTCCTACATCCTCGGACAGCTTACGAACTGCGTCAACTGCAGCCTTACGGTAGGCGGCCTGATCCATCTGATCTACACCTTCCACACCCATAGCACGGGCAATCTCACGATACTTTTCACCGGTGCAGTCAGCATTGTATTCCATAACGATAGGAAGCATCATTGCACAGGCAACACCATGAGGGGTATCATAGACAGCACCCAGGGTATGTGCCATGGAATGAGCGATACCGAGACCTACATTGGAGAAGCCCATACCGGCAATGTACTGACCCAGAGCCATGCCTTCACGGCCTTCCTTGGTATTGGCTACAGCGCCGCGCAGGGACTTGGAAATGATCTCGATTGCCTTCAGGTGGAACATATCGGTCATCTCCCATGCCGCCTTGGTGGTGTAACCTTCGATAGCGTGGGTCAGAGCATCCATACCGGTAGAAGCGGTCAGTCCCTTGGGCATAGAAGACATCATCTCGGGATCTACCACAGCGATAATAGGCATATCATGAGGATCTACGCATACGAACTTACGCTTGCGCTCTACATCAGTGATAACGTAGTTGATGGTAACCTCTGCTGCGGTACCTGCTGTGGTGGGCACTGCGATGATGGGTACGCAGGGCTTCTTGGTAGGTGCTACGCCTTCCAGGCTGCGTACATCTTCGAATTCAGGGTTGGCAATGATGATACCGATGGCTTTGGAGGTATCCATGGAAGAACCACCACCGATGGCGATGATATAATCTGCACCGGATGCCTTGAAAGCAGCCACACCGTTTTTCACATTGTCAATGGTGGGGTTAGCCTTAATATCGGAATAAATTTCATAAGCAAGACCTTCCTTGTCAAGCAGTCCGGTTACTTTTCCGGTCACACCGAACTTGATCAGGTCGGGATCGGAACATACGAATGCCTTCTGAAAAGCATGAGCCTTTGCTTCATTTACAATTTCTTCGATTGCTCCGGCACCATGATAAGAGGTCTGGTTGAGCATAATTCTGTTTGCCATGATACATAATCTCCTTTCGAATTGAGAACAAATCTTAATGATAATTTTATTCTAACTACAATCTGGACATAAAAAAAGTGACAGTTTGGCTTGACTGTCACTTTTTACAGAAAGTTCACAATGTGTACATTTTTTTTAGTAATTTTTCACAAATAGCTTTGGTGATTTTTTCACTAACGCAATACGCCCAACTGTTGAAACAATTCTGTCACCGGCATAGGAAGTGCACTGACCAAAAGCGCCGCCATCTGCTCCGGCGTTCTCTCCTTCGGAGCGAAGATCCATTCCACGGTCATATCAATAGAACCTCTGCAATAGAGCCGCAGCGGGAATAAAATATTCTCTTCGGGCTGTCTACCGGTCTTACGCCCGATCAGCTGCGTGTAGAAATCCAGGATCAGTTCGTAATCATGTTCCCTCAGAGAATTATGATCATCCGAGCGGAATGCTCCGGCGAAAAAAACTCTCTCCTTCTGAATGAATTCAAACTTTCTGGTCAGTCCTTCGTATACGGTAAGTCCGTCTCCCATCTGTGCAAAAGATTCCAGTAAGAGCTTGTCGAAATACCAGTTGATCAGATCATATTTGTCCTGAAAATTCCGGTAAAAGGTCTGCCTCGTCACGCCGCAGGTCTGCACGATCTGCGTCACTGTCATGGCATCGGTGCCGGACGAAGCCATACACTTTTTCGCCGCTTCCGCCAGACGGTATTTAGTTTTATCCGCTGAAGTTTCCTTCGTACTCATGCTGTCACACCTCTACGGTACTACCGGTTTCGGCGGGCATAACCTTCCGTCATATCCGCGAAATCCCGCTCCTGCATATTCTGTGTGGATGCTCCGTTATTGTGTCCCTGGCAGGCACATAATCCTACGGCATTGACAACACATAATACTGTTGCCAGAAATACTCTCTTCATATTATTTTCCTCCTGTCTGTTGTATGATCTGATTACATTTCCGGTAATTCTGCTTCCAGTAAAGCCGCTGCATCTCTGACGCAGTCGATGCATTCTCTCTTTACAATGCCATCGTTGATACCTTTTAATTCCTTACAGATCACGGTTCCGTTCTGCTCCTTGAAGCTCTGAATTATCCTTCTGGACCCTTGCATGGTCTTCTGCGGATTTTTATTGATCAGTCCCAGTACATTGACCGCCCCGATGACAGCTCCGCAGGTAGCTTCCATGCTGCCGCCGATTCCTACCGCAAATCCCTGGGTAAGATTCCTAGCCGTCTCTTCATCAATTCCCGCCAGATCACAATACGTGCACGCCACTGCCTGCGCACAATTGTAGCCACACATTTTTCTTTCTGCCGCTTTTTCTACTCTTGATTCCATAACTGTTGTTCCTTCTTCTGTTTATATTTTTCCAATAATCATCTGTAGTGTATTTTCTGTTATGTATTATATCAGAAATAAATCTAAGACGCCATCGTCATAATTTTCTATCTTTACATTTCTTCCAAACTGTTCTAAGTGTATAAATAATTCCTACAAATTTCAAAATCATGTTGACATTGCCGTGGGAAGATGTTATTATCATTCTTGCGTGATGCGAGATAGTAATTATTTTGTGTCGCTATGCGGAAGTGTCGGAATTGGCAGACGAGCAAGACTAAGGATCTTGTGGTAGCAATACCGTGTGGGTTCAAGTCCCATCTTCCGCATTATTTTTTTACATTAAAAAGCTTAGGAATAGGGTGTTCCTGAGCTTTTTTCATTTGTAAAAATAATGATATTAAGGTGAGAC
>OGPA01000644.1_pt1 | contig 34416 bp, 26 predicted proteins | sample 1552841 | NCBI WGS metagenome assembly OGPA01 (sample SAMEA2579916, study PRJEB22360) | human gut metagenome
GTTTTATCTTCCGTATCTACCTTGCGGTTATCTGCCATCGCTTCTGTCTTGATCTTGACTTCCTGGGCACCTACTCCACCATCCGACGGAGGGATGATAGTAACCTTTACTGTTACTTCTTTTTCCGGATCGAGGCTACTGATCACGTCCGGGTCGATATTCGTATTCCATCCCAGGGGCTTCTCGGTTGTCAATTTGATGTTATCCAGACGACGGGTTCCTCCGTTGCGGACAGTGACATCCATCGTAATTTCCTTGCCGACCGTTGTCTCATGATAGAGGTTGTTGGCACGTACTTCGATCTTTCCTTTTCCGCGGGGAATGATTTCCAGGTTTTCGCTTCCGGCCTTTTCGCCGTTAGCTGTACCTACTGTCTGCACCTGGAATTTAATAGGTTTGTCGATGACTACCTGCTGATCGTCGCGATCCGGTAAATAGACTTGCAAAGATAACTTCTTTATGTTTACCCCCTGTGCAAATTTAATCTGGGTAACCTTACTTTCACCATCCGTAAAGTCGTAACTGATCTGGCGCGGCAGATCTAAAACCTCCAGGCGGTAGACATCGTCGGATGTGGAGAAACGTTCGAGTGTCAGATCATAGGTCGCTTTACTGCTCAGGTCGGCTTCCTGGCTGAACTGCATGGAGGAGATATCGATCACATTCACGCTTGCGTCTTTCTTCAGATAGATATTTTTCTCGTCCTTACGATTGTTGTAGTTCAGCGATACGGTCAGATTCTCGGCATCCTTCAACAGTTCGAAATCGGCTGTTGCCCCCTTTCCCCACTCAATAAAAGGAACACGGAACTCATACGGCGAACCGATTATCGTCTTCGATTCATTATCTACTAACGATACATATATATTATATATTTTACCGGAACGCATTTCTGGAGTGAATACGTCGAAATGTTCCTGGAACTGACTCAGATATTCTTCGTTCCCTTCGAGCGCACTTTTGAGGGTGATCTTTACCTTTCGTTCGCCCCGCTGATCCTGATATTTCACGGCACGTTCGACGGTGATGTAACTCTGCTGCGAGATCAGTTTAAGGATCAGTTTCTGATAATCGACCTCCTTACTCAACAACTCGTTCTTCGAACGGTTGAAGTCGTTGGCCGATATGGCTTTTTCGTTGAAGAGCTTCGTGTCGTTCTCATACTTCTGCTTGGCTACTTCATAGTCGGCACGTGTCTTTTTCAAATCGAGCAGCAAAGCAGCCTCACTGTTTTCCTGCGACCGGACGGCAAAGGGCATCAGTAAGAGAACCAGCAATACCGTGATAATACTTTTCATGTGTTCGTTCATTTGTCTTTTTCTTATTATGTTATTTTTATTTGCTCCTTGATCTGCTTCAGTTTCCTCAGTAGGAAACCGGAGTTCCCCAGGCAGGAAACTGTAATTTCCTGGGCAGGAAACTGGAGTTCCCTGCGCGGGGAACTGGAGTTTCCAAAGCACGAAACTACGAGGAAACTGTAATAGATTATAAATCACACTACTAACCATTTTTGATAACATTACGATTCCGGAAGGAAACTGCGGTTATGTTCGAAGTCGTACATCGTCTTCCGGTTCAGGTCGGCTACCGACAGACGATAAGTAATATAACTGTCGATATATGCCAGCTGCACCTGCGAAAGACGCTCCTGTTCGATAGAAAGCTCCTGGCTCGTCATATCCCCGTTCTCGAAACGCATCTGGCTGATCCGGTAGCTCTGTATGGCAACTTCCTGGTTACGGCGGTTGATGCGGTAACGCTTCTCGGCTTCATACACACTGCGTACGATCTCACGGATTTCCTGTTCGATGGTTCTTTTGGTGTTATCGAGGTTCAGTTCACGTTGTTTAAGACGAACCTGCTCGCGGCGTACCTGGTTCTTGGCACGTCCCCAGTCCAACAGCGGGTAAGAGACGGTCAAGGCAATACCGCGGTTCGAAGGGCGGTCGCGCATATTATCGAAGGATGAACCGACCAGCTGGCCTACCGTCCCCTCTCCTCTCGTACTCAGTCCCGTGAAATCATAATAGGCGGAGATATTTCCTTTGAACTCCCGTTCACGCTTGGCGCGTTTCACTTCGATGGCCTGCAACTCGATATCCAGATTATCTTCCTGTATCTCCATGCGGTTCCTCAGGGCCTCGTCGATGGCTTGCTGCATATCAACGATAAAAGCTTCGAACTCCATATCCGCTTTCAGGTCGATCTCTTCTTTCAGGTCAAGGCCGATCAATAATTTGAACTGGTCTTTGGCGGCGGAAAGCTTACCTTCGCTTTCCATCACGCGAGCCTCATCCTGTGCAACGGTGATTTCGGCAATCAGTATTTCTCCTTCGGGAAGGTTGCCTGTTTCCTGTTTCAGTTTGGTGATACGGTAGGCTTCACGGGAGTTGGTCAGGCGGTCCTGGTTGATCTTATGTTCGTAAGCCAGTTTGTATACCGTATAAAATGCTTCGGTTACATTATATACAATATTCATCTGGACACGGGTAAAATAACAGGTGCTCTTCCGAAAGTCCAGTTCGGCCACCTTCATGTTCTCCTTCAACTTATTGGCCGTAAAGATAGGTTGATTGAATGATAAGGCGAAACGGCTATACACCTGGTCGCGTTCCAGTTCTTCATAATCCTGTTGCGAAAGCGTGGTACGGTAGTTTTCCCAGTACATTTTGGAGGAAAGGGCAAAGTTACCTCCGGTAGGCAGCACGTACGTGAAATTTAGGTTTCCACCTACTTGTAGCGAACCGATAGAGTTATAAACCGGCAAACCGTCGGCCTGCGAGATCTCCGTCATCCCTTCCGCCCACGAAGGGGTAAAAAGATCGAAATTAAGTAACGGTTTGAATTGTGCCTTTGTGTACAAGTAAGAATAGCGGGTAGCATCCATGTCTTCCTTATAATACTTCACTGTATAGCTTTCACCCAGGGCGATATGAATAGCCTCGTCGTAGGTGATGGTCCGGAGGTTCTCCGTCTCCGCATGCCCTGCCAAAGCGAATCCAATCAATAGAGATACTAACAAATTTCTTTTCATATTATATTGAATTAAGTCTTTCCGGGTAATACATTACCCAATTAGCGTTGTTTGTTCTTTTATCCATCCCTAATAAGGCAAATGACGTGCCAAAATTGCAATCGGTTGATTATATGCTCCTTGCAGAAATGGGTAACTTTTTACTCATGGGTAACTACCCGTAGCTTTACCCAATTTGGGTAATTCTTTACCCATCCGGGTATCTATCGGAAAATAATACAATCGATTCGGCAGAAAGTGATAAACCAGACAAGAGAAAACCTATATCTTTGCCTGTCGTAAGTAAATAAGCAATACCATGAATATAAGACAAGTAGCGCATTATGCGTTTTTATCTTTCTCACTTCTGACCACTGTGGTTTCCGCAAAGACAAAAGAACCTGTGGATTATGTAGATATGTTTATCGGCACTTCCAATTCCCGTTGGATGCTCGGGCCGTATGCCCAGGAACCGTTCGGCATGGTGCAACTCGGCCCCGATAATCAGGGAAATGTCTGGATGGGCGGATACGAATACGCCATCAACAGCGTTTCCGGTTTCAGCCATCTGCATGCCTGGACGATGGGCGGACTGATGATTATGCCTACAACAGCCGACCTGGCCCTGTCGAACCCGTCGGTCGACTCCCCTTACAAGGGTGCGAACGCCGGATATCACTCCCGCATACTGAAAGAGACGGAGAAAGCCTCCCCGGGATATTATTCCGTCTATCTATACGATCACGAAGTGAAGGCCGAACTGTCGGCTACTACCCGCTGCGGTATTCACCGGTATACTTTCCCCGAAAGAAAGGAGTCGAGAATACTGATAGACCTGTTGTTCCCTACCGAATGGGATTACGGATTCAGCGTGAAGGATGCCTGCATCACCAAAGTAAGTTCTACAGAGCTGGAAGGATATGCCGATTGCCAGTCGGGCTCGTGGAGTAGCTGGAATAATTACAAACTGCATTTCATCATCCGTTTCAGCAAACCGTTTTCCCGCTTGAACGGATGGAATGAAGGGAAAGAGGTAGAAGATATACAATCCATCGTTGGTAAAAACGATATAGGAGTTTATGCCCTCTACACCACCGGTGAAGGGGAAAGTATCACGGTCTCCACCGGCTTATCGCTGGTCAGTATCGACCAGGCCCGGTTAAACATGGAGACGGAGCTGGCTCCTTTGCAATACGATTTCGACCGTGTCGTAGCCCAGACCCGCAACAAATGGAACGAACTGCTCGGCAAAATAGAGATCGAAGGACAGGACGAAGTGGATAAAACCAAATTCTATACCAACCTCTATCGGGCTTATGCCGGGAAACAGACCTGGAACGATGTGAACGGTCAGTACCGGGATGCCTGCGAAAACGTGCAGCAGCTGGAGCATGGTAATATGTACGGCGGCGATGCCTTCTGGAACAGTTTCTGGAATCTGAACGGTCTCTGGTCGATCATCTCCCCCCGCATCGTAGACGATTGGGTGACCACACAACTGGAAATGTTCAAACATACAGGATGGACGAATAAAGGACCGGCCGGACTCGAATATTCGGGCATCATGGAAGGATCGCACGAAACCGCCTTGATGGTGGCCGCCTACCAGAAAGGGATACGCAAAGACGGGGAAGCTATTTACAAAGCCGTATCAAAGAATGTGACGGAACCCGGGATCAATCATCCTTGCGGCGGTAACTGCGGAAATCCTTTACTGGACGTTTATATTAAGTATGGTTATATGCCGATGGAAATGAGCGTCGTATCCAAAACACTCGATTATGCTTACGACGATTGGTGTGTCTCCCAGTTGGCCCTGGCTCTCGGAAAGAAAAAAGAAGGAAAGGCATTACTGGCACGTTCCATGAATTATAAGAATGTATTTCATCCGGAAAAGAAATTTGTCATGCGCAGGGATAGTCTCGGTAACTGGGATAAGGAGTTTGATGTCTTTTCCAACAAAGGGTTTATCGAAGGAAACAGTTGGCAATATTCCTGGTATGTACCGCACGATATTCCGGGATTGGTCGACTTTCTGGGTAAAGAGCTCTTCAACAGCCGCCTGGAAGATGGTTTTATCAAGTCGGAAAAGCATAAGTTCGCAGCCCATGTCTTCGACCGTACATCGGGACAGTCTGCCGAATTCTATATCAACCAGGGAAATGAGGTAAACATGTGTACTCCGTTCCTATTCAACTACTCGGGTAAACCGTGGCTGGCACAGAAATGGTCGCGTGCGATCCTGGATAGTTTCTACGGCTCGACTCCCTATCATGGTTGGGAAGGCGACGAAGACGAAGGACAGATGGGAGGCTGGTATGTGATGAGTGCGTTGGGTCTGTTCGAAATGAACGGAGGTGCTTCCACCCGCCCGGAACTGGAACTGACCAGCCCGCTATTCAATAAAATAACCATTCATCTGGATCCGGATTACTACAAAGGTAAAACCTTCACGATCGAAGCACGTAACAATTCGAAAGAAAACATCTATATACAGAAGGCTTACCTCAACGGTAAAGAATTAAAACAACCCCGGATACCCTTTGCTGCAATTGCCGCCGGTGGAAAACTAATTCTCGAGATGGGTGATAAACCAGACTATCAGTGCTTCTAAAGCACCTCCTCTTTGCCGGACGTAAATCATTATTATAGGTAACCGTCCGGCAAATTCATCTGTTTTTTATACTTTTGTGCAAAGATAAGAAACAACATGCCACTATTTAAGAAGAAGGAACAATCCGCGCAACCCAACCTGGAGCAATTGCTCTCGGAGTTTAACCGGTCGCTGGCATTGATCGTCGACAAACAATTACTTATCGGCAACATCGTTGCCAAGGTAAAGCAGATATGCCCCGTAGAAAGCATTTATATCTTTCTATTGGACGAAAATACCGGGAAATACAAACAACAGAATGAAGCAAAAAACAAACCGGTTGTCCTTACCAGCCGGAGCCGCCTGGTAAGCTGGCTGTCGGTCAACGAAAAGCATTTGATCGTATCCGATTACCCGGACATCATAAACTATTTCCCAAAAGAAGAGCAGGAAGCATTACGGCAACTGGGAGCCGAACTGGTCTTTCCCCTTAAGGTAATGAATCAAACGAACGGAACCATTTTCATAGGAAAGAAAAATGACGGTACACGTTTTACCGAACAGGAACTGAACCTTCTCTCTATCCTGATCAACCAGGCTAACTTTGCTATCGAGCATGCTTCGTTGTATGAGGTACAAACAGAACGCCTGAAAAAGATGTATCGTACCGACCGCCTGGCAACCCTCGGCGAACTGGCTGCCGGTGCAGCGCATGAAATACGAAACCCGTTGACAGCTATCCGCAGTACGATCCAGTACCTCAGCAAAGACTTCAGCTCCGATCCCGTAAAAAACGAAATGATGACGGAACTGATATCTGAAGTGGAGCGCATCAACAAGATCGTACAGGGATTGCTCTCGTTCGCCCGTCCGTCTGCCCTCGACACTTCGGAGGTAAACATCGAACAACTGATCAACCAGACGCTTCTGCTGGTGACAAACACTTTACGTAAACAAAATGTCGAGGTCGAATTCGAATACTTCACCGACAATACGACGATACAGGCCGATGCGGAACAGCTTAAACAAGTCTTTCTGAACATCATTCTGAACGCAGTAGAAGCGATGAGTAAGAATCCGCCTGACCGTTCGCGTACATTAATAATAAGTATAGAAAAAGGAGCTCCTATCAACTCTCATTCCCGTTACCTCATTCTCTCGTTCGAAGATACCGGCAAAGGGATCGAACAAAAAGATATAGAGAATGTGTTCAACCCGTTCTTTACGACAAAAGAAGAAGGGACAGGGCTCGGCCTTGCCATCTGCTACGGGATCATCAACCGTCACGAAGGCGAGATAGAAATAAAAAGCACGCCAGGTAAAGGCACTTGTATGAATGTAAAATTACCGCAACGCATATGAAAGCAAAAATAGTTGTAGCCGACGACGAACCGCATATCCGTAAGATGATCTGCCGTCTGCTCACCGACGAGGGATACGAAGTAAAACCTGCCGAAAACGGTCGGGAAGCGGTGGAGGTTTTCCTCTCCTTCCAACCTGACGTCGTTTTGCTGGATCAGCAGATGCCTGTTATGACCGGAGTGGAAGCCCTGGAAGAGATCAAACGTATCTCTCCCAACCAGACTGTTCTTTTTGTAACAGCTTTCGGTTCTATCTCCCTCGCAGTCGACGCCGTAAAGAAAGGTGCTTACGATTTCATAGAGAAACCTTTCGACAACGATAAACTGTTGCTCACCGTTAGCCGTGCTGTCGAGCACAGCCGGATGAAAGGAGAAATATCAAACCTGAAGAAAAGCCTGGGTGAAAAGCAAAGTCCCGTCATCGGAGAAAACACCGGCTTGAAGCAGGTTATGGCACAAGTCCGCCGGGTAGCGGAAACAAATGCAACCGTATTGATACATGGCGAAAGCGGGACGGGAAAGGAACTGATAGCCCGCGCCGTACATAATAACAGTCTGCGTAACAATGGCCCCTTTGTTGCCATCAACTGTGGAGCGATCCCGCTAACATTAATGGAAAGCGAACTGTTCGGACACGAACGCGGCGCCTTTACGGATGCCAAGGAGGCAAAAGCAGGAACCTTCGAACGGGCCGATGGCGGTACACTTTTCCTCGATGAAGTAGGAGAACTGCCCCTGGATGCACAGGTCAAACTGCTCCGCGTACTGGAAGAAAGGAAAATCACCCGTATCGGTGGTAAAAAAGCGATTCCGGTAGATGTCCGTATCGTGGCAGCTACCAACCGTAACCTGGATGATGAAGTAAAGAACGGGCATTTCCGCCTCGACCTGCTCTATCGCCTGAATGTGTTTACACTGATCCTTCCGCCTCTCCGCGAAAGGAAAGAAGACATACCCTTGCTGACCAATTTCTTCATCCGTAAATACAACCGGACGTTGAGCCTGGATGTACAATCCGTCAGTCCTGAAGCGATAGCGCTTCTCTCTTCTTACGACTGGCCCGGAAATGTACGTGACCTTGAAAATGCCATACAGAGTTCCATGATACTTTGTACCGGGGGCATGATCCGTCCCGAACATTTACCCGACCGTATAAAAGGTTACGAACTGGCCGAGGCACAAACCGTTACCGGTTCCGGCGGGAACAGTATCCGGGAGGTCAATGCCCAGATGGAGAAAGAGCTCATTACTGAAGCGCTGAAAAAGCATAACTTCAACCGTACGTTAACGGCCGAAGCTCTTAATATCAGCCGGAAAACATTGTTTAACAAAATGAAGCGGTATGGGCTATCATCCGATGAAAACTGACACTGTGCCTTTGCTATTCATTGGCTATCTGTCACCATTACAAGGGATGATCTATTAAAAAACAAAACATCCCCTTGTTTATATAACATTAGTTCTTAACTTTGCCGTTCTACACGACATAAAACATAATTAGTTATACTATGGCAAAAATAAAAGGAGCGGTAGTTGTCAACCAGGAACGCTGCAAAGGATGCAACCTATGTGTTGTTTCCTGTCCGAGCGATGTACTGGAATTACACCCGCGTGAAGTGAATAACAAAGGGTACCATTATGTGTACATGAAAAACCCTGATGCTTGCATCGGTTGCGCCAGTTGCGGATTAGTTTGTCCGGACGGTTGTTTAACCATCTACAAAGTAAAAATATAAAACAGATATGGCAGAAGAGATTAAATTAATGAAGGGGAATGAAGCCATCGCACATGCGGCTATCCGTTACGGTGCCGATGGATACTTCGGTTACCCCATCACTCCGCAGTCGGAGATCTTGGAAACCCTTATGGCTGAAATGCCCTGGGAAACAACCGGAATGGTAGTACTGCAAGCCGAAAGTGAAGTTGCAGCAATCAATATGGTATATGGTGGTGCCGGTACAGGCAAACGTGTAATGACATCATCTTCCAGCCCCGGTATCAGCTTAAAGCAGGAAGGTATTTCTTATATCGCAGGTGCTGAATTGCCTTGTCTGATCGTGAATGTAATGCGTGGAGGTCCCGGCCTGGGAACTATCCAGCCAAGCCAGGCAGACTACTTCCAGACTGTAAAAGGTGGCGGACATGGTGACTATCGTCTGATTACCCTTGCTCCTTCCTCTGTACAGGAAATGGCTGATTTCGTAGGGTTGGGCTTCGACCTTGCTTTCAAATATAACAACCCGGCTATCATCCTGGCAGACGGTATCATCGGCCAGATGATGGAGAAAGTGGTTATGCCTCCTTTCCGTCCCCGTAAGACGGAAGCCGAAATTATCGCTGAATGTCCGTGGGCGGCACAAGGCAAACTGAAAAACCGTAAGCCGAACGTGATCACTTCCCTGGAACTCGATCCGGCAAAGATGGAAGAAAACAATATCCGCTTCCAGGCTAAATATCGTAAAATCGAAGAGAATGAAGTGCGTTACGAAGAGTTCCATTGCGAAGATGCAGAATACCTGCTTGTCGCTTTCGGTTCTTCCGCACGTATCTGCCAGAAAGTAGTGGAAATTGCACGCGAAGAGGGTATCAAACTCGGCTTACTGCGCCCGATCACTTTGTGGCCGTTCCCGACAAAAGCAATTGCTGCTTATGCCGAGAAGGTAAAGGGGATGCTTTCTGTCGAACTGAATGCAGGCCAGATGGTGGAAGATATCCGCCTGGCTGTTAACGGGAAAATAAAGGTTGAACACTTCGGCCGCCTGGGTGGTATCGTGTTTACTCCGGATGAAGTATTGAACGCGCTGAAAGAAAAATTATTTTAATTCGTATGACACGCGGAAGTAAAACTGATAGTATATTGACAATCCTGTTCATGGTGCTAGCGGCAGCAGCTATTATCTGCTATTTTGCCGTTCCCGACCGTCACGTATTCTTATATTGTGGCGGTGCTGCCATCTGCTTCAGACTTGTTCAATATCTACTGAGATTTATTAGTTAATTAAGCTACAATTATGGAACTCAACGAAATAATTAAACCGGAGAATCTGGTCTATACAAAGCCGGAATTGATGAATGACAATCCCATGCACTACTGCCCCGGTTGCAGCCACGGTGTCATACACAAGCTGATCGCTGAAGTGATCGCCGATATGGGAATGGAAGAAAAAACGATCGGTATCTCCCCGGTGGGATGTGCCGTATTCGCATACAACTATCTGGATATCGACTGGATAGAAGCAGCCCACGGACGTGCTCCTGCCATCGCCTCTGCTATCAAACGTCTGAACCCGGAAAAGATGATCTTTACCTATCAAGGTGATGGTGACTTAGCCGCTATCGGCACAGCTGAAACGATCCATGCCGCCAACCGTGGTGAAAACATCGTGATCGTATTCGTGAACAATGCTATCTACGGTATGACCGGTGGTCAGATGGCTCCTACCACACTGGAAGGTATGCCTACTGCAACTTGTCCGTATGGCCGTAATATCGCTCTCAACGGTTATCCGTTGAAGATCGGTGATCTGTTGGCTCAACTGGAAGGAACTTGCCTGGTTACCCGCCAGAGCGTACAGACGGCTGCTGCCGTTCGCAAAGCAAAAAAGATGCTGCGTAAAGCTTTCGAAAACTCGATGGCCGGTAAAGGGACTTCAGTGGTCGAATTCGTCTCTACCTGTTCATCCGGTTGGAAGATGACACCCGAGAAATCAAACAAATGGATGGAAGAGAATATGTTCCCGTTCTATCCGTTGGGAGATCTTAAAAACAAAGAATAAGTAAATACAGAAACGACATGAAACAAGAAATTATTATAGCAGGCTTTGGAGGACAAGGTGTTCTGTCGATGGGTAAGATACTTGCTTATTCAGGCTTGATGGAAGGCAAAGAAGTTACCTGGATGCCTTCATACGGACCGGAACAACGTGGTGGTACAGCCAACGTAACAGTAATCATGAGCGATGATCCCATCAGTTCACCGATCCTGAATGAATATGATATCGCAATCGTACTGAATCAGCCTTCGATGGACAAATTCGAAAGCAAGGTGAAGCCGGGCGGTATCCTTATCTATGACGGATATGGCATACATACCCCTGTTAAACGTACCGATATCAGCGTTTACCGTGTGGATGCTATGGATGCAGCAACCGAAATGAAAAACGAAAAAGCATTCAACATGCTTATCCTGGGCGGTTTATTAAAAATTGTTCCGATGGTAAAACTTGAGAATGTACTGTTGGGTCTGAAGAAGTCCTTGCCCGAACGTCATCACAAGCTGATCCCGATGAACGAGGCTGCCATAAAGAAAGGTATGGAGATCATACAGAAAATGTAATCTTGCAAAAAGAATATAAAGAGGGGCGTTTCTTTCGTAGGAACGCCCTTTTGTTTTATCTTTGCAACCCATGAAGCATTGCTTATACATATTATTATTGCTGATAGTATCTGCCGCAACTGTTCAGGCTCAAAGAGAAGCACGTGGCAGATCAGAAAGTGGAGGAAAACAACGCGGTGGATTCTCTCTGTCAAATCTTTCTTCATCACAGAAAGAGATACCTGACAGTTTATTAGTAGTAGACAGTGCCGCTCTGAAATCCAAACGTCTTATAGCTTATCACCTCACCCCTCTTTTAGGGGAGGCTTATGTAGCTCCGCTGGATACCAACAGGCTGAACTTCGGAAATACGACATTGGTCGAAAGCAAGTCGCTGGCTATCGGATACCTGGCAAATCTAGGTGCCCCGGCACAGACAAAGATATTTTCCGAACGGAAAGAACCTCGCGACTTTATTTTCGCCGATGCCTACGACTACTACATCACGACACCGGAGAATGCTTATTTCTACAACACTAAAATTCCTTATACCAACATCATGTACACCTCCGCCGGCGGTAGTACCAATAAGGAAGAGCAGTTGAAAGGAACTATGACCATGAACTTCGGCAAGAAGATCAACGTGGGTGGAGATATTGACTATATCTATGGACGAGGACACTATAAAGACAATGGAGACAAATTGTTAAGTTACCGCTTCTTCGGTAGTTATCAGACCGACCGCTATGAAATGCATGCTTACCTGAGCAACTTTAACTTTGTAAACTACGAAAACGGTGGCCTCGCCAATGACTCGACAATCAATCATCCGGACGAATATTTCCCCGAAGGACGTCCTTCCGATACCAAATCGTACGATGTGCGTTATCTGGCAAGTGCCTGGAACCGTGTACGCGGTAAACGGTATTTCCTTACTCAACGGTATAACCTCGGATTTACCCGCGAACTGGAAGAAACCGATGAAGAAGGTAACCCGAAAGAAGTATTTGTGCCTGTATCCAGCATTATCCATACAATCGATTATGAAGATAACCGTCGCCGGTTTATCTCTCATAGCAACCTGCTCGACTCGGCCTATATAGTTAAAGACGGAAATCAAAGCTTCCCCCGCATCTATGGGCTGGGAGCTACACTGAACGATCAGACTTCTTCATGGAATTTAAAAAACACGATCGGTCTTTCTCTTCGGGAAGGATTTCAGGACTGGGCCAAATTCGGACTGACAGCATTCGTTAGTTTAGAGAAACGCCGATTCAAGCTGGATCCCAGGATAGAAGGGCTTGATTACGGAGAATATGGTAGAGGCCCTAATTTCTCCGTCGACAATGTCGATCTTAATAATCTTCCCAAAGAAAAGATATACGATGAGTTTTCAACCTATATCGGAGCTGAATTATCTAAACGCATGGGAAGTATCCTGACCTATAATGCCCGGGGTGAACTTTGTCTCATTGGTAGCGATGTCGGCGAATTCCGCGCCACAGGAGATTTACAAACCCGTTTCAAACTATTCAGAAAAGATGCCACGATTAAAGCGAACGCTTACATTAAAAATGTAACACCCGCTTTTTACATGCGCCATAATCATTCGCGTTATTTCTGGTGGGACAATGATCAATTTAAGAAGATACAGCAGATATATGTCGGTGGAGAAGTCAATCTCGAATCGACCGGAACTACATTATCAGCTGGAGTGGAAAGTATTCAGAATTATATTTTCTTCAACAAAATGGGTATGCCCGAACAACACGGAAGCAATCTGCAGGTGGTAAGTGCCCGCCTAAAACAGGACTTCCGTTACCGTGCTTTCGGTTGGGAAAATGAAATTTGCTGGCAGATGAGCGGTGACAATGATGTATTGCCCCTTCCGAAGTTCAGTGCTTACTCTAATATGTATCTGGCCGCAAAAGTGGCAAAAGTATTGACTGTTCAGATAGGTGCGAACGTGTATTACAATACAGCGTATTATGCACCCTATTATGAACCGGCAACCCAGCAATTCCAGGTTCAGGATGAAGTTAAAGTAGGCAATTATCCTCTTATAAATGCCTATGTAAATTTCCATCTGAAACAGGCTCGCTTCTTCATTATGGCTTACAACCTGAGTAGTAAATTTGTCGAGCCCAATTATTTCTCCTTGTCACATTACCCTTTGAATCCGATGGTTCTAAAAATGGGTATTGCCGTTACATTCAATAATTAAAGAGTATGAAATCGCGGAAGTTACTGGTGGTCTATATGATTCTGCTGGCTATTGTTCTGATTGCCATGTTCCAGTTGTTTCAATTCAAAAAGGCGTCGCTCCTCCCCAGAGATTATCCTGAAATAAAAGAGGAAGGTATCCTGAGAATCGTAACGGAATATAATCAGTCCGGTTATTATGTAGCCGGCGATACGATCGAAGGTTTCCAGTATGAACTCAGCCAGGCTATAGCCAAACTATCCGGATTGGAAGTTCAGACCCATCTGGAAATGAGCCTAGCCGAAAGTTTCCAGGAATTATCAGAAAATAAGTGTGACGTAATTGCCCGCAATATCCCTATTACGAGTGATAATAAAGAGGAATATCTATTCACCGAACCGATCGTATTGAATAAGCAAGTTCTGGTACAACGTACGAAAGAAGCAAACAATGGATTTAAACCGATCCGCAACCAGTTGGATCTGGCTCAAAAGACTTTATATATCCCTAAGGACTCTCCTGCCAGATTGCGCCTGCAAAATCTGGCACATGAGATCGGAGATACGATATATGTCAAAGAAGATGAACTTTATTCCAGCGAACAACTGGCTATTATGGTTGCGAAAGGAGATATTGATTATGCGGTTTGCGATCAGCAGATAGCAAAAATATCCAAAGAGAATCTACCCGAAATAGATATTGATACAGATATCAGTTTCACACAACTGCAATCATGGGCAGTACGCAAAGACTCCCCTATCTTGCTCGACAGCCTGAACAGCTGGCTTTCACAAATTAAAGAAAGCGGCTTGTATAAGGAAATATACAAGCGCTATTATGGAAATAAATAATTACTAATCGTGGGTAGGTAGAATGAACGAGAAAGTCGAACCTTCACCCAATTTCGACTCAACTTGAATTGAACCACCCATTTTGGTTACTAAACTTCTGCAAATCGCCAGGCCAAGACCAATACCTTCCATATAGTCATTGATCTTCACAAAACGCTTAAACAGACTTTGTAGCTTGTCTTCAGCAATACCCATGCCGGTATCCTTTACATAAAAATTCAAGCAGCCGTCTCCCAGGTCTTTATATCCCATAGTGATACTCCCCTGCTTCGTATTCTTGATCGCATTATTTGCCAGATTATTTATAAGCTGCAACAAACGGATCTGGTCTGTCCCAAACGTACATTGTTCCAATCCCTTTTCCAATATTAAATCCACACCTTTCGGCATACGAAGTTTAATAGAAGCATACGTGTTGTCCATCATCTCATTCAGATCAATGGGAGCATAACTAATTTTTATTGCATCCGCTTCAATCTTTGACAGATCGAGTATATCGTTGATCAACTGCATAAGCAACTGGTTATTTGACTTGATGATCTCATAATATGACATACGCTCCTCGTCTGTATCCGCAAACGCCATCAGTTCGGAAAAGCCGGTTATGGCATTCAATGGCGTACGGATCTCATGACTCATATCCGCCAAATACTTCGATTTCATTTTATCGGCAACTTCTGCCTTCTCACGAGCTTCTTCCAGAGATAACTCCTGATCCTTCCGATCTTGTATATTGGTCGAGCAACCGAGAATGACCAAAGGACGCCCTTTGACATCTCGCTCATAAATATAAGCCGACGATTCACGCCAATGATAATCTTCCTGTTCCGAGTACTTCACGCGTACCTCCATTTTCACTTCGGTCAACTTGCCGGTACACATCTTTTCAATAAGATCCCAGTAAACTTCCCGATCGTCAGGATGAATATAAGTCATAAATGTTGTTCCCGACATAGCTGTCTGACCATTCGGATGATCATCCCAACTATTCAGTTGAACCAAAGCATCTTTATAACCGTTTTTGCTGTCGGGATTAATAAAAATAGAACAAGTCCGGATATCGCTCGACTGCAAAGCCATCTTAGTGAGCGTCTGCGTTCTTTTAAGCGCATCTTCTACAGCTTTTTTAGCTGTTATATCCCGCCATAAGGCAAGTAGAAGCGTTTTTCCACAACTCAGCGAAATTGGAAATTTTGTGACTTCAATATCTTTAAATTCACCGGTTGCAGTTTTTACCTTCCCTTGAAATTCTATAGTCTTTCCGGTATTGATCACTTCCCGGTCAATCTCACAACGCTTTTCAATCGACAACAAAGCATCATAATTTACTTCAAAATCGTCATGGCCCTCTATCTGGGAAGTATTAATTCCCGTAATATCTTCCATGAACTTATTCCAGTAAAGATAATTAAAATGATCGCCTGCATCTTTTACAAATACGCCTAATGGCAGATGATCCAGGATCGTATTCAGTAATTCGCGAATACTATCTTGTTCCTCCTTTAATGTTAACTTTGACTGAAGGTTGTCAAGGCCGTCATTTATCCCCATATCACTTACAATTTTTATCAAAATCGGGTATAAAGATATTTATTTTTATTATACTTCACCAGAAAACACTAATAAATTCAACGCCTGTAACAAAAAAAAGAGTATTTATAACAAGAACACTTACTTCTATATAGAATTTGGTAAATATTATTTACCTTTACGGTGAATTTAATGATAGAAGATGAGATTTGACGAATTGGATTTAGAAGAGGCCGTACTGGACGGACTCGATGCTATGAATTTTCAGGAAACTACTCCTGTACAGGAATTAACAATTCCGGTTATTTTAGAAGGGAAAGACATCATAGCCTGCGCGCAGACGGGAACAGGGAAAACCGCTGCTTACGTATTACCTTTGATTAACGAACTAAGTAAAGGTAACCATCCGGATAATGCCATTAATGCGATCATTATGGCTCCAACCCGTGAGTTGGCTCAACAGATTGACCAACAGATTGAAGGTTTTACATACTTCGTTCCGGTATCGGCCGTTGCCGTATATGGCGGAACCGACGGAATTGCCTGGGAACAACAAAAACGGGGTCTGGAAATGGGAGCCGACATCGTGATCGCTACCCCGGGACGTTTATTATCACATATCAAACTAGGTTCGGTAGACCTATCGAAAGTATCTTTCTTTGTCCTTGACGAAGCCGACCGTATGCTGGATATGGGATTCTATGATGACATCATGCAGGTACATAAGCAACTGCCGCAAACCTGCCAGACCATTATGTTTTCAGCAACGATGCCCCCCAAAATCCGGACATTGGCAAAAACGATCCTGAAAGATCCGGAAGAAGTTAAAATAGCAATCTCCCGCCCTCCCGAATCCATCATGCAAACAGCCTATATCTGTTACGATCCACAAAAGATCAAGATATTGGAAGACCTGTTCCTACAAAGTCGTCCGCAACGTGTCATTATATTCTCATCTTCTAAAATGAAGGTAAAGGAACTTGCCTCTACCCTGAAGCGGATGAAGTTCAACGTAGCGGCTATGCATTCCGACCTGGAACAGTCGCAGCGTGAGGAAGTAATGAAAGAATTCAAGAACGGACGCATCGATATACTGGTAGCAACGGATGTCGTATCGCGCGGTATCGATATCAACGATATCAAATTGGTTGTCAACTTCGACATACCTCACGACCCGGAAGATTATGTACACCGCATCGGCCGTACCGCCCGCGGAACCGGTGGTGAAGGATTGGCTATCACCTTTATCAGTTTAGAAGAACAAGCCCAGTTCAAACGCATCGAAGAGTTCCTGGAAAAAGAAGTATATAAGATACCAATCGATCCGAAATTCGGAGAAGCCCCTTTATACGAACCTGAAAAGTATGGAAATATGCGTCGTGGCCGCGGTCGTCCATCCAAATCCGGCAACGGAGGAGGGAGAAAGCCCAGTAATCGCCAAGGTAGTAACTCCGGAAAAGGACAGCAACACCGCGGTAGACCTAGAAAAGAAGCTTAACATACGAAAATTCATTATATGCAAACAAAAAGGAGATATGCCATCGTGGTATATCTCCTTCTTTTATATAATAGTTTATTATCTATTTATCCATTCATCGAAGCCAGAAACTCCATATTGTCATAAGTCTGTTCCATACGTTTCTTTACAAACTCCATTGCTTCGAGTGAGTTCATATCCGACAGATATTTACGAAGAATCCACATACGGTTCAACGTACTTTCATCCTGTAACAGATCGTCACGACGGGTACTTGAAGCTGTAATATCAACAGCCGGATAAACACGTTTGTTTGATAACTTACGGTCTAACTGTAATTCCATGTTACCTGTCCCCTTGAATTCTTCGAAGATCACATCATCCATCTTTGAACCAGTTTCAGTCAATGCTGTTGCCAGAATTGTCAAGCTACCGCCATTTTCAATATTACGGGCAGCACCGAAAAAGCGTTTAGGCTTCTGCAATGCATTAGCATCCACACCACCGGAAAGAACCTTACCGGATGCAGGCTGAACAGTATTATAGGCACGTGCAAGACGTGTTATAGAATCTAACAGGATGACTACATCGTGACCACATTCCACCATACGTTTAGCCTTGTTCAATACAATCTCTGCGATCTTTACATGGCGTTCTGCCGGTTCGTCGAAAGTAGAAGCGATAACTTCGGCATCAACACTACGGGCCATATCCGTTACTTCTTCCGGACGTTCATCGATCAACAGGACGATCATATATACTTCCGGATGGTTGGCTGCAATTGCATTAGCAATATCTTTCAGCAACATTGTCTTACCAGTTTTAGGCTGTGCCACGATCAGACCACGCTGCCCTTTACCGATCGGAGAGAACAAATCGACTACACGAACGGAAATATTATCATTCACCTTCGGAGCCTTACGTGCCGTAAGCATGAACTTTTCATCCGGGAAAAGTGGAGTCAGGTGATCAAAAGGAACACGGTCGCGTACTTCTTCTGGCGAACGTCCATTGATCTTGTCTACTTTTACCAGCGGAAAATATTTTTCACCTTCCTTCGGAGGACGGATAGCACCTTCCACCACATCGCCGGTCTTTAAACCAAACAACTTGATCTGCGACTGCGATACATAGATATCATCCGGAGAAGTCAGGTAGTTATAATCAGAAGAACGCAGGAAACCATAACCATCCTGCATCATTTCCAATACGCCGGTTCCTATCAGGATACCGTCAAACTCGTATTGCTTTTCCTGCTGAGCATTGTTGTTACGCTGGTTGTTATGATTATTTTGATTATTCTGGTTGTTCTGTCTGTTATTAGGACGAGATGTATTTTGTTGCTGTGGTTGCGGAGCTACTTCCTTTTCAGGTTGAACCGCTTTTTCCTGTGGTTGCGACTTAGCCGGTGAAGGAGAGAACGGGAAGAGCTGATCAAGAACCGACTTTGTATCAGGATGTCTGAATACAACTCTTTTAGGTTCATTTTCCGATACCGGGACATCGTTAGCCGGAGTTTCAGAAACCGGAACTGTGGGCACCTCAGGAACCGCTTCTACAACAGGTAATTCTTCAGGAGCACCTTCAACCACAACAGGTGGTAATAGAGGTTTCTCTACTACGGGAACTTCTGCAACAACAGACTGAGGTGTTTTTGATACTTTTACTTCGTCCGCATCATTAGCTGGAGCAACTGCACCGGCTACCTTTTCTTTTTTCTCTATACGAACTCTTTTTTTACGCTCAGGTTGTTCCTTCTTTTCTGCAGCAACAGCTACTTTCTTTTCTTCTACAGGTTTTGCTGCTTCGGGAGCCGGAGTCGTTGCTACTTCCGGTTTTGCCGCTTTCACTTTACTTTCGGCCTTAGGAGCTTTAGCAGCTACCGTTTTAGAAGGTTTCTTCGCTTTCGTCTGCTTTTCAGCTTTCTTAGCTTCTTTTTCTTTCTCCTTTTCAGCCTGTAGACCTGCATAAGAGATAGCCTGTTCATCAAGAATACGATAAACAAGTTCTTCTTTTTTCAAAGAACTTATTTTCTTAATTCCTAACTCTTCCGCTATACTTTGCAATTCAGGAAGGAGTTTTTCATTTAGTTCTAGAATATTATATTTCTGCATATTGAGAAGTGAGTAATAAAAACGGATACACGATCAAAGATGTACAATACGTGCTTACCGCTATCATTGTATCTTAATAGTTTTTGATAATAAATAAATCTTTCTTGTAAAAAACCGGATTGTTTAGCTAATTTGAATCATTAGTAACACATCTGCGGAGTAAATCTTTGCAAATGTAAGAACATTTTTAGTTATTCTATTATTTTTGTCGAAAAAAAATTCACAACCAGCACACTCTTAGTCGTTTTGTCGATACAAAATCGATTATCGGAGCGCTCTCCCACAATCCAAAGGATGGTTTCACCGCTACAAAGAAGCCATGTCTGCTCCTTATCTATACGGCTGAATTTATGATCCGAAAAATAGTCGCTCAACTTCTTACGCCCTTTCATTCCAAAAGGGATGAACCAATCTCCTTCTTTCCATCGACGAAGTGTTAGAGGGAAAGAGAGTTTGTCGTAATCAAAATAGGCGATATGTTTATCCTTCCGGATATTGAAGTCATTATTAATAACAATCTTCTGGAAAGAAAGTTCAACCGGACCTGACCAGATATCTTCCAGAACATCATCAGCGGTAAAAGTATATTCTGGTATTTCTTCCGTACAGATGGGTGAAAGCAACAGGTATTCGCGATCTTTCAACAAGCGATATTCAGGCGAGTAAAAGATCCTTCCCGACTCTTTAGCCAGCGAGCGAAAAATGTCATCTGCCACTTGCCGGGTAAAACCATACGGTTTCAACAATTCATACAGAATAGTTGCAGGTGAAGGATAGTTCATCAGCCGGTCTATCGGAATACGATCCCCCTCTTCTATTAACTGCTTACGGGCTTCTTCCAGAACATGAAGATAAATAGTTTCGGTGTCAGCCAGATGATCAGCAGTACGGGCAATAGCTGTCCTGACAGAAGGATTCAACTCTTCCAGCAGGGGAAGCACACGAAGACGAATAAAATTACGCGTATAAGCGTCCGACAAGTTCGTACTATCCGTTACATAGGTCAAATGCAGCTCTCCCAACCAAGCTAATATCTCGCTACGACTAACAGTCAACAAAGGACGTATCACATAGCCATTCTTCGGACGAATCCCTCCCATTCCCCGAATTCCTGTTCCGCGAATGAGGTTTAATAAGACGGTCTCTACACTATCATCACGATGATGAGCTACTGCAATAGCCTGAGCATTAAAACGCTGCCGCATTTCCTCAAACCAGTTATAACGTAGTTCCCGGGCTGCCATTTCAATAGAGAGACGATGTTCAGTTGCATAAGCCGTTGTATCAAAATCTATTTTATGAAAAGGAACACCCAGTGCGAAAGCTGTCTCTGCAGCAAATTGTTCATCCCGGACAGATTCTTCACCACGTAAATGGAAATTACAATGTAGTGCTATACAAGAATAATCCAGCTGCACAAGTAAACCCAGCAAGGCAACCGAATCGGCTCCCCCGCTAAATCCAACCAAAACAGGCCTGTTATCGACCAGCAACTGCTGTTTTTCTATGTACGCACGAACAATATTCCTCATTTGATTACGCAATTATGGCTTTAGCCAAACAATTTATATTTCAGCTAAAGCCATAAACTATTATTTACTTATGTAAATTATTCTTCTACACCAGCCAGTTCCGGGTCGATCATAATACGTCCGCAATATTCGCAAACGATTACTTTCTTACGCAACTTGATATCCATTTGTTTCTGGGGCGGGATCTTGTTGAAGCAACCACCACAGGCATCACGTTGGATATAAACAACAGCCAAACCGTTACGAGCCCCCTTACGGATACGCTTGAATGCAGTAAGCAAACGTGGTTCAATTGTAGTTTCCAGCTTTTTAGCCTTTTCGCGCAGTCTTTCTTCTTCCTGCTTTGTTTCAGAAATAATTTCATCCAGTTCGCTCTTCTTCTGAACCAGATCAGCCTTACGACCATCCAATCTTTCAGTCAGCTGGGCAATTTCTTCTTTCTTATGACTAATCGACTCACCGAATTCGCGGATCTTCTTTTCAGAAAATTCTATCTCAAGTCCCTGGAATTCGATTTCTTTTGACAAGTTATCAAATTCACGGTTATTACGTACGTTATCCAGTTGCGATTTATATCTCTCAATCAGACCGGTAGACTCAGTGATTCTGTGTTTCTGTTCAACAACAGCATTCTCATAATCCTGGATCTCCGTCTGATAGTTCTGAAGACGGGTTTCCAATCCTACAATCTCATCTTCCAGGTCCTGAACTTCCAGGGGAAGCTCTCCACGAAGCGTTTTGATCTTATCAATTTCAGTCATCATCGTCTGAAGTTGATACAGCGTAGAAAGCTTTTCTTCAACTGTATACTCTTTTTCAGCTGATTGTTTATCTGTAGCCATTCTATAAATATTTTACCGGGTTTGAATTAACATTTGAAAAATGTACGGCAAAGGTAGGGAATTTTTTCGATATTATGTTATAAAAGATGTCTTTTGTACATACTTCTGACTCATAATGGCCTATTACAGCCAACAGAATACTGTCTTCAACATCGTAAAAGTCATTGTATTTAGCTTCTCCGGTGATGAAGATATCCGCACCATATGCAATCGCATCCTTAATCAGAAATGCACCGGCTCCACCACACAAAGCTACTTCACGTATCGGTTTACCGGTAAAAGCAGAATGCTTCACGCACCCCACCTGAAACAGTCCTTTGATTCGTTCGAGAAAACTCAGTTCGTCTTCTTCCACAGGCAACTCTCCCACTACCCCAGAGCCGACCTGATCCCAGGTATTACTCAACGGATAGAAGTCGAATACCGGCTCTTCATACGGATGCACTGAAAGTAGAGCGCGTGTAATGGTTGCCTTGCGGAAAGCAGGAAGTATCGTTTCGATACGTATCTCCTTTTCCACATGCAGTTCACCTTGTTCACCACAGAAAGGATTGGTACCTTCACCTGCACGAAAAGTGCCACTACCTTGCAGATTAAAACTACAGGAGTCATAAGCTCCAACATTTCCGGCCCCGGCATTAAACAGGGTGGTTCGCACCAATTCGGCATATGCCTCGGGAACAAATGTAACCAGTTTCAACAATACACCTTTCTGCGGACTAAGGACACGTACATTTTCCAATCCGATCAGTTCAGCCAAGCGAAAGTTAACACCACCGGCTGCATTATCGAGATTAGTATGCGCAGAATAGACCACCAGATCGTACTTACACGCTCGCATCATGCAACGCTCGATATAGGTGGAACCAGTCAGCGACTTAAAAGCTTTAAAGGCTAAAGGATGGTGAGAAATAATCAGATTACACCCCAGTTCTACAGCCTCGTCAATCACTTCTTCCGTGACATCCAGGCAAAGTAGAGCCCCGGTAGCAGATTGATTTACATCACCTACCTGTACGCCGGCATTGTCAAAGCTTTCCTGCAATGGCAGCGGAGCGTATTGCTCTATTTCTTTCAAAACATCCTTTATCCGTAACATTATGATATATTTTATTCTTTCACGTCAACCTTCAAACATAACTCATCCAGCTGTACATCGTCGATCACAGAGGGAGCATCAAGCATTACATCGCGGCCTGAGTTATTTTTGGGGAAAGCAATACAGTCGCGAATAGAATCGAGGCCGGCAAACAGAGACACCCAACGATCCAAACCATAAGCCAGACCACCGTGAGGAGGAGCACCATATTTGAAGGCATTCATCAAGAAACCAAACTGAGACTGTGCTCTTTCTTCCGTGAAGCCCAGCAACTGGAACATCTTATCCTGCAATTTGCTGTCGTGGATACGGATAGAACCTCCCCCCACTTCAACACCATTGATAACCATATCGTAGGCATTGGCACGAACAGCCCCCGTATCGGTATCCAGCAACGGAATATCTTCCGGTTTCGGAGAAGTAAACGGATGGTGCATTGCATAGAAACGCTGATCTTCTTCACTCCATTCAAACAGAGGAAAATCAATCACCCACAAGCATACGAATTTATTCTTGTCGCGCAATCCCAACTGACCAGCCACTTCCAGGCGCAGTTCGCAAAGTTGTTTACGGGTCTTCATCGCATTGTCACCGGAAAGAATCAGGATCAAGTCACCCGGTTTAGCGCCGAAAGCCTCCTTCATCTGTTGCAATGTTTCCTGTGTATAGAATTTATCCACACTCGATTTCACACTGCCGTCGGCTTCCACGCGGGCATATACCATACCTTTTGCACCTACCTGCGGACGTTTTACAAAGTCTGTTAAGGCATCCAGTTGTTTACGGGTGTAGTTTGCCGCCCCTTCCACACAGATACCACCTACATAAGCAGCATCATCAAATACAGAGAAACCATGACCTTTCATGATATCCATCAACTCAACAAACTTCATTCCGAAACGCAAATCAGGTTTGTCGCTTCCATAATATTTCATTGCATCGTGCCAGGTCATACGTTGGAACGGCTCTTTAATCTCGATACCACGAATTACCTTGAAAAGGTGTTTCGCCATTCCTTCGAAGATATTAAGCACATCTTCCTGCTCGACGAAACTCATTTCACAGTCGATCTGTGTAAATTCCGGCTGACGGTCGGCACGCAGGTCTTCATCACGGAAACACTTTACGATCTGGAAATAACGGTCAAAACCGGAAACCATCAACAACTGTTTCAATGTTTGTGGAGATTGAGGCAGTGCATAGAACTGTCCCGGATTCATACGTGAAGGAACAACGAAGTCGCGTGCACCTTCCGGCGTAGAGTTTACAAGAACCGGTGTTTCTACTTCCAGGAAACCTTGTTTATCCAGATAGTTACGAACTTCAAACGCCATGCGGTGACGTAGTTCCAAATTTGCACGAACAGCATTACGACGCAAATCCAGATAACGATATTTCATACGCAGGTCATCGCCTCCGTCAGTATCATCTTCAATAGTAAAAGGAGGCGTTACGGCAGCATTCAGGATATTCAGTTCTGAAACAATCAGTTCAATTTCGCCTGTCGGGATATTGTTGTTCTTACTTGAACGTTCTCTTACTGTTCCTGTAACCTGAATCACATACTCACGCCCCAGCTTGTTTGCCTTTTCACAAAGTGCGGCATCTACTTCCTGGTTAAACACCAACTGGGTTATACCATAACGATCACGGAGGTCGACAAATGTCATACCGCCCATCTTACGAGTCTTCTGCACCCATCCGGCCAAAGTAACCACCAGACCTTCGTCTGCCAGGCGCAAATTTCCACAAGTTCTTGTTCTATACATTTTAAATAAGATTTATCTGTTTTAATTTCATAATTCAAAAGTATAAACAAAGTGTATCTGTAAAATACAATGATGTACTTTACGCGCAGTCGGTCTGCAAAGATAATACTATATTCATTAACTGTAATAATTTCATTGAAATTAAAAGGGAAGTGCAATAAAATATAAAAGAGAAGAGGAAGCACTAATTAAAACAAAACAAAAAGAGAACCAACAAACTCGTTGATTCTCTTCTTTTGTCGGGGTACCAGGATTCGAACCTGGGACCCCCTGCTCCCAAAGCAGGTGCGCTAACCGGACTGCGCTACACCCCGTTTTACAACCGCTTTATTGTCGATTGCGGTGCAAAGGTAAGCATTTATTTTTAACCACCAAATATTTCGTGTTTTTTTTTAATTGATTACTTTCGCATCTGTTTTATTATCTCAACTAAAGGGAAAGGAGGAAAAGCAAAGGAAAGAAGAGATCATCAAACATGAACATATTGCAAGACAATATGTTATAATATAAACATATCAATATTGAAAATAGTATGATAATTGCCTATACACGAACATATTCAAACAAGCAACAAAGTGACAATCAAAAAAATGCGATTGAACAATTTGCAATGAACAACAATATAACTATAGACAAATGGCATAAAGATTCCCGTAGTACTTCTTCTCGTCATAAAAACAGGCTGGAAGAAATAATCAAAAGTATGGACGCCGGCGATACGCTGATTGTAGCAGATGTTACCCGTTTAAGCCGAAAATTGATGGAAATTATGCATTTGATTTTGTTACGTATCGAAAAGAAAGTGACTCTTTACTGCCTTAAAGAAGGATACACTTTCGAAGATAATGTTGACAGCAAAACATTGGCATTTACTTTTGGGCTCGTTTCTGAAATTGAAAGTAAATTGATCTCAACCCGGACAAGAGAATCTCTGGAGATCAGTAGAAACAAAGGAACAGCCCTCGGACGACCGAAAGGAACTCCTAAAATGGATCATCTACTTGCACAGAAAGAACAGATTGAAAAGGAACTCAATGAAGAGAAAGCGACTTATGCCGAACTGGCAGAATATTACCAGGTTTCATTAAGCAGTTTCAAAAATTTTGTAAGAAACAATATTAGTCCTACGCTTCCCGGAAGAAACAGAACCGGAAAGAAAAAGAAAAAAACTGACTAATTAATTGATAAATAAAAAGGGGAATTGAAAATAATCGACAGGCTTATACATTTTCAATTCCCCTTTTATTTATCTTACTTTTCTATCCTGATCCGCGCGTCAACAGCAAATAAACCTCTATCTGTTGCCAATAACGGGTTTATATCCATCTCCTTTATTTCAGATGCAAAACGAAGAACAGTAGAAAGACGGACAATGATATCTGCATACTGTTGCTCATCGATACCTTTTTGTCCACGGGTTCCCTTTATTATCGGGTAACCCCGCAAAGAATGGATCATTGAATAAGTTTCATCATACGATAACGGAGCTAAACCGTATGATACATCTTTCAGTACTTCCACGAAGATACCTCCCAATCCGCAAAGTATAACATGACCGAAACCTTCCTCGTACTTCGCTCCCAAAAATAATTCCTGCCCCTTTAACATAGGTTGAACCATTATTGCCGTTACATCCGGCAAACGCATCATGCGCTCGAATTCAAACAATAAATGTTCTTCACTACGGATATTTAAAGCAACTCCGCCAATATCACTTTTATGTACAGGACCGACAACTTTAGCTACAACCGGGAATTTTACCCGTTTAGCAAAAGCAATCAATTCATCCTTATCGGTCGAAGTGAATTCTTCCACCAAAGGAATATTAGCCGCCCCTAACAAAGTACGAACCTGTTCAGGTGTAAGATAACCATTAGAAGGTAACTGATCGATAATACGACGCACTTCAGGTACATTCACCCCATATAATTGAATATCGGTACTCATTGGCTTAGGTGTATTGATCACCCGTGAAAGGGCTGTTCCCAATGTCACCTCATCAGAAAAGTTTACATGTCCCTTCTTTACAAAACTACGAACCTCCGGCCCTGCTGTCACTATGGAAGGTAATACAGGAAAGATCGGTTTCTTGCATTCTTCCATCTTCTTATGAAGCACTTCGTATGTTTCATACAGCTTTACCAGACCGGGACTACCGAAAATAACCATCATCAGATCAATCTCATCGAAATGATTCTCGCAATAATCGATTGCAGTAGCCAGATGTTCAGGCGTACCTGTTCCGATTATATCAATCGGATTACCGACTGCGGCACCCGGATATAATTTCGATTTCAATTCGGCTGCAACCGGACCTTCCAGATTAGGAACATTTAAACGCCCTTTAGAAAGAGCATCGGCCAACATAACCGCAGGACCTCCGGCATGAGTAATGATAGCACAATTTTTTCCTTTCACTTCTTTTAGCGTAAAGATACTAGCTACCGTAGTCAGTTCCTCACGACTAAAGCAGCGTACAATACCGGCTTTACGGAACAAAGCCTCAACGGCTGAATCCGAACTGGCTATCGCACCGGTATGTGATGAAGCGGCACGTTTTCCCGATTCCGTACTTCCTGCTTTGATCGCAGCGATATGACAACCTTTACGAATCAGAGACGATGCATGATAAAGCAGTTTATCCGGATTCTTGATCTGTTCGATATAAAGCATCTTAATCTTCGAGTCGAGTACAGGATCAAAATTCCGATCCATATATTCAAGGACTTCTTCCACCCCGATCTGTTTGGAATTGCCAACAGACCATACAGATGAGAAACGTAATCCTTTCGTTAATGCAGACTCGATAATAAAGAGCGCCGTACCTCCCGAACTGGAAATAAAGTCTACCCCGTCCGGATGAAACTCAGGTATAGGTTGTGTGAAGACACCATGAAACTTCGTATTCATCAGTCCGATGCAATTAGGACCGATCATGGAAGCACCGGCTTCATTTACAGTCGCCAGCATCTGATCTTCCAAAAGGGCTCCCTCGTGAGTCTCTTCGCCAAAACCGGCTGAAACAACGATAAAAGCTTTTACATTCTTCTGATTGGCCAGTATATCTATAGCCTCAGGACAAGAAGGACCGGGAATTGAAATAATAGCCATTTCCGTATCTGGTATATCATGTACGGAGTGATATGATTTCAGACCTTGCACATCGTCCTCTCTGGCATTGACAACATACAGTTCTCCTTTATACTTACCATCCAGAAGATTTCGCACCAAGCGTCCACCGGGCTTGTGCACATTATTTGAGCCACCTACTACAACGATGCTCTTAGGGTCGATTAATTCTCGGTTAATCATAACATTTTGATTAATTAAGTTCAATGAATTGGAACAAATATAGTTTTTTTATCTATTCATTCATCGAATCTACGGTAATTTATTTACATTTTGTACACTCTGAGACCAGCCAATCACACCAGGCATCCATTCCGGTACCTTTTGTGGCCGACACTTCAAACACCTGCAAATGATGATTCACCTTCAGGGCATTACTTTTCAATGTTTCCACATTTGTATCTAAATAAGGAACAAGATCTATCTTATTTATCACACAAACATCGGCTTCGGCAAAAATATGCGGATACTTCAAAGGCTTATCATCACCCTCTGTGGTACTCACGATCACAACCTTCTTTGCTTCTCCAAGATCAAACATAGCAGGACAAACCAGATTGCCGACATTCTCCACAAAAAGTATCGATCCGTTTACCGGCGCTAAGTGCTTGACGGCATGATTTACCATATCAGCTTCCAAATGACACCCCGTACCGGTATTCACCTGGAAAACAGGGATATTTAGAGCAGCGATACGGTCAGCGTCATTGGAGGTTTGTTGATCTCCTTCAATTACATATATATGTATTGGGGATAAAGGTGCTTCAGGAACAGTCCCAACAAGACGACGGACAGTTTCTTCAAGTAAGGTTGTTTTTCCGGAGCCCGGCGAACTCATCAGGTTCAGGCAAAATATTTCTTTTGCTTCAAAATAACCGCGATTGCGTTCAGCCAGTAGATTATTGCGCTGAAGAATATCTTGTTCAAGTGTTATAACCTTACCTTCATCGTGATGATGATGGTGGTGTTCATGGCCATGACCATGGTCGTGTTCGTGATGATGATGCTCTCCGCATCCGCAAGTTCCACACATAAGCGTTTTGTATTTATTATTTAATAACAATCGATTTCACACGAAGTTCTTTTCCTTTAATGATTTTAACACAGAAAGAGCCACATTCCGGACAAGAGGCAAATAAAGCGTCCATAGGAAATACACATCCACAGTCGGCACATTGCCCTTCACCATCGATAATATGCCGTACAATCGTCGCATGTTCAAGCATAGACCCTTTCACAGCACTCTCCAAAGCGAAATCGAGTGTTTGCAGTTCTACACCGGCAAGACGACCGATCTCCAATTCCAATTCTTCAACTGCTAACGCCCCACGATCGCGCGCCTGCTCTTCGGCAAGTTCGACGATACTTTGAGCAATAGACATTTCGTGCATATCATTCTTTTTTATTCCGGGAGGCGGCAATTGTCAATTGACCCAATGCTACTCCCCCATCGTTACAAAGTATACGGCCAGGAACATACAACGGTATACCGGCTTCGGCAAAAAGACGTTGTAGTTGTTCCGTCAACCTTTTATTTTGAAAACAGCCACCGGAAATAACTACACGGCTGGCTTCATTTTGCTTTAGAAGAAATTTGACTTCCTCCAGCAAGACTTTAGCGATTGTATTATGAAAGCGAGCAGAAATATCACAAACAGATATTCCCGAGGCCAGATCATTCAATACTCCCTCAAACAACGGGAGGAAAGATATAATACCTTCTTTTATTATAACCGGATAACGGTCGTCGGGTTCAATCGATGCTATTTGTTCAAGCCGCACCGGAGCTTCAGCCTGATGAGACGATACATCACAAAGACCAAGTAAAGAAGCAACAGCATCAAAAAGTCGACCGGCACTAGAAGTATATGGAGTATTTATTCCTTTCTCCATCATAACCATCAATATCCGAATCTTCTGCTCTCCTATCCGTTCAACAAACCCATCCGGAAAACGAACGGCATCCCTGAAATAATGCCATAAGAAAGCTACCGCCATTCTCCAGGGTTCGACAGAAGCTTTATCACCACCAGGCAACGGAATATATTCGAAATGTGACAAACGATGATACGACTTACGGTCACAAAGAAAGAACTCGCCTCCCCATATTTTTCCATCATCACCCAATCCGGTTCCATCGAGTACTATGGCTATTACCGGTTCATGCAATCCGTACTCCAACATGCAGGCAACAGCATGGGCATGATGATGCTGCACTCTTATCAAAGGTAATCCAGTCCGCAATGCTAAACGTTCTGCTTCCTGTGATGATAAATAATCAGGGTGCAAATCACACACTAAAGAGGTGGGCATAAAACGGAAAAGATGTTGCAACCGTTCTAACGATTCCTTATAAAAACTAAATGTTTCCCAGTTCTTCAAATCACCGATATACTGGCTTTGCAAGATCGTATCACCTTTCCCTAATGCGAATGTATTCACTTTCTCCGCACCGAAAGCCAGGATTCCTTCCACCTCCATGTCTGCAAAGAATGGCTCCGGGACATAACCGCGCGAACGGCGGATCAGGCAAGGTTGTCCACCGCAAACTTGCAGGACCGAGTCGTCGACCCGATTATGGATATCGCGATTGTGATGAAGTAACAACGATACTTTTCCTGATAACTGTTCGTCAGCCTCTTCAGGAGTAATGGCAATCGGGTAATCGCTCAGATTGCCACTGGTAATAACCAATGCAGATATGCCAAGTGTCGCAAACCAGTCATAATGCAAAGGCATATACGGCAACATACAACCCAAGGTTTTCATATCCCTATTGATCTCCGTAGCAAGGGCTTTCTTCTGTTTTAATAAAACGATAGGACGCCGCCAGGACATCAAACAGGCCTCTTCCACCGGATCGGCCTCGACATACTCTTTCAGTTGCTCGACAGTACGAAACATCACGGCAAAAGGCTTACCATCACGCTGTTTTATTTCACGCAGGCGAGTTACCGCATATTTATTTGCAGCATCACATATCAGATGATAACCTCCGATACCTTTCGCCGCAATTACTTTCCCTTCACGAAGCAGTCGACAAGAAAGATGAAGAAGTTCCCGATAATCGGTTATCCTTACATTATTATATATAGCATAATAGAATGGTCCGCAATGATTGCAAGCAACGGGTTGCGCATGAAAACGCCTGTCGTCGACAGTTGTGTATTCTCCCCTGCAATCAGGACACATGGTAAAAGCAGACATCGTAGTCTGCTTCCGGTCGTACGGAAGATCGCGGATAATAGAGAAACGCGGTCCGCAATGCGTACAATTTATAAAAGGATATTGCAAACGATGGGGTTGTTCCTCCCTGTCAAACAGGCATTCCCGACAAACGGCAATATCCGGAGCCACCTGCGTAACCTCATCCGATTCCGAATGACTGGGGGTAATGGAAAAACCGGCATAGTCGGCAACCGCAACCTCTGTTTCTGTCACCTCGATAGAATGGATCACTGCAACAACAGGATGTTCCTTTTTTATACGGGAAATAAACCGATCACATTGCTCCGAAGTCAGGACAGCACGTATACAAACACCGTTATTCCGGTTATCGACCTCCCCTTTTATCCCCATCTCGTTTGCGATACGATAGATAAAAGGACGAAAGCCAACGCCTTGCACTAATCCACGGATTGTCAATATCGAAATCTTCACCCTTTATGATTTTAACTGTCCGAACAAATATAGAAGGTTTACCCATAATATGTATCATTTCACACACCTTTTCTAAAACATATTACCTACTTTTGAAGTTGTTAATAAAAAACAAATAAGTTTATGTGTCTGGCAATACCTGGCAAAATAGTAAATATAGACCGCTCCGAACCTGAGCTGACAATGGCTAAGGTCGATTTCAGCGGTATCATGAAGGATATATGTATCCAATGGGTGGATGTATCGGAAGGTGACTATATCCTGGCTCATGCCGGTATGGCGATCTCCGTAGTGGACGCCCGGGAAGCAGAAGAAACACTGGAAGACCTCAAGAAGCTGGAACGCTTATGAAATACGTTGACGAATACAGAGACAACGAACAAGTACAATCGCTACTCCGGGCTATCCGGAAAGTGACTACCCGATCATGGCATATTATGGAGATATGCGGTGGACAGACACATGCCATTGCCCGTCACCGACTGGAGGAATTATTACCGGAAGAGATCCGACTGCTTCATGGCCCCGGATGTCCGGTTTGCGTAACCCCGATTTCCCTGATCGACCAGGCATTGAACCTAGCCAAACAAACCTCTGTCATACTGGCTTCATTCGGAGATATGATGCGTGTACCGGGAACAAAAGAAGACCTGCTGCAAGCCAAAGCACATGGAGCCGATGTCCGTATGCTTTATTCCCCGCTCGATGCCGTCGGACTGGCAGATGCAAATCCGGATAAGGAAATTATCTTCTTTGCCATCGGTTTCGAGACAACAGCTCCTGTCCACATGATGGCCCTGAAAGAAGCACAGCGTAGAAAACTATCGAACTTTTCGCTCCTCACCTCTCTGTTTACAGTTCCTCCGGCTATGGAAGCGATTCTTTCCGATCCGGAATGTAAAGTAGACGGATTCCTGACAGCCGGCCATGTTTGTGCCATTACCGGGAATACAGCCTATCATCGATTAGCAGAAAAATATAAGACACCGATGGTCGTTACCGGCTTCGAACCGGTCGATTTATTATACGGAATCTACCGTTGCCTCCTACAACTGGAAAACGGAAGCTTTTTTGTAGAGAATGCCTACAAGCGTGTCGTCCCAGAAGAAGGGAATCCGGTTGCCCGCGCCTTAATGGATGAAACACTCGAACCATGTGACCAGGAATGGCGTGGTATCGGTATTATTCCCAACAGCGGTTTACAGTTAAAGAAAAAGTACGCCAGATATTCCTCCCGGGAGAAATTTCCATTCCATTCGAAAGAAAATGAAATTACACCCGGATGTATAGCCGGAGACATCATGCGCGGCATAAAGCAATCGTCCGATTGTCCTTTCTTCGGAAAAGCCTGTTCGCCGGAACATCCGATAGGGGCCCCGATGGTTTCGTCCGAAGGAGTTTGTGCGGCATACTATAAATATATGTAAGATGAAGAATGAAGGTTTTAGTTGTCCGATTCCATTTAACGACTCCGATTGTGTACTGATGGCACACGGTGGCGGAGGACGGATGACGCATCAGTTGATCAGCAACATATTCTATCCTGCTTTCCGCAACCCGTTGTTGGAGCAGGATCATGACGGTTGTGTCTTTCCTGTCCGGGAAGGGCGGATGGCCTGTTCGACCGATTCGTTCGTTGTCGATCCGATCTTCTTTCCCGGTGGCGACATCGGCGACCTGGCGGTGAACGGGACGGTGAACGATCTGGCCTGTTGCGGTGCCCGTCCACTCTATCTGACTGCCGGATTTATACTGGAAGAAGGATTACCGCTGGCCGACCTGCAACGCATCGTACAATCCATGCGTCGTGCTGCCGATAAAGCCGGTATACAAATCGTTGCAGGCGATACCAAAGTAGTCGAACGAGGTAAATGCGATAAACTCTTTATCAATACCAGTGGCATCGGAGTCGTGCCCGAGGGGATCCGTATCGCTTCCGATCGTGTTCAACCGGGTGATGTAGTCATTTGTAGCGGAGCAATCGGAGCACATGGCATCACCATTCTTTCCGCTCGCGAAAGCCTCGGATTCGAAACAAACCTGAAAAGTGATACAGTTTCGTTAAACAATATGCTTTCTCAGTTGTTAAAAATTATAGAGGAAGTCCATGTCCTGCGTGATCCGACACGAGGAGGAGTAAGCGGAACTTTGAACGAGATAGCAAAAACAGCCAACGTGGAAATCATACTGGATGAAGCTGCCCTTCCAATTCCCGATGCCGTGAAAGGAGCTTCGGAGATGCTGGGACTCGATCCGCTTTACGTAGCCAACGAAGGACTGGTATTAGTTATCCTGCCGGAAGCCCGGGCACAGGAAGCACTTGCGATCATGAACAGCTTCCCGGAAGGAAAGGATGCAACGATTATCGGTCGTGTAACCGTAAAAGGAAACGCGATCGTAAAGATGCAAACACTATACGGTAATTATCGCATTGTCGATATGCTGAGTGGCGAACAATTACCACGTATTTGCTAAAGCAAACCAATAAATGACTAAGATATGGAAGAAAAAAGACCGACCGTCTACGAGGAGTGCCGACAGAAAGGTATCTCCCGAAGGGATTTCCTGAAATTCTGCACTACCATGGCCGCCCTTATGGGATTGGAAGCATCCGGCGTTGCACAGGTTGTTAACGCACTGGAGACAAAGCCACGTCTGCCGGTTATCTGGCTCCACCTGCAGGAATGTACCTGCTGTACAGAATCATTCATCCGCGCCGCTCATCCGATCGTGGCAACTCTCCTACTCGATAAGATCTCACTCGATTATACAGAAACACTGATGGCTGCCGCCGGCGAACAAGCCGAAGCGGCCAAGGAGGAAACCATGAAGAAATATCATGGCGAATACCTGCTTATGATTGAAGGATCGATCCCGACAAAAGACGAAGGTTATTGTTGTGTAGGCGGGAAAACAGCCTTGCTGAT
>OGPA01000648.1_pt1 | contig 34208 bp, 24 predicted proteins | sample 1552841 | NCBI WGS metagenome assembly OGPA01 (sample SAMEA2579916, study PRJEB22360) | human gut metagenome
AACAATTTCTTAGGCGGCTCCCCGGGACGATCCAACCCGGCTATCCGTAAAGAATTGTACGATACCCGCCCGAATCTCTTCATAGCGGGTCATTCGCACATTCTCAAAGTTGCTTATGATAAATATCTTAATTGTTTATATATCAACCCGGGAGCCGCCGGAAAGAGCGGCTTTCACCAGGTCCGTACGCTTGTACGTTTTGTTATTGATGGTAAGAATATTAAAGACCTGGAAGTGATAGAACTCGGTATTCGATAGTAAGTCTATTACTTTCCACAGCAGAAATTTTCAGCCAGCAATATCGTATTCTGAAGATAAGAGAACTCCTGCTCAAAGTATTCACTGAATACACCTGAATGCAGGTTTTCTTCTACTTGTTTGGCAGTCCACAACTTTCCGCCTGCCTTTTTACATTGACTCAGTTGCTCTTCCGTACGAAGACAGATCACATAAAGTGAAACTAAATGTTTAACCTTCTCGTTTTCGAACGTATAACGTATCAGGAAACGAGGTGTTACATCCTCCTGTTCGGCCAGTTCGCCCACCGACTCACGCACAGTACTTTCAATACTATGCCTGAATAACACATAACTATGGAAAGGATAATCGATCGTATCAGGAGACACGAAAGCATCTTTACTCCTTTTCATCAAATACAGCATTCCGTTATGAATAACGGCTATCCGGACGATCGGATGGTAGTATTTCTTTGGCAGCGTACGACTTACCGAACGTGCAATACAACCAATCACTTTTCCTCCTTCATTCAACACCGGCAACCACATTTCTTTCCGTAAACTACCTTGCATCAACGACAAACGTACCTGTTCATAAAGAATAACAAGTATACCAACCAATACCCCCAGTTCCCTGTAAAGGAAACGCTCTGTATGTACACTCTGCATTGTATCCGGCAGGATACTGTATACCAGAATGGCAAACAGGTGCAATGTATATAAATTCTGAACAAGCTGGGCAATGAAATAAAATTCATTCAATGTTGTCCGCATTAAAGTCCGTTTATAAGTCGGATGAGCTGATGTTCGTATTTTCTTTAGTACCGAGCGCCGGGTAAAACCGATAAACGCAAGTACAACAACCAACAACACTTCCGTAATCAACGGAGAATAAATAAACAAAACCGGCTCGAGTTTCAAGCAAAGAAAAATAGAATATAACACGAGCGTCATTGCCGAAGGCAACAGCAGGAATTGATACACCTTATCTTTACTTAAGACCTGATAGAGAAAAATACATACAAAGCAAAAGGTAACGCCAATGATGAAAGACAACAGATAAGAAAAGTAATTGTCCAAAAACATAAACAACAGCAATGGCAATAAGCCAATGGCTTGGTTGTCCAATCCTTTCTTAACTTTGTTCATACCCTTTCCCCCTTTCTTCGCACTTTAATTATATAACAACGCAATTTGTTAAATGTTTTCGCAATTAAACATGCTTTTCGGCGTGATAAGAGGAACGAACCAGCGGAGCACTCTCCACCATACGGAACCCTTTCTCCAAAGCGATTGATTTATAATACTTAAACTGCTCAGGGGTGACATATTCGGAAACTTGAATATTTTTTCTTGAAGGTTGTAAATATTGTCCAATTGTTAATATGGAAGCCCCTGTAGCAAGCACATCATCCATCAGGCAGCATACCTCATCCGGAGTTTCCCCCAGACCGACCATGATGCCTGTTTTCGCTGTTGCTCCCTGTCCGGCTATGCGGGACAGGACAGATAAACTGACATCGTATTTGGCAGCACTACGAACCTGCGGGCTGATACGCCGTACGGTTTCCATATTATGTGAAATAATTTCAGGACCGGCAGCAACAACCATATCCACGAGATCAAGACGTCCCTGGAAATCAGGAATCAGAACTTCAACTGTTGTTTCCGGATTAACCTCCTTGATCGCACGGATAGTATCCACCCAATGCCGGGCTCCCATATCCGGCAAATCATCCCGGTCGACCGATGTTATTACTGCATGTTTCAAATTCATCAGGCGAATGCTTTCTGCCACATTGGCCGGCTCTAGGGGATTCAATGGCAACGGCTTACCTGTAAGTGTATTACAAAAACGACAGGAACGGGTACATATCTCACCGGCAATCATAAAGGTTGCGGTACCACGACTCCAACACTCTCCCATATTCGGACATTTGCCGCTTGTACAGATCGTGTGCAGACAATGAGACTCAACAATACTTTTAGTCCGTGTGAACTGTTCGTTCCCTCCAAGCCGGATCTTCAACCAATCCGGCTTTCTCAAATGTTCTGGCATTATAAATTATCAAATAAGAAATTAGACATCCTGGTATACAAATGATAACGGGTATTACCACCGTAAATACTGTGATTACGGTCTTTATAAACCTGCATATCAAACTGCTTACCAGCTTGTACCAATGCTTCTGCATAATCCATCGTTTGCTGGAAGTGTACATTATCGTCAGCAGTACCGTGAACCAGCAATAGCTTACCTTGTAAGTCTTTTGCCAGACGGATAGGCGATGTAGCAGCATAGCCCGAGAAGTTTTCCTTTGGCGTACGCATAAAACGTTCGGTGTAAACCGAGTCATAATATTTCCAGTCTGTCGGAGGAGCCACTGCGATACCGGCCTTGAAAGTACCGTTACCTACGCTCATCGACATCAATGTGTTGTATCCACCAAAGCTCCATCCCCAGATGGCGATACGGCTGGCATCCACATACGGCAATTTACCTAATGCCTGTGCAGCTTCCACCTGGTCTCTGGATTCCAATTCACCCATCCGCAAGTATGTACATTTGCGGAAGGCTTCACCACGTGCACCGGTTCCCCGGCCATCCACACTGACTACTATATATCCGTTAGCAGCCAGATAGTGTTCCCAGTCAAAACCGTATTTATCCAATACTTGTTGTGAATTAGGACCGCTATATTGAACCATTAACACGGGATATTTCTTCGATTCATCGAAATTCACCGGTTTAACGATCCAGGCATTCAGCTCATAATCAGAAGCTGTATGTACCTTGAAGAATTCTTTTTTAGAGAACGACGTATTAGCCAGCTTTTCTTTCAAAGCGGCATTATCCTGCAATACGCGTAACTCTTTTTTACTCTTTGTTTCGTTTACCGTAATCCGGGCAGGAGTGTTCGCGTTCGACCAGGTATTTACAAAATAAGCAAAGTTATCACTGAAGTCGGCACTGTTCGTTCCTTCTGCATCTGTCAACTTCGTTTTTACCCCTTTCGCATCTATCTTATAAACAGAACGACGCAACGGACTTTCTTCCGCCGATTCGTAATAAGTGACTTTTGTCGCATCGTCGTAACCGATCAGACGGGTTACATCCCAGTTTCCTTTTGTCACCTGACGCTGCATTACACCCGTCGGCGAATACAGATAAATATGGGAATAGCCGTCCTGTTCGTTTACATAAGTAAATCCGGAAGGGAAGAAATGTATAGAAGTCAACCATTCGGAATCTACATAACATTTATTTTCATCACGAAGGATCAGGCGCGATACACCGCTCTTCGGATTTACATAATACATATTGAAGAGGTTCTGCTGACGGTTTAAAGTCATTACAGCCAACTGGTCGGAATTAGTCGTGAAAATAATCCGCGGGATATAGCTATCTGCCTCAACCGGCACTTTCAGTTCCTTGATATCTTTAGTAGCGACACTGTAAGAATGCACGGTTACTTTCGAGTTATTTTCTCCGGCTTTCGGGTATTTAAAGTTGTAATAACCCGGATATAAACCGGTACCGTACATCTGCATGGAATATTCCGGAACTTCACTCTCGTCGAAACGGACATAAGCCAGGTACTCACTGTCGGGCGACCAGGCCATCAGGTTTGTAACTGCAAATTCCTCTTCGTATACCCAATCGGTAATACCGTTCAGGATTTTATTCAGTTCACCATCTTTGGTTACCTGCACTTCAGTATCGTAATCGAACTTACGAACCCATATATTGTTATCCACAACATAAGCACACATGCGTCCGTCAGGCGAATAAGTCGGAATCATCTGTTTATTCTTCGAGTCTGACAAAGGCTTTACGTAGTTACGACGCACGTCATAATCGTAAACGGTTGCCTTGAACGAACGACGATAAATCGGTTCAGTCTCTCTCCAAACCAATATATGATGACCGGTACTGCTGATATCATATCCATCGAAGTCATCAAATGTCGATTCGCGGGCAGTGCGGGCATTAAACAAGGTATCTACCGGATTACCCGTACGATATGAATATTTAATGATCATACTCCGATCCTTGTTCATTGCTGTATAATGCTCACCATCGGGCAACGACCGCATCTCTCCAATAGCCGTTACCTGACGGAATTTACCATCTGTAATTTCTTTTAAATCTACACGTTTGCTCCCGTTCTGAGCAGATACGCTTCCAATTATCGCCAATGAAAGCAAGAAACCAACACCCAATCGTTTCATGAATACTTCTAATTTTATTTTGAATAGGCCGCAAAGTTAGCATTTTATCATGGTAAACCCTTCACCTTTAAAGGTAATTTATGTACCAGCCCAGGTAAGTCCGGGCATTTTATCGTTAAATTAACCACCGGACATTGGTGATTAACCATTATAAATTACCTTTGCCTCATGGAAAACGTAAAGCCTTATAATGATTTCGGTGATTTTCTACGGAAAAAATTCCCTTACAAAGTACAGAAAATCTCTATAAACGCCGGTTTCACCTGCCCTAACCGCGACGGCTCCAAGGGTTGGGGAGGATGTACTTATTGTAATAATCAGACATTCAGTCCGGAATATTGCCATACAGAAAAAAGCGTATCCGAACAATTGGAAGAAGGCATCCGCTTCTTCTCCCGCAAATATCCGGAAATGAAATATCTGGCCTATTTCCAGGCATATACCAATACATACGATGAACTGAATTCATTGAAAGCCAAATACGAGGAAGCCTTATCGCATCCCGAAGTGGTCGGACTGATCGTCGGAACGCGCCCGGACTGTATGCCGGAAGCCTTACTGGATTATTTCACCGCCCTCTCCAAAGAAAAGTTTGTGATGATAGAATACGGATTGGAAAGTACATTGGATAAAACATTGATCCGCATCAACCGCGGACATACTTACGAAGAATCGGAAACAGCCATCCGCCGGACAGCCGAAAGAGGCATCTACACCGGAGCCCATCTGATCCTGGGCTTACCGGGGGAAAGCCGCAAAGAGATACTGCATCATGCCGATCGATTATCCGCATTACCGATCACTACGCTAAAGCTTCATCAATTGCAACTGATCCGCAACACCCGCATGGCGAAAGAATATGCCGATCATCCGGAAGAGTTCCATCTTTATACGGCCGACGAATACATCGACCTGGTGATCGACTTTATAGAAAAATTAAACCCCTCTATTGTAGTAGAGAGGTTTGTATCGCAATCCCCGAAAGAGCTGTTGATCGCTCCCGACTGGGGACTTAAAAACTTCGAGTTTACCGCTAAAGTAAATAAGCGTATTGCCGAAAGAAATGCACGGCAGGGACGACTATTTATTCCTTTTTCTTAGGAGCCAGTTCCCCGTAGAATGTGATATTCTGTTTATTGACAGGTGTCACATTTATAGTTGCAGAACCATTAGAGAATACCTGTACATTGAATGTATATGTATCGTCGTCTGTCTGGGCACGAAACTGTATTTGAGCGGTTCCCTTTTTGTTGAAAGAGGTTTGATAATCGGTAATTGATTTTTCAAATCGCAACCCGTCACCGCCACCATAAGGAGCCGAATATGCTCTTCCGAAATAAGGAAGATAGGAAATAGCCGAGTCGCCGCGCATTTCCAGAGAATAGGGAGAGGTCAGATTGAGAGAACGCCCTCCCATGGGTATCGCACGGTTCACATCTATCGTAAACCGTTTACATTCTATTAATTCTTTTACTTCTTTTTCTTTTTGTTCTTTCTTTTCCTTCTTGGTTTGGGCACAAAGGGATTGCCCTGTTAAAACGAGGACAATCCCCAGTATCCAGAATAACCTAACGTTCTTCATAACCTTAATAACTAATACACAATTTGCCTTCTATGTATAAGACAATTATAAGATGATAAAAGTTTAAGTCAGACTCGTTAATTTAACACAACAAAAGGTTAACAAAGTTATAGGATGATAAACCGGAGACAACCAACCTCATTTATAACACAGAAAGTAGTCAACTAAAACCGTTAAACGACTCGAGAGAACAAAGATGTATCATATATTATGATACTCCAATTTCACTATATATGACAATTTAGACCTCCGCACAGGATTCATCGGAGCGAATAGGTTCAAATATTATCAATTAAAAACTAAAGCACTTGCGTATGTCCGTCAACTTTACGTAATTTGCTGTACATTATAATTCTGAATTGGAATAAACAAATTTATGGAGAAGAAACATCAGTATCAGGGCTTAACCAAACAAGAAGTTGAAGAAAGCAGGCGCCTTCACGGCGAAAATATCCTTACACCTCCCGAGAAAGCTTCTCTCTGGAGTCAGTTCCTCGAGAAGTTCAATGATCCGATCATTAAGATCCTGTTGGTAGCATGGCTGTTGTCGATGATCATCGCCGGTGTACATTGCTGGGGACCGGAGGCAAAGGGCTTCACCGCTTTTCTCGAACCGATCGGTATATTCTTTGCCATCATGCTGGCATCGTGTGTAGGGTTCTTTTTTGAACTGAAAGCCAACAAAGCATTCGATATACTGAACACAGTGAACGATGATACATTCGTAAAAGTAATCCGCGAAGGAAATATCTGCCAGATCACAAAAAAAGAAGTGGTAGTAGGCGACATCGTCGTACTGGAAACGGGAGAAGAAATACCAGCCGACGGTCGACTGCTGGAAGCTATTTCCTTACAGGTTAACGAGTCGACCCTGACCGGCGAACCGATCATCAGCAAAACGACCAACGAAGCTGAATTCGATAACGAAGCAACTTACCCATCCAACGCTGTGATGCGTGGAACGACCGTAGTAGACGGACACGGTGTGATGGAGGTCGAACTGGTTGGTGACGCTACCGGATACGGAAAAGTATATGAAGGCTCTCAAATAGAAAGTGACGTCGAGACCCCGTTGCAGATGCAACTGAAAGGGCTTGCCGCCGTGATCAGTAAAGGTGGATACACCGTAGCCGGGCTTACCTTTATCGCCCTATTGGTCAAACTGTTCCTCACCTCTTCCGGTATGCCGGTAATGGATTTGATCTCTCACATACTGAATATCTTTATGATAGCAGTAACCCTGATCGTTGTATCCGTCCCCGAAGGTTTGCCGATGAGCGTAACCCTGAGCCTCGCGCTCAGCATGAACCGGATGCTTAAGACGAACAATCTGGTCCGTAAGATGCATGCCTGTGAAACAATGGGAGCAACAACCGTGATCTGTACCGACAAGACCGGAACACTGACACAAAACCAGATGCAGGTCTATCAGACAAACTTTTATAACCTAAAAGACCAGAAACTGGGTGACGATGAACTAAGCAACCTGATCAAAGAAGGTATCTCGGTTAACTCTACCGCCTATCTTGACTTCTCGGAAGATAAAGTAAAGACATTGGGCAACCCCACCGAAGCAGCCCTGTTGCTCTGGCTGAACAGCCAAGGCCAGAACTATCTGACATTACGGGAGGAAGCACCGGTTCTGGCACAACTCACCTTCTCGACAGAAAGAAAGTATATGGCAACTGTCGTACAGTCCGGCTTGCTCGGTAAAAAGATATTATACGTCAAAGGCGCTCCGGAAATCGTATTGACAAACAGCCGGCGTGTAGCGACCGGCGGAGAATACAAGCCGGTAGAAGCCTGCAAGGCCGATATTGAAAAGCAACTATTGAATTATCAGAATCAGGCGATGCGTACACTCGGATTCGCTTACCAGATCATTGAAGACGGGAAAGACGAAGCTTATTTCGTAAACGGACGCTTACATGGAACCGACCTGACTTACCTGGGAATCGTTGCTATCTCCGACCCAGTCCGGGCAGATGTCCCCGCAGCCGTTCAAAGCTGTCTGAACGCAGGCATAGATGTAAAGATCGTGACAGGAGACACACCGGGAACAGCCAAAGAGATCGGCCGTCAGATCGGGACATGGAAACCGGAAGATACCGACCGCAACATCATCACCGGCCCGGGTTTCGAAGCTTTAACCGACGAAGAAGCATTGGATCGTGTACTCGACCTGAAAATTATGTGCCGTGCCCGTCCAACCGACAAGCAACGCCTGGTCCAGTTATTACAAAAGAAAGGAGCCGTTGTTGCTGTAACCGGCGACGGTACGAATGACGCTCCGGCCCTGAAAGCTGCACAGGTAGGTCTTTCGATGGGAGACGGAACATCCGTTGCTAAAGAAGCCAGCGATATTACGATCCTGGACAACTCCTTCGGAAGTATCACCCGCGCCGTTATGTGGGGACGTTCCCTGTACCGTAACATTCAGAAGTTCCTGCTCTTCCAGCTGACAATCAATGTGGCTGCCTGTCTGATCGTATTATTAGGCTCGCTGTTCGGAACCGAATCACCGCTTACCATTACTCAGATGTTGTGGGTAAACCTGATCATGGATACATTCGCAGCCGGGGCACTGGCCTCCCTTCCTCCTAACGAACGGGTTATGAAAGACAAACCTCGTCGTAGCGGAAAAGACGGCGACTTTATCATCACCCGTCCGATGGCTTACAACATCTTCGGAGTAGGTTTGGCTTTCGTCATCATCCTGATGGGAGTATTATACTACTTCCACGCACAGACCGGATTAACTCCGCACGACCTGTCCTGGTTCTTCAGCTTCTTCGTGATGCTTCAGTTCTGGAATATGTTCAATGCCAAAGCGTTCATGGAAGGCCGTTCGGCTTTCTCCAACCTGAAAGAGAGCAAAAGTTTCCTGTTTGTAGCATTGCTGATCCTTATCGGCCAGTATCTGATCGTTACTTTCGGAGGAGAAATGTTCAATGTAGTTCCTCTATCGTTGAAAGACTGGGGTATCATCATCGGTTCTTCCTCCCTGGTTCTCTGGGTAGGTGAAATTGCACGCGGAATCAGCCGGCTTACAAAGAAGTAAGCCGGAACTAACAAATCAAGATAATAACTTGCTGTGTCAGATTATAATATTTACATTTGCTTAAATTGAAAGCGAAAAGTATATGGAAATAAAAATAAAACACGGGGCAGAGACAGTGATCAGTCTTTCCGGCCAACTGGATACCTTGAGTTCGCCCGATTTGGAAAAAGAGATCATGGACATCCTTGAGAAAGATGTAAAGAAAGTAATACTCGATGGCACTGACCTTAGTTATATCAGCAGTGCCGGCCTGCGTTTACTTCTCATTCTACAAAAAAAGATGAGCCTGAAAGGCGGAACTTTCGTGTTGAGGAATATCCAGAGCAGCATTATGGATATATTCAAAATAACCGGATTCAACTCTTTCCTTACCATCGAGTAATAAGATCCAAACTCCGGTAAAATGACCAGCACACTACATATTAAGAATAATCCCGACCAGCTTGCCCTCCTGTATGATTTCCTGGAGCAGCAGGCTGGACATTGCGGTATCGATGCAACATTGCTTATACAGATAAAGTTGGCGATGGACGAAGCTGTGACGAATGTTATTCAATATGCATATCCCAATTCAGAAGGCGATATACGCATTGACATGGGGTGTGAAGAGGGACTGTTGAAAATAGTCGTGACCGACAACGGCATCCGATTCAATCCGCTGGAAAATCAGGAACCGGATATTACCCTTTCAGCAGAAGAACGCCCGATCGGCGGACTGGGTATTTTCCTGGTTAAACAATTGATGACGGATGTCAGGTATGACCGTTCCGAAGGAAAGAATATATTAACAATGACCAAAGAAATTCAGTGATATGGCCGACTTCGATATTAAAGAAATAGCTTCCCTCAAAAGACAGCTGCGCATCATAGAAAAGTTGACGCTGGTTGGCTGGATACTTATTATTGCAGGCCTTTATTACGATTGGGAAACGGTTCCCGGCATCGCTATCGTTGTAGAGATTATTCTCTATATCTTAAAAGGACGTTTGCGGAAAAAGTTGAAGCAAAAAGAATACCTTGCCAAAATAGTGGAAGAACGTACCATCGAGCTCCGTATCCAGCGCGACCAGGTATTGAAAGAATCGGAAAAACTGTCGAAAGCACTGGATGCCCTGGCCGAAGCGCAGGACGAACTGGTACGGAAAGAGAAGCTGGCAACCGTAGGACAGCTTACACAGGGATTGGTAGACCGCATCCTCAATCCGGTAAACTACATCAATAACTTTGCCGGCCTATCGGCAGACCTGATCAAGGAATTGAAAGAAAACATCACGGACGAGCGAGCCGTCATGACAAAAGAGATTTATGAAGACAGTGTCGAAATACTTGATATGATAGAAGGCAACCTGCAAAAAATCAATGAGCATGGTTGTAACACTGTCCGCATCGTCAAAGCTATGGAAGAGTTGTTGAAAGACCGTCACGGCGATGTTACAGCGACCGATCTGAGCGAGTTGTGTAAGGTCAACATAGATGTTCTCAACAAATTATTCAAAAAAGAAATTGAAGAAAACCAGATACAGATAAATCTCGAATGCCCGGAAAAGCCGCTTATAGTGGAAATCGATATCGAACAGATGAATAAAGCAATAGGCAGTATTCTCAAAAACGGTATCTATGCACTGCTCCGTAAACTCCAGAAGGAAAGTTTCACTCCGTTTATTACGATCAAATTGGAGGAAAGAGCGAACAATACTGCATTTATCAGTATCTACGATAACGGAATAGGTATCGAAGACAATATCAAAGACAGGATATTCGAACCATTCTTTACAACGAAACCTTCGGCTGAAGCAGCCGGTGTCGGGTTGTATCTCTGCCGTGAAGTTATCCTTAACCATCAGGGTTCGATCCTGGCGAAAAGTGAAAAGGATAACTATACTGAATTCCTAATTACAATTCCCATCAGTCAAAAAAGGATCAACAATGAATGAGAATACCCAAAAAGAAATTGAGAATCTGCGGAAGCAGATCAGCCAGCAGGAAAAGATGGCTTCGCTCGGATTATTGAGTGCCGGTATTGCACATGAGATACAGAATCCACTCAACTTCGTAATCAATTTCAGCAAAGTTTCGCAGAAGTTACTAAAGGATATGCAGGAAGTGCTGGACGAGCTCGGGAATGCATTACCGGAAGACTCGGTCGAAGAGATCAAAGAAATTATGTCTGACCTGGAAGGGAATATGAGTAAGATCGAAGAAAACGGCAACCGCGCTTCGAGCATTGTACGTGGTATCCTGCTCTATTCGCGTGGCAAAGACGACGAATATATCCCAACCGACCTGCAACAGCTGACCAAAGAATATATATGGCTTTCTTACCATGCTGTCAGAGCGAATAATAAAAGCTTCAACGTAGCTATACAAGAGAATTATGCCGACGACTTGCCATTGGTAAAGGTTATACCGCAAGACTTCAGCCGTGCCATTCTCAACCTGATGAACAACGCCTGTTATGCCGTATTCAGCAAGTCGAAAGAGGCAGCCGACACAGCTTACCAGCCCACTATCAAGGTTTCCCTAAAGAAAGAAGGCGACCGTATCGCCCTGGTTATAGAAGATAACGGACAGGGTATTTCCGAAGAGGTTAAGAAGAAACTTTATACTCCTTTCTTCACTACAAAGCCGATCGGAGAAGGTACCGGCCTGGGGTTATCGATCACTAAATCGATTATCGAACAAAAACACAACGGTACGATCGAGATGGAGTCCTGTCCCGGCGAATATACCCGTTTTACCATTTCTATTCCTATCCAACAATAACAGAGACAAAAGTCATGGCTATAAAAATATTAAGTGTAGATGATGAATTAGACCTGGAAAGGTTGCTTACCCAATACTTCCGTCGCAAGATAAAGAAAGGAGAATATGAATTCTATTTTGCGCATAACGGACTGGAAGCACTCCAACTCATGCTTGTCCAACCGGATTTCGATGTTATATTAAGTGACATCAACATGCCGGAAATGGACGGGTTGACATTGCTTGCCAAAATAAACGAGATGCAGAATCCAGCTCTGAAATGTATCATGGTCTCAGCCTACGGCGATATGGAGAATATCCGTAGTGCCATGAACCAGGGGGCATTTGACTTTACGACAAAGCCAATCAACCTGGAAGACCTGGAACGTACGATCGAAAAGGCAGCCGAACAGATATCCTTCATCAAGAAGGCACAACAGGAACACTCACAACTGGAGTCTATCCGTAATGACTTGCATATCGCCCAGGAAATACAACAGACCATCCTGCCGAAAACGTTTCCGCCGTTTCCGGAACTGAAGTCATTCGATATCTACGCCTATATGAGTGCGGCTAAATATGTGGGAGGCGACTTTTACGATTTCTTCCGCATAGACCAGGATCGTTTGGGATTCGTAATTGCAGATGTTGCAGGAAAAGGAGTCCCGGCCGCCATCTTTATGGCGATCAGCCGGACAGTTATCCGGACAATCGCATTGAACGAAAACTCAGCAGCCATGTGTATGCAACGTTCAAATGCATTTCTTTGTCAGGAAAATATAAATGAAATGTTTGTTACCGTATTCTATGGCATACTGAACCTGAATACCGGTCTCGTGACCTACTGCAATGCGGGACATAACCCTCCTGTCCTGATGAAAGCAGATAATACAGTTGTATCCGTACCGCTGACAAACGACTTTATATTAGGAAGCATAGACGATATCACCTATCACGAAAAGACTTTACAGCTATTGCCGGGAGACAACCTGTTGCTCTACACAGACGGAATCACAGAAGCGATGAATACCCGCCACGAGCAATACAGTGAACAACGGTTACTTGAAAACTGTCAGGAGTTGATCGGAAAGAGTCCGAAAGAGATCGTTGATAAAATAACAGAGAAGGTAGGAAAGTTCGTTGTCGGAGCCGTACAATCGGACGACATCACGTTGTTGTCCATCACGTATCAAGGCTAATTTTCTTTTAGCGGATAAAAAAACGGAGATGCACCGATCGGTACATCTCCGTTTTTTATATACATTATATATATGTACTTATTTCAGCAAAGCATCACGGATACCCATGATTTCTGCATTAGCAGCTCTGGCATCCTGGATTGTTGTTACTTTTTCTTTCAGGGGACTGATGGTTGTACCCAGCTGTTGAAGATCCGGATAATAAGAAGCCAGGTCGGCAACTACTTCTTCCAGCATAGTCACACGTTTTTCCATATTGGCAGACAAACCGGCAGATGTAGCATCCCCCTTAACAACCAATGTAGGATTAGCAAGCAGACAAGCATATTCAGCAGAAGATGCACCTAAAATTTCGATCTGTACATCTATTTTATTTTCTGCAGCCATCTTATCGATGATCTTATCTTCCTGTGCATTCATGAAAGCCTGCAATTGCTCTTTAGTTGCATCTTTCGGAGCTTCTTCTTTCAGGATATCCAATACAAAAGAAACATTCAGGTCTGTAGCCAGTTTTACGATGGCACCTTCTACCTCAGCAGTAGGCTGGCCGATAGCTTTCAATACGTTGTAATCAGCCATATACATGCCAAGTGCACGTGCTTTCTGTGTAGCAGTACTCAGTTCAGCAGCTTTAGCTACCGGCAGCATATATGTCAAATCAGCCACTTTAACCTGAACTTCGCCGCTTGACAAACGATAAGGAAGCTCAGACTCCGGCATATCAGCCAGGAACTTAACAGTTTCCTGTTTTACCTCTTCTGTCAACAAATCTTTCGGAGCTTTACCGGCTATAACGGCAGCTTCTTCCGTTTTCTGGGCATCATCAGATTTCTTAGTTCCATTACAGGAAGCCATGCCTACCATTAATGCGGCTATTGCAAGCACGCTTAATACACTCTTTTTCATGTTACTTTATTTAATAATTTATATTCCAGCTTTTTTAATCTTCTCTCAGAAAACGTCCCGGAAACTCTGCGAATATAGCGATAATCGCTATAAATGCAAAGAAACCTATAATCAATAAATTAAAATTATACGTAGAAATTGAAATACCACCCAAGTTTTTCTCATAAGCATAGAAAGGAGCTCTGCCATACAGGTTATCCGGCACTACATATATTTGACCTATCGCAGGATAAATACGATGGCCGTACTCTTTATAGAAATTACGTCCACCCGCTCCCATCACCAGATCTTCGATAGCAGAATTATGGTGTTCTTTCTTTTGGGCAGTTACCCACTCAACTCCTTTCTCACGTATATCTTCCTGTTGCACCTGATCCAGATAAGCAGTAAAGTTATGCGCACGTTCATGCAGAGCCGTATCCACCTTATCCAAATACGACAGATAGCTTTCGCCCTTCGCATAAGGGGCAATACGGGCAGCACGTCCCAACACAGCCAGTTCATTTTCTATCGTCAATCGTTTGTCGGAATCATCCTTTATTTCCAGTTGTTCAGCCAGCCGACGCACCTCTTTCGCATGTATATTCTCATAATACTGTGCCAGATACTTTTCTCTTTCGATTGGAAAATAAGCCTGGTTATAAGCATTATCGGCAAACTGCTCCACCATCAAGGCCTCGAAAGCCCAGCGTGAAGGGATGATTTCACCGATCAGCGGCACTTTATTTTCCTTCGATGCACGGGTATTCAAGTCATCGAACTTGATCACCAATCCACAAAGTAATATCTGCGGAATAAGCAAAAGAGGGATCGTGATATAGATGGCTACAACAGAATTCATCGACTGCGACAAGATCAATCCCGTCAGGTTTGCCAGGAAAGAGGTAGCCCAAAGGATACTCCACCAGATACCGAACATCTCCCATCCTACTCCAATGATAAAATTCCCCACTAAAACAAAAAGCAAAGATTGTAGTCCCGATACTATCAGAAGGTAGACCATCTTGGAAGTAAGGTAACTACTGCGGCTCAAACGAAGAAAATGCTCACGCTTCAGGATAGGCTTGTCTTTTATAATCTCTTCGGCACTTATGCTTAACCCCATAAAGGTCACGACAATAACCGACATAAAGATATAAGACACAAAGTTCTTATTGGCAAGCAGAGTATACTCGTCACCATCCACATAACGGGTAAGCAGAGCGACAATCAATGCCAATAAAGGAGCTTCCAGTAAGGTGATTGCCAGATATTGTTTATTAACCAACTTTGTTCGGATATTCCGTTCCAGGAAAATACAGAATTGCTTAAACCAGGAAGGTTTCCGCTGTTTGCTGTCAGGTAAATCTTTCTCCTCGGCAACGGTGTAAGCTGGTCGCGCCGAGACATATTTCTCATGCCATTCCTCGGGGGTAAACTTCCGGATATTCGTCTGGTTACCGCTATCGTCTATTTTCTTCGAATCTATAATGTTCAATATCAATTCAGGATTGACATTTCCGCAGGTACTGCAAACACTGATATCCGGATCAGTATATTTGGCCGCTTGCTTGAAATAGATAATCGCTTCTATCGGATTCCCATCATAGATAGGATACCCTCCCCGGTCCAACAACCAAAGACGGTCGAACAACTTATAGATTTCCGACGATGGTTGGTGAATATTCACGACAACCAGCCTTCCGCGGTGGGTCTGTTCCTTCAACAGCATGATAACTTTCTCTGAATCTGACGAAGACAAACCGGAGGTAGGCTCATCCAGATACAGAATAGCCGGCTCACGAATCAATTCGAGAGCGATATTCAACCGTTTACGTTGTCCGCCGCTGATCGTTTTACGGATAGGCGAACCGACTTCCAGATCTTTTATACCTTCCAGATCCAAATCTTTCAGGACCGTATCGACCCGTTCTTTAATCTCCGGATCCGAGAGACGGGCAAAACAAAGACGGGCCGTAAACCAGAGGTTCTGATAAACGGTAAGTTCTTCAATCAACAAATCGTCTTGCGGAACAAAACCGATCAGTTGCCGGGCTTCAGGAGCATCCAACGGATAGCCGTTCACGGTTATAGTCCCTTCGTCCGGGCGGATATTACCGTTCATGATACCCAGTAAAGTAGACTTACCGACTCCACTTCCTCCCATAATGGCAACCAGTTGTCCCGACTCCAGGTTGAATGAAAAGTTATGCAGTCCGTTGGAGCTATTTTTAAAAGTAAAATTCAAACCTCTACCAGCCAGAGAAATCGTTTCTTTCCGTTCATTCTTATTATAGACAGTCAATAAGTCACTGTAATAAACCGGAAGAAATAAAGGCCCCTTCAATACGCTACTGTGCTGCCAGGCATAAAATATTCCCGATGATAAAGGGATATCGTTCATGAAAACGACCCCTGAGCCATAATAGGTAAATATCTGCTTATCGAACCGACGGATAAAGAGTACACGGATAAATCCGTCCATTCCCTTACGGGTTATATGGTTTTCAGCTTCAGTCTCTTCTCCACTGATAAGAAGTAAAGAAGAAGACGGTTTCCCGATTATAAATGCAAGTATGTCATCAAACTCTTCCTGTGGAATGGCAAAAATATCAGCCACCAGATGAAAAAGAGACAGATGGTTCTCAAACTCTTCACTATTGGAATAAGCAAACTCCACAAAACGGATCAGGAGAAGAAGTTGTTCTTCCGCCATCAGCTTCACCTTCATCTGCTCACAGATATTATGTACCACTCCCTCCTTATCCACTGGAAAAAGAGGATCATCGTACATACTCCGCAACTCACTGTATAACTCAATATACTCTTTATGAGAACGAACACCAAAATGACTGGACAAATAAAAATGAACCGCACGGCTTGCCTGCTGTTCCTCGATGCGCACCGCCGAAGCAAAAACAGCAAACAGATTTAATAAACCGTTCAGAATGGTTTCATTCATATATTCATATAGATAATGATGATTTACAGGACAAAGGTAAAACTTTCAAGCATACAGAAATAAAAAATTCGTTATTTCTCGGAGAAAACAATTAAAGACAAAGCATTTACAACCATTATTCATCATATTTATTCTCCCACATAGAATCATTCGAAACAATCATTATAATTGTAAATTGAAAAATAACGATAATATGCCATTATTTGAACTACTGCAACAGCAACACATCCTGTGGAAGATTAAGAGACTGATCAAATTTTACAACAATTATTAGGCATTTTATAATTATAAAAAGCTCTTTGTCCCCATAGGGTAGATATAATGGGTCCTGCAGTTTTAATATATTCCGTGTTACTTATTGGATAAATTGAATCTCATACAACTTGCGAACAGACTACATCTCATCATTACTACACGAGGCAAAACTAATCATGGTTAATGATAACAGGAAAAAACAAGTGACTTTTGTACATGATTCTAATAATTTAATTTGACCAAGGAGAGTATAGTAAGTTACTTTCACATAATCATTAAAACTCATTGTTTAGAAAATGTTCAAAATCATCCGATATATAAGCCATAACGGAATAAAAAACAATATTGGAATCTTTTCGCACAAAATCGAACACAATATAATTAACTTAAAAAATAGATTTGCGACAGAAAAAAAAATATTAACAAAAACAAGTATTATGAACAGAATACAAATTCAACAAAAATTACTCGGACTACAAAATCACATGATGAACTTCGCTATCAAACTAACTGCTAACAGGGATGATGCCCTAGATCTGTTACAAGACACTATGCTGAAAGTACTGGATAATCAAGAGAAATTTGTAGACAATGTCAATTTTACGGGCTGGGTTATGACTATAATGCGCAATCTTTTTATTAATAACTACCATAAGATTGTACGTATACAGACTAGGATTGATCAAGATACAGACCTGTACAATCTGAATATAGTCAATGATAATATTTCTGGTTCCCCTGACAAAATCTATCAAATTCAGGAAATCACAAAAGCTATTACAGAATTGAACGATGAAGTGAAAATTCCATTTTCTTTATTTTTAAATGGTTATAAATATAATGAAATTGCAGAAAAGCTCAATATACCTTTAGGAACGATAAAAAGTAGAATTTTTTTCGCACGCAAACAATTACAAGAAAAACTGAAAGATTTTCAATATACATAAATAATACATTTTCAACTTTTCTCCCAAAAACAATAGTATGGAAACAAAAAGTAAAAAATTCAACAATAAGAAAAACGTATAACTATGGACTTACATTCAGGACAACCTTACTGGATAATCAAAAATCCTCTTTTTTGATTATTACAATCCCTTGAACAAAAAAATCTGGATACAGATATAGTAATTATCGGTTCTAGCATAACAGGAGCCCTTATGGCCCATGGTAACCGCTTACCGCTCCTGTCTACAATCAATTTCAGATATCGAAACAGTTTTAAAAGAAGCGGGAATAGATGCCGACTTTGAACAATTACCAAGTATTTTCTATGCCAGTGATGATAGAGGGAGCAAACTCATCGAACGTTAATATGAAAATTTATTATTACGACGATATTCCGTAGGAGTCATACCGTAACTTTGTTTAAAAGCCGTACTAAAATAACGAGAACTGGAAAAACCAGTACGGTCTGCCACCTCCTGAATAGTCATTTCTTTATAGGAGGAAAGCAAGCGGCAAGCCTCTACCATCCGGAACCGGATTACATAGTCGCCGATAGAAATATCCGACAAGTGGCTGAACTTGCTGTAAAGTGTCGTACGGCTCATTGCCATCCCGGATGCAATAAAGGTTACATTCAAATCCGGATTGCTCAGATTTTCATGAATCAATGTATTCAATTTTTGCATGAATTGTTCATCCGCATTACTTACAGCATCCTCTTTCGGAGAAAACAGACAACCGGACTGGCGGTAACGTATGCGGAGCTGATCGCGTTGCTTTAATATATTCAGCAAGACCACCAACAGGGAATCCACATCGAATGGTTTCGCCAGATATACATCCGCACCGGATTTATACCCTTCGACCGAACTTGCCTGATCGGCCCGGGCTGTAAGCAAAACCACTGGTATATGACTGACCGTCACATCGTTTTTGATCCGGTGGCACAATTCGTAACCATCCATACGGGGCATCATGACATCGCTGACTACCAGATCAGGCTGATATTGCCCCAAGAGTTCCCAGGCTTTCTCACCGTCTTCCGCCACATAAACCTGCTTAAAGTCGGCCTGTAAAACACTAGACAAGTAGTTTCGTAAATCAGGTTCATCTTCTGCTATCAGTAATGTATATTTAGAAAGCGATTTATCGGCTTGTGCATCACATACATTTCTTTTCGTTGCTATGCCATTATCCGTTGCGCTTGCAATTACCACATCCGGCTCTTCCGACACAAGTACCTGTACCATAGGCAAGTCGAAATAGAAAGTTGCTCCACCGTCTTTATTGTTATAAGCGCCGATGCTACCCCCATGCAACTCTACTAATTTACGGGCATAAGCCAGCCCTATCCCACTGCCTTTACGATTGTGGTCGCCCTGATAGAAATGAGAAAAAAGACGGTCCATATCAACATGAGCCAATCCGATACCTTGATCGGCAAGAGAAATACGTATATTTTTTTCCACACGCTCCGTAGTGATAGCCAACAAGGTATTCGAATCACTAAACTTCATCGCATTTATCAACAAATTGGACAAAACGACACGACATTTGGCTGCATCGAAGGGGACTTTTTCTATCGTTGCATCCAACTTAAATTCCAAGCAAATTCCACGGGCTTTAAATTCGGGAGTAAAATCATCTGTTACAGCCCTTAGCCAGTCATTGAGATCGTAAAAACGGATATCCATGACATTACCATTCGTGTCCGATTTCTGAGCATCGAGTACCATATCTACGATTTCACGCATCCGGCTGGTTTGCAACAACATGCCGTCCAGTTGACGGGAGACCTCTTTGTCTGTCACTTTACCGGATTTCAACAGCCGTTTGAGGGGTGCATAAATCAAAGTCAAAGGCGTACGCAGTTCATGACTGATATTAACCATGAAACGAACTTTTTCTTCGTAAAATTTACGTTCATGTTCTTTCATTGTCAAAACGAGCTCGCGTTCCTTACGCTTCATGACCAACCAAGCTCCACATCCCACGACTCCCAAAACTATAAAAATCACTAATATCTGGAACCACACACGCAGCCATAAAGGCGGTATTACATTAACAGTCAACAATTTCAAAGGCTTACTCCAGTCTCCGTTCCTTTTACTGTATGAAACCCACAACTCGTAATTGCCGGGAACCAGGGAGGGCAATGAATATGCATGGCTGGACGTCTCCAGCAAATCCTCCCGGTCTCCTTTGATATAAAAACGGAATAGTTTTTTTCGCATCAAATCCTTTTCTTTGACGATGACACTTAGCCCCAAAGTTGAATAATCCCAAGGAATGGAGATAGCCTGCTCTCCGAATATTCCGTCGGGATGAATAGGAGAACCATCCAGGGCCAGATTTATCAGGCTGACGGAAAAATCTTCTTCCTTTTGAAATTCCTGGTTGGGGCGTATCCTTACAACGCCTTCCACGCCCGAAATATAAATATCACCGGAAGTAACTTTTAAAGCCGGCTGAGGTAAAAACTCACGTGTAAAAACCCCATCAGATTCTCCGAAAACGACTACACGTTTCTCATGAGGAACACATGCATATAATCCATCGTTGGTACTTATCCAAAGGCGATCGCTATCATCGAAAGCAAGAGACATAACTCCAATAAATAGCTTCGTATCGACCGTGTCCAATTTTTGCAGAGTAGAGTCATATACATACAATCCGGAAGAGGTTCCCAACCAAAAACGTTTATCCTTGCCTTGTTTAACAGAAGTGATTGTTCCGATATCTTTCCCTGCGACAAATATCGGATGAAGTTGTTTATGCAGAATATCAAACATATACAAAGCTGTGGAAGAACTCACATAACATGAATCGCCCGACACAAAACGAGGAGCTACTAAATTTGGAAGTGCCCCTTCAGGTAAAGCCTCGAATTGCTGTTTACGCGCGTCGTACACATACAGATAGTTATCAGATAAAAGGCAGAAACGATATTCGTCTATAGCATACAGCCGAACCGCATTTCCACGTGTAAACAAGTCTTTTTGAACATTCTCCCAATTGAGCCGGAACTCATGGCATTCACCTGTAAGCTTATTAAAACGATAAAGTCCGTCACCAAATGATGATAATAGCAAATCCGAATCATTATAAGGCATGATAGAAACAATTTTCATTCCCGATGTCTGCTGATATTCCAAAAATGTTTCTGTTTTCGGATTAAATCGATTGAGGCCTCCCCCATCCGTTCCCATCCAAATTTTTCCATCCCGATCCTCATACATAGAAGTGACCGACTCAAAACTGAGTCCGTATGAAGCTCCGGGAGGCGCATCCCGATAGGTGGTCATAAAAACAGGCTTGATTCCTATCAGCCCACCCCGGATACTACCTGCCCACACATTATCTTCTTCGTCAATATACAGGCAGGCAAAAGAGTTTACCGGAAGGGAATGCCGGTCGCCGGAGAGGTGCATGATTCCTTTTACCGACTTATCCTTATAATTGTAAATATTAATACCTCCCCCATCGGTTGCCATCCAAAGTTCACCGTCCTTTTCCCGCATATCCTGCACGACATTATGACTCAACCTATCCGGAGCTTCCAGATGTTCTATCAATCGCCCCTCGTCATCATAACAAAAAACTCCTTTATTATAGACTGCCACCCAAATATGCTTGAGCGAATCTACATACAACGAAGATATATTCCCCTCAGGAACAAATGATATCCGCTCCATATCGCCTGTGTCCGGATAATACCACCAAAGACCGTTTCCCCGAAAAGAGAGTATGACCTTTCTTTCTTTTTCGTTATACAAATAAGCATAATTAGGAGAAGATACAAAGGGAACCTTTAATTCGCACCGAACAATTTCCTTTTCCTCATAGGAATAATAAAAAATACCTTTCTTTCCTAAAAAATAGATTCCTTCCGGTAGAAGAAGGCTACAAGATGCCACCACCGGCTGTCCGTCTATTTCCTGATGTAGAAATTTCCGGGCATCACGATCAAAACGCGCCACCCCACGACTGGTCCCTACCCAGATATTTTTATTGGCATCTTGTTCTAAAAAAACGACATCATTATAAGGAAGAGAATATGGGTTACCTTTCTCTTCCTGATAGACTGTGATCTTTTCCCTGTCGAAACGGTTCAAACCAAACCGGGTCCCGATCCACATAACACCCCTGTCATCTACCAATACACATTTTACGGAGGATTGCGACAGGCCGTTTTCTAATGAAATCTGTTTAAAATAATACCTGGGGGCTGCACAAAGCTTCCCTGTTAAGAATACAAAAAACAAGAATAAATATAATTGTAAATAATTTTTGAATACTTGCATAATCATATTTCACCCTTTGTCCGGCAAAAATACAAAATCATCCGAAAAGCAAGCCTTGCAGAAGACAAAAAACGATTTCTGAGTTTTTCTGAATGATATCGAACATTGAGAAATATTCTGAAAATATAGATTTGCGACATGTAAAAATTAAACAAAGTGTTTTATTAAAGGTTATTTATCAATGTTTCGCAGAATTGGTGTATTTTTTATCCTTGTGGTTGCGGTATTAATCAAATATATCCTACCCAATGAAAAGCCGGAAATTATTCCTTTTCCTCAACAAAGTGTATCAGACAAGGGTGATTTCATATTCGATGAATCGACTCTCATCAGTGTAGAAAACGAAAAACAGGCAGCAATAGCGCAAGAATTTACCAGTCTATTCAATCTTGCTGCCGGATTTACTCCTAAAGTGACTATTCAAAACAAAAAAGCAGATATCATATTCCATACAGATAAAGAGTTAGAGTCTGAGCACTACAAACTGAATATAGGTCCGTCTTGTATTTTGGTAAAAGCATCCGGACAAAAGGGTTTCTTTTATGCCATGCAAACGTTGCATTTTTTACTTCCTTCAGCCATTAACAGTCCTACGCCGGTAAAAAATATTCGATGGAGTGTGCCTGGGATGACCATATTAGACGGTCCCCGACATAAAGATCGGGTTGTAGTTTTGTATACACCATTTAATCTTATCCCCAAAGATAATCTCAAAGAACTCATTGATTGTATGGCCATGTTAAAAATAAACAGGCTGCATTTCATACAGGAGCTTTATGATGTAATTCCAACTGCAGGACAAAAAACTACGGACAACATGATCTTATATGCTCAAACCAAAAAGGTCACAATTTCAAGCGGAACAATTCCAACTAAAGGGGTTACCTCCAATCTACCGTTTCAAGTGGAAGATATTATCCGGGAATCAAATATCCAACACTCCAAAGACAACAAAAAAATATTATTCCAATGTCTGGCATCCATTGCAGAAAAAAGTTGGTCGGATCTTCCATAAAGAAAACCCTGCAAGAGTTCTCTCGAATACTTGCAGGGTAATTAAGGTTTATTTAAATTATGTTGAATGTACTATTATTCCAAAGCCGGTGAGCTTGCTGTTGTCGGCCAGTAAGGATTCTGATACAAATTAGAAGTTTCCAATTTTGAATCAGGAGAAGCCAATGTCAGTTCAAGAACAGAATATGGCGATAGGTAATAAGCTTTTCTCCACTGGTATCCGTCCCAAACTTCATTATTCTCTTTGATTACGCGGTATGGGCGAATATATTTGCTGTCGTTCCGGTTTGAGATGTTGGCATCACCTTTACCTTCAGCCTGTTCGATCAAGGCGGATTCGTTAGTCAAGTTGCCTTTCTCATCTACTTTCAAATAAGCTTCATCCTTATACATTTGCGTCCAGAAATTCACACCTTCGGGAATGTATTTACCCATATTTTCAGGGAATAAGGCATCGAATGCTCTCCAACGGATCAAGTCGCTCCACCTTCTTCCTTCGCCGATAAATTCACAACGACGTTCACGGCGAATGTTATACATAGTCGCATCTACTTTTTCGGAACCGGAGTAAACTGCCCAGTCCGGTTCTTTTGAAAGATCGGTAGCAGCGATAGTCTTACTAAAATCCGGATCTATACCGGCACGTTCGCGCAACTGTCTCCAATAAGAGGCTGCCGTCGCATCGATTGATCCGTTTTTCAAATAAGAAGCCTCCAGATAGTTTAAATAAGCTTCTGCAGAACGGGCTACTACAATACCATTCGTTCCACGTACACCATTACGGATTTGCGAGAAATCATAACAATAGTGTTTACGCTGGCGGAAACCGGTACGGTCACGATGTTCGGTCAAACCTACAACCGTCGGTGCTTCAAAAAGCTCTAAAGAATCTTCATTGACTAAAACCGTTGATTCGCCAAACAAGAACAATTGCAAACGTCCGTCACGTCCTTCTTTTTGCTGGTCGATCGTTACGTCACCCTTATATCCGGAATTGGCAGCATAGATCGGTAAACCGTTTTCCATCAAGAATGCGTCTACATAACTTTTTGTCATACCATTATTACCACCTTCCATGATATAGGCCATGAAACCGTGTGTTATACTTAAGTCTGAATCAAACTGACGCCACATTAACACTTCGTCTAAAGAACTTGGATCAGGCATTGAAAACATTTCGAAGTAAGGATTCCATCCATAAATCTGGTTGATTGCCGGATTCAATACTTTTGTATTTTGTACCAGGCTATGATTGTCTGCCACTTCTTTCGCTGCACTCATTGCTTCAGTCAGAAAGAAATCTATTTCTCCATCAATATTGAATGTCTTACCCGCATTGTAAGCTTTGTCTGCTCCCGGCCATCCGGCTTCACCCGGTACACGTGGCGTACCTTTGTGATATTTTTCAAATGTCGCTTCGTACAAAGCTACTCTCGATTTCACCAAAAGTGCCATTTCTTTTCCGATGCGTACTTTGTTGAATGCCGTACCCGGTTTCAACATAGAAATGGCTTTATCCAAATCTTCCAGGATAAAACGAGCGACCTCATTACGAGGGGCACGTTTACTAAGTTCCACTAACTCTTCGTTTTTATCTTCCGGTACCGTTGTTATGATCGGAAAGTCTCCGTAACTGCACAAACGGTCGAAGTAGGCGGTAGCACGCAGAAAATAAATTTCACCGATATAATGGTTGATATCTTCCGGTGCACCGGATATAGTACCGGCTTCTTTCTTTGGCAATACTTGTTCCAGGAAGTAGTTCATGGCACGAATCAGACTGAAATCGGGACCTCCTGAAGAAGGTACCAACCAGCGATCTGCAGCAAAATAGCCTGTATTGGCTTCGCCTACTACCATATTGTCTGTACTACCGTCAACATTTAAAGGCCCGGCATTATACGCAGCATCATTTGTTGCAATAAGAGAGGTATAATAATTGATAGCATAAGCTCCCAATTCTTCAGCAGAATTAAAATATTGTGCAGGCGTAATGCTAGAAACCGGTTCCCTATCCAGGAAATCGTTACATGACGATGTCAATAACCCGAAAGCTGCTGCTATGGGAAATATATATATTTTTTTTAAATTCAGTTTCATAATCCTCATTATTTAGAAATTAACATTCAAACCTACAGAAATCGTTTTACACAGTGGATACAATTTTCCGTCTCCCCAATCTCCACCTAATGTTTCAGGGTCAAATACTCCGGTAATATCAGAAATAGTCAGCAAGTTATCACCCGAAATATACAATCTGACAGAAGACATACCAGCCTTAGAAGTCCACTGTTGAGGCAATGTATAACCTAACTGTATGTTTTTCATACGGATATAAGCTGCATTCTGCAAGTATCCACTTTGACGTTGTTGGTTCTTGCTTCCATCGAAGCTGGCACGCGGATAATAAGCATTCAAATTAGCACCCAACGGATCATTTTCACCACGCCAGAAATCCCAGTGTTCTTTGAAACCGGCAGATTGCCACATACCACCGTTTGCCCCCCAGAAATACGGACCATCCAACCAATAGTCACGTTTACCGATACCTTGGAAGAATACAGAGAAGTCAAAACCTTTCCAAGCAGCATCAAGAGTCAAACCGAAATTGTAACGCGGAGTACTATTACCAATTACCGAACGGTCGCCCGGATTATCTACCGTATTGGCACCTGTGTTAACAACACCATCACCATTTAAATCCTTATACATTACATCACCGGGGCTCCAGCTTGATCCCCAACTCGGTTTATTGTTAGCTAAATGAGCATCCATCTGTTCCTGAGTCTGAGCAATACCCACAGTAGTATACCCCCAGATTTCATTCAACATTTTACCGCTGTAATGAGCAATATCCAATGACCTTGAGTCATTCGGGTATCTGGTGATTTTTTGTCTTGCATCTGACAATACAAATTTAGCCCCATAACTAACTTCACCGATACGGTCTCTCCATGACAGTTCCAATTCAAAACCGTATGATTTCATATCAGAGTTATTGATTTTCGGAGGAGTTGTCCCTAAAACACTTGGTAGTTCAGGAGCCGGTCCGATCATGTCATACGTATAACGTGTAAAGTAGTCAAATGATCCGGTTAAACGGTTATTCAGTAAAGCCCAATCCAAACCGACGTCCCAGGTTTCTACTGTTTCCCAAGTCTTCAAAGAACTTACGATAGATGGTAATCCGGCTACATTCGGTTTCAAACCATTTACTAACCAACGGCCACTAGCTGTTCCGACCGGCATAGTTTGGTAGAATGGATACCAAGCATCATTTGTATCCGTATTACCCAACTGTCCCCAAGAACCTCTCACTTTTAATGTACTGAAAATATCAGACAGATCACCAAAGAATTCTTCACGGGCAATGTTCCATCCGGCTGATACAGATGGGAAGAATCCCCAACGCTGATCACCTATAAAACGGGAAGATCCGTCATAACGTCCGTTTAGCTCAACCATGTAACGATCTTTGTAGTTGTAGTTGATACGTCCGAAGAAACCGGCAACTGAATTTTCAGCCTTACCGCCACCCACTTTTTGTTCAGATGTAGTTTGATTTATCGTAGGTACTTCCGAAGAGATGATTTTATCACCTTGTCCATAAAGATTATCAGTTCTCGTCAATTCGGCATTAAATCCGACCATCACTTTGAAGAAATGGTTATTGATTGTTTTCTGGTAATCCGTATAAATATTTGTTGTAAAATAATCTTCTGTATATCTGCTTTCCGAAATGCGACTCGCTCCCGGTGAATAAGAAGCTCCGCCATCCCAGCTTATGGCATAAGGTTGGTTATTGGCATCGTATGCATAAACAGGCAACACAGCCCAGTGCTGATTGTTGGTATGCGTACGCATATTCCCGTCAATATTGATTGTCCAATCTTTGATCGGTTCGAACCTTAAACCCATTTGTTGAGTGTAATAATTCTTTTGCTGTGTCTGTACACCCCCTTCTTCCATCTGGGTCAACTCCATACCTTCAGTCAAATGTCCATTGTCATCATACACCGGACAGGTCGGCCAGCGACGGGCAATATTATGGAAAAACAATCCCGTCATATAAGTCGGACGATCATAATCTTCACGTGTCCATTTACTTGTATAATTTAAAGTAACCCATTTTGCCAATTGAGCTGATATTTTAGCATCCAATGTATATCGCTGGAAATTATCCGATCCATGACGTATCAAACCATTCTGATCCAGAAAACTACCACTGACACGGTAAGTCAATTTTTCCGTACCGCCACTTACGCTCAAATTATGTTCGTGTGAAGGCGCCCAGTTACGATATACTTCAGCAAACCAATCTGTATTAGCATTAGCACCTGTATACATTTCCCACTTATTTTGAGAATTGGGAGTAGAAACAGTTTTTATTTTACCAGCCTGATAATCCTGAATACGCTGCATGACATCAGCACTAAATACCGGACTCTGACCAGCATTGGCTGCTGCTGCATTAAAATATTGTGCGAACTGATAAGAATCCATCATTTCCGGTATCTGTAAAGCATCTGTGAAACGAAGATTACCAGAATAACTTACGCTGGTTTTACCAGCTTTTCCACCTTTCGTCTTAATTAAAATTACACCGAACGACGCACGCGAACCATAAATAGAAGAAGCTGCAGCATCTTTCAAAACAGAAACCGATTCAATATCATTCGGATTGACAGTGTTCATATTGCCTTCAATACCATCAATCAATACTAATGGTTTCGAACCGGAACCATCGCCAATAGTACCGGCACCACGAATATTGAAACTCATTTCATTATCAAGCGTACCACCACCTGAATTTACTGAAAAGTTCAAACCGGGAACAACACCTTGCAAAGCTTGAGATACATTCTGAACCGGACGAGATTCAAGCACTTCTACATCCACCATACTAACCGAACCAGTTAAATTCACCTTTTTCTGTGTACCGAAACCGACAACAACCACTTCATCAAGTGTTTGTGTATCTTCCTTAAGTACAACTTTAATAGGGCTTTGTCCTGTGTATTTTACCTCCTGGGTAATATAACCGATAAAAGAGATTTGGATCAAGTCTCCTTTTTTAACATGAGACAATTCAAAGTTTCCATTCATGTCCGTAACAGTTCCATTTGTCGTCCCCTTTACGACAACAGAAGCACCTGTAACAGGTCCGAACTCATCTTCAATAGTCCCTGTAAGTTTGTCTGTTTGTTGAGTAATAGTTGTTGCTGCATTCACTTCCAGAGCATGAAGCTGTCCCCCATAAGAAAAGGCTAACGAAAGCAGCAAAACACCAACGGTTTGCATTTTTTTTAGCATAGCATTACTTTTAATTATTAAAACTAGGTTAACTATAAGGAATAACTTATGTTAATCAAAAGATTTAGTGTATTGACACAGATTATATTTATGTTTGTTTTTATATTAGTTCTGGTAGAACTTATCCCTTAATCTTCAACCTATAAACAATTACAATACAATTCATTTATATAAAATATAGAACAGGAAGATTTAATTTAATTAGCCGAATTGTTTTGTCAAATATTAATTATACTCATCAAGCTATTTAAAATAATTAAATATTTAAACTGTTAAAATATTGGTTATTTAAAAATAATATGTATTTTTGCACCGAAAACAAAAATAGTTCTACCAGAACTATGGTATTTGTTTTTTTTCTATCCTTTGAAATATCGAATGTCTCTGTTTTGCGAAATTAATAAAGAAAAGGCGTTTAATAATCTCCCTAATTTTTAACCTAATTATAAAGTACAAGCATAACCAACAATATCGTCGAGATTACATCCCTGTTTACATGACTCATGAAAACCATAGAAAAAAACATAAAAAAAGCAGTTATCTAAAAAGATAACTGCTTGATTTTGTGAGCCGAAAACGAGACTCGAACTCGTGACCTACGCATTACGAATGCGTTGCTCTACCAACTGAGCTATTTCGGCAACATTATATATTTACTTGTTACTTGTTTTTCAATTCGGGCACAAATGTAAAAACTCTATTCGACATCTGAAAGAAGTTTGGCTAAAAAATCATCTAATTCTGCATCTAAATCTTTCAACAGCGGATCGTCGGCACGTAAAACTTCATCGTCGAGGAAGAGAAGTTCCTCTATTACAACGAAATCCTCATCTGTCAGGCTAACAGAGAAAGGTTTCATGATGTGAGGACTGTCAAATATATTTTTCGCAACTAAAAGAGTCAGCACTGATTTCACGGTGTTGGCTACCTGCTTGTTGAATTTGTCTTCTTCACAGGGACAGCCTACCCAGTCGAATACGATCGTCTTGTCCAGCAACCGTTCCTCTTCGTCATAGATTTGCAGCTCCCCGCTTTCAGGGTCAGCCTGGACATATAAATCACTGTGATAGCTATTGGAATCATCGGCAGTCAGTTTTCCGATAGCGGAAGTAAAGGTTGTCTCCAGGACAGACTGAATCTTTGCATTATTTGCACTCATAACTCTTTTTTTATTCTTTTTGAATCGTCTGTCAAAAGTAGTAATAATTCGGAGAATATATGATATTATTCTCCAAATTGCATATTAAGTTTTTTATCCGAGCGTATCCGGTTTGCTAACGCTTCTACATAAAGATATAAAAGACGGGTGTTCTTACCCTGGTCGCCTTCATTCTTTTTAAACAGGTCGTATGACTTTTTAGCCCAATCGTATGCCTCCTTCAACTCACTTTTCATTTCATACCCCAAAGCGATATTGGATGCTACTTTTGCCTGAGTCTTCCAGCTATTGGAAGTATCATACAGATGTTGCCAGCGCTCAGCTGCCTTTTCCCACTTCTCTGAACGGGCATAAGCAGTGGCTTCTTTCCAGTGCGCTCCCATACCGGAATAGAACCAGCGGGTTTCACGAGTCCAATGAGGAACAAAATTAGGGCTGGCTCTCATACCGATATACTCGCCCGATGCACGTGCGGCATCATCCATAGAGGGTAATACATGATCCAAAAGCACTTGGTTATAGGCACTTTCCGAAAAGAAAAGACTATCCGTCATGTAAACAGTCGCCAAAGGATTCGGTCTGCCCGGCAGATAACCACGTATCACACCCGACATTTTCACACTGATATCACCGGCCACATACCCTTCTGCAAATGCAACCACATCTTTTTGTGTTTCGAATAACATACGATCCACTGAGATCACGGCATCCGTTCCGGTTTCATCACATAAGGCGGTTACTTCCTCCGGTGTCAGTTTCTTGTCTTCGTAATACACATCATCCTTACGGGTAGCATCATGATAAAGAAGCACGTCGTTGAAAAAAGAGACATCGACCATTGCCTTCCCCAGTCCTTGACAAGTAGCAAATAAAGCACTATCGGTTTTCACATGACAGGTATCCTGTTTTGTACCGAACAGACTAAGCTGACAACCGACATCATCCGGCTGCGGCACTGCATTATTCACTACCAGTACTTTACCGACATTTTCCGGAAAAGTAATCTCTGCCGGATTGTATGTTTCAATCGCCACATAGTTGACCGAACTACAAGACGTCAACAGGCCGATTGCCAATAAATAAAACGCACTTCTCATCACTCTTCTGTTTAAAAGAGGGCGAAACTAAGTTCGCCCCTACATTATACAATATCGCTCACCGCCTTGAAATAGCCGATCGACTCTGCGATACCGAGGAAAGGATCTTTCATATCCTTCTCGTATTCCAGGCTGCACATACCAGTATAGTTCACTTCACGCATCATCTTCATTAATGCCGGAAAGTCGATCTTTCCACGACCGATCTCTATACCGACACCTGCCTTCGATGAGTCTGTTACATCCTTGATATGCATATCAAACACACGGGTATGATATTTCTTCAAGTCGGTAACCGGATTACAACCGTTACGCAGGTCATGACCGATATCCAGACACATTCCGATACGCGGATCCAGGTCTTTCGTATGCTCCCAGACATCCGTTGCATCCGGATAGGTTTTAATATCGGGACCATGCAGGTGAATCGCATAATTGAAATCGTATTCCTTCACTTTCTTGTCCACATACGGGAGCAATTCGTAGTTGGGAACGCCCACAATCAACTTTACACCTACGCGTTTCGCATACTCGAAAGCACGGTCGATCTCCTGTTCACTCTTCATATAAATAGGACCAACCGCATAACCCGTCACTTTATGTGCGGCGCATTTCTCATGAAATGCTTTAATCTGTTCGTCGGTACTATCCATCGGCAAGTGGAAATCCTTGATACAAAGATAATGAATATCCAGTCTCTCCAAAGTCTTTAGGGTTGTGTCCAAATCAAAATTAACAAATGTATAGCCAGCCATCCCTAATCGCCAGGGATTAATCGACTTGGCTGCCTTGGGAATGATCCTGTCCGGCAAACCGGCTTTTACTACACTGGCCGAACCTAATAATATAGCGCCGGCAAGTCCTTGTCTAAAAAAGTTTCTTCTAGAATTCTTCATGGTAAATTATGTAAATAATATATTACTGCTTTTTCAGAGGTAAAACGACCGTAAATGTTGAACCTTCACCGAACACGGAAGAAACGCCGATCGTCCCTCCCATCTGGGTAATAAGTCCTTTACAAATTGCTAACCCCAGGCCTACCCCTTTACTCCAGTCATCCAATTGAACGAAACGGCTGAATATCTTCTCCTGTTTATCTTCGGGGATACCTTCTCCCGAATCTTCCACCGAAAAGACGACATCTGTCTCTGTCACCTCATAACCAAAGCGGATAAAACCTTTTTCCGTATGCTTGATTGCATTGGTCAGCAAGTTAGTAAGAATTTGCGTAAGACGATTACGATCTGTATAAAAAAATTGTGGCAGGCATTCATTAAGTTCTAATTTTACATTTTCAGGCATCCTTAGCTTTATCACATTATAGATCTCCTTCATCAGGACAGGAAGATCGTGCACTGCATAATTCAAAGCCATCGTATTCGACTCAATCTTCGATATATCAAGGACATCCGTTATCAAACGCTGAAGCAGTTCATTGTTACTTTGTATAATATTGGCATATTCCTGCCGGGTTTCCTGATCATCTTCATCTACCAACACCTGGGAAAAACCGACAATAGCATTCAGCGGAGTTCGGATCTCATGGTTCATATTAGCCAGGAAAGTCGATTTCATCCGGTCGGCTTCTTCTGCTTTCTCTTTAGCCAACTTCAACTGCAACCCGTAACGATGGCGACTATAGGATATATACCCCAACAGGCAACATAAAATAAACAGGAGAATAGCCCCCCCTCCCATTTGAAGAAGCTGAGAATGTGCCTGGGCAACTTCCAGATCCATCTGTTTGTTTTTTATTTCCAGTTTATCTACCTTATGTTGTGCATTCATTTCCGCCAGTTTATCGTAAAAGCGGACTTTCGATAATGAATCACTCAAAAAAGCATATTCTTGATAGAGTTGCGACGCTTCCCTATCCCTTCCGATCTTCAATAGAACATCTGCTTTACGATCTAACATATCGAGATAACTCCCCATCGTATTCCGCTGGCGCCAAACTGGTAATAAAGTATCAAAAATCGCCAGGGCTTTGTTATATTGTTTACTATGTTGATAATAAGAGCCATAAATTGTCTTCAACTCTATTTCATAATTATACATCCCATATTTCATCAGAAGTGCCCGGGCTTGTTGCAAGTGAGCCAACGCCTCCTTGAGTTTATCCCTTCCTATATATTCCATGGCATAGTGCCGGTGCATGACATATTCCAGGTAATATATAGACATTTCATCATCCAACCACTCGATCCCTTTTCCCTTACAGATCTTAATGTAATCATCCAGCCGCTCAACATATTTCAATCTCGTTTCGGGATCCAAGGCTTTATTCATCAATTGCCGGATAATATTGATACGCTTGATAAGAGGTGCATTTCTCATTTCCATACTATGTACAACCTCTTCATACAGAGCGACACCTTCTTCACCTAGATTATTGGACAAATAAAAGTCGGCAAGTGCCTGATTTGCCATCTCTACTCCTTCGGGATAATTCAGACTGGTCGCTTCTTCCTTTAAATCGTCAACATATTTCAGGGCTTCTTCATTTTGCATCGAACGATTCAAAATATAAATATACCATGCTTTCATCCGGAAATACTCTACAAACCTCTTTTGATCCCTAAAGAGAGGTAATGCCTTTTGCATCCAGAAATACATACTGTCGGTATTTTTGGAATAATAATAACGGACATAACAGAACATGGCATTCGCTTCCTGATAGCGATCCTTCCGACGTTGGGCTTCTTCCAGCAATTGTGTGGCATACTCAAAACCCTTTTGTTGCTGTACATTTGCCTGTGCTATCGCAAAAAGCGAATCGAGAGATAGCGCATCTGAAATGTCATTAGCACCACATAAAGTAACAGGAAGACAAAAGCTTCCTAAAAAACAAAAGATGATGAACAGCCTTTTTCTTATTTCCCTCATTTCTTATACACCTTGTAAATAACAAGGCCTGCAAGTTAGTAAAAATTAAAGATATATAAGCTTTATCTTGAAAAATAAAACAAGGGCAACTCAAAACCAGGAAGAATTGATCTTATATACGAACGGATATTGTCCAATAGAACTGTCATACTATCATTCTTGACTTTTCGCGTATTGAAATCCAATACTTACAGGCGATGATAGTTCGTATGATAGTTCCATTTTTAACCATCATACTATCATAAAACAGCCTAACAAAACCGGCTGGGTATATGACTTATTTTCAGCAAAGTAGGGACTTTTCTTTTCTGAGACCCGGGTGTAAAGGGTAC
>OGPA01000650.1_pt1 | contig 34150 bp, 36 predicted proteins | sample 1552841 | NCBI WGS metagenome assembly OGPA01 (sample SAMEA2579916, study PRJEB22360) | human gut metagenome
TGGAAAATACAAAAGCGGAGGAATAGTAAATGTTAGAGTTAGGAATAAAAGCACCCGATTTTGAATTGCCGGATCAGGACGGCGTAATGCATAAATTAAGTGATTATGCAGGCAAAAAAGTGATTTTATATTTTTATCCAAAGGATAACACACCCGGATGTACGAAACAGGCATGCGGTTTTTCAGAGAGATATCCGCAGTTTGCGGAAAAGGGTGCGGTCATTCTTGGAGTCAGTAAAGATTCCGTGGCTTCTCATAAGAGATTTGAAGAAAAATATGGTCTGGCATTTACACTTTTAGCTGATCCGGAACGTAAGGTTATTGAAGCCTATGATGTCTGGAAAGAAAAGAAAAACTATGGAAAAATATCTATGGGCGTGGTAAGGACCACATATCTTATCGATGAACAGGGAGTCATCATCAAGGCTAATGATAAAGTCAAAGCAGCAGATGACCCTGAAAATATGCTTAAGGAATTAGAAGGATGAAAATCATACTGTCTCCTGCAAAAAAGATGGTAAGCGATACGGACAGCCTTGCACCGGTTAATGTGCCAAAACATATGGATCAGACAGCAGAGATATTGAGTTTTATGAAGAGTCAGTCCAAAGAGGAGCTGAAAGCAGTCTGGAAATGTAACGATAAGATTGCCGAACAGAACTTTCACAGACTGGAAACTATGGATCTGTACCGTGGACTTACTCCGGCAGTATTATCCTATGAAGGAATCGCATTTCAGTATATGGCACCAGCTGTGTTTGAGGATAGACAGCTTGCATATGTACAAAAGCACTTGAGAATCCTGTCTGCGTTTTATGGTGTTTTGGAACCGATGGATGGGGTGACACCGTACCGGTTAGAAATGCAGGCAAAGGTCGGGATAGGAGATGCAAAAAATCTGTATGATTACTGGGGGGAGAGATTATATCGTTCAGTGATTGATGACAGCAGGGTTATCATTAATCTGGCATCAAAAGAATACTCAAAATGCATAGAAAAGTATCTGACACCTAAGGATACCTATATTACGGTCTCCTTTTGTGAGTTATCGGGAAATAAACTGGTAACGAAAGGGACATATGCCAAAATGGCCCGAGGGGAGATGGTCCGGTTCATGGCAGAAAGAGAAATTGAGAATCCTGAAGAGATACGAAAATTTGACAGACTTGGATATACTTTCAGAAGAGATTTGTCATCTGAATCGGAATATGTATTTGAACGAAAATGAACAGACGAAAAATATTATCCGGAGCACAATTAAAGTATATCGCCTTTACGTCTATGCTCATAGATCATGTCAATAAGGCTTTGATTTATCCTAATTTAAATGGAGGAATATTGCTTGTGATAAGTGATATTTTTGACGTATTAGGAAGAATAGCTTTCCCGATTTTTATGTTTTTATTGATAGAAGGTTATTTTAGAACCACAAACAGATGGAAATATTTAGGAATAGAAAAAGGATAGCGTAACCGCATGGCGGGAAGCGCTATCCTTTTTCCTATCTGATTGCAATTTTTCCTTCAAGATATCTTTTATTTACATACTTTTTCTGTCGGCAATCTCTGCCATCTTCGCAGCATTCAGTCTGGTATCACCATGCACTCTGGAATAGGACAGATATCCATTCATCCGGTCGATCTTGGTCAGATTCTTGCTGCCGCATTTCGGACACACATCCATCTGCAGCTCCTCGTGTCCGCAGTCATCACAGTAGGACAGTGAGAGATTTACCCCCTCATAGAAGCCCATATCCATGGCGCGGCGGATTAAGGATTTGATCGCCAGCGTGTTATAGCCAATCGGATATTTCACATACTGGATCTTGCCGCCGTTACTTAAGTTCCAGAAACGGTTCTCCAGATCCTGCTTCTGGATCGGAGTGATGTCCTCGGAGACATGGCAGTGGAAGCTGTTGCTGACATAAGGTCTGTCAGATACGCCTTCGATGATACCGTACTGCTCTCTAAACTGTCTAATCTGCAGTCCGCAGAGGTTCTCAGCAGGTGTTCCATAGATGGCATAGAGATTGCCATCTTCTTCCTTGAACTCATCCACGCGCTTGTTGATATGTTCCATGACCTCCAGTGCAAAAGCACCGTCTTCCACAAGTGATTTCCCATTGTAGAGCATCTGCAGCTCATTCAGAGCAGTGATCCCGAAGCTGGCAGTTGCTGTCTTCAGGACGGGCTTTATTTTGTCCGTAAGCTTCAGATGTCCACCGTAAAATCCACCCTCACAATATGCTAAAGGATTCGTGGATGCACGCATCTCCCCTAAATAAGCATACGTCCGGATATGGAGCCTACGGATCAGCTCCAGATAGTAATCCAGTACTTCGTAGAAGTCTCTGCTCTCTTTTCTTGCTTTTGCCAGTATCATCGGCAGATGCAGGGATACCACGCCAATGTTGAAGCGTCCCACAAATACCGGTTCGTCTCCATCAAACGCCGGGTGCATACCGCCTTGTTCGTACCAGGGAGACAGAAATGCTCTGCAGCCCATGGGGGAGATGATCTTACCGTATTTCTTGTACATACTTGCGACATAGCCCTTTCCGGTCAGGCTCAGCCAGTCGGGATACATGGTCTTGGCAGAACATGCAACACCTGCTTCAAACACGTCTTCTAAAGGTTTACCGGGGCCATGGAGGTTCTCATCGTATAAAAATACGATCTTCGGAAACAGCACCGGCTTCTTATGTCCGGTTTTTCCCTGGCCGCCCCTTCGGACTTCCAGCATGGCAACGGAAGCCATTCTGGCAAACTGTCCGGTGCCGGTTCCGGCTGTCACGGTAATGAAAGGATAGTCCCCACGGCTGCTTGCCACGGTGTTGAATTTATATTCCCAGCCCTGGAAGCCCTGCTCGAACTCCTTCTTCACATCCGCAAGAGCTTCTTTTTCGGCAAGATCTGCAGCGACACCCAGCCGCTCATACTTAGCCAGGGCTCTGCGGTAGGATTTCTCGGCATAAGGCTCTAAGATCAGATCCACACTGGGGACAGTAAAGCCGCCGTACTGCTGGCTGGCAGCACTTAAAACGATATCCCCGATGACATCGAATGCAACATCCAGAGTCTTCGGCTCATTGTACCAGATATTCCCCATCTCGAAGCCGCCGGAGAGCACATGCGCCACATCGAACAGACAGCAGTTCATGGTATCCCTTCTGGCAGACATATCATGGATGTAGATATACCCGTCCCTGCATGCCTGGATCTCTTCTGTCGTCAGGAAGAACTTCTGGTAAAGCTCTTTGTTTAACTGATTAAAGATCAGGCTGCGCTTTGTGGAGACCAGTGCGGAATCTGCATTGGAATTTTCCTTATCGCCCACATACATGATCGCCTGGCTTTTTTTGTAGACATCGTCCAGCATCCGGACAAAGTCCTGCTTATAGTTCCTATAATCGCGGTAGCTTTTGGCTACGATGGGACGTACCTGCTCGAGGGCATTTTCCACGATATTGTGCATGACAGAGATGGGTACCTGTGTGGATTCCAGAGCATCTATATGAGAAATGACGCATTCACAGATCTGTTCCTTTTCTTCCGGAGTGAACTTCGTAAGTGCGCGATAAGCACTTTTTCCGATAGCATCGATCACCTTCTGGACATGAAATGCCTCAAGACTCCCATCCTTTTTGATCACATAGGTCTCTCTTTCCGGAGAATAACGTTCGTTGTAGTTTTCTACGTTGTTAGTATTCATAGGCTCACGCTTCCCATAGACCGTGGAGGTTACAATAAGCATACACGGCTTCCACAGTTTCCCCTTCGCAGAGGGCAAATTCTGCTCTCGGAGCCATATCCGGGGTCAGATTCTTATACTGCACACCGCGGTCTGTCTGCACGGCGATCAGGGAGATATAGTGCTCCGGGGTCATCGGATGCTCCACGGAGCCGACATGTACGGAGACAATCCCGTTTTTTACCGTATATTCGGGAAGATGCTTCTCCACTGCGGCATCCACGGTGCCGGGTACCAGTTCGGTCATCTTTTCCCCGCAGCAGAACAGGGGAACCTTATGATCTACAACCTTTATAGCAACATTTTTACAATGATCACAAAAATAAAATTTAATTTCCATAGCTTTTCTCCTTTGCCTAATAAAAAATATTTATTTTGACACTTATAGTATAACTTGTTTCGACCGGAAATGATATAGACCGGGATGTAGAATATGATAATGAGAATTATTATTATAATTGTTAATAATTACCAAGATTCACCAGAAAATGGCAGATTTCAAAGTGATTTGTAAGTACAAAAAGAATATTAACGTAAATTTTATATAAATTATGGAAAAGCTTTTTGCAAAAAATTCAGATAAGATATAGTGTAGAGCGATAGATGTTTTTAAGACTTTTATGTTTTGTTTGCATTAATGTTCAACTGCTATGATTAAGTTGTCAGTTCCATCGGAAGATCAAAAGGTACTTGGCACGCAGAAGAACTGTAAGAGGATGCATTTCATGCTGTATGAAGAGGGAGCGACAGCATCCATAAAGTCAGTGGGCGAGGACCACAGGAGGTAGCAATTGAGAACACAGATCATCAATGATTTAATGACCAATATTTTTTTCAATCTGATCGAGACAGAGGACAGGATTGCAGCGGATGAGCGGTTTGAAGGTTTAAGCAGCAATGATGCCCTGGAGATCTATAAGGTGCTATCTGACCAGCTGATCCGCACCCATATTTATGCCGCACATATCGGAAGCGGGATCAGCAGCAGAATCGCAATGTCCATACTGTCGTCCGGGAGTTTCCTCTTATAGAAGATCTTTCCGTCTCCCCTGAAGGCATAACGATATTGGATACGGTATAAGTGCCGCCATTAATGTAAAAGGTTGCTTTCGCCGGATTTTTCGGGTTTACTTCGGTGGCACTGGTTAACATAATGCTGGAAATAACATCTGTATCCACACGGTACGTATAATCAGGGGCTTCCAGCTCTTCGGAAGGCACATCTTTGTAACTTACAATGCCGATGCCCAGGGAAGAGATAATGGCATCATCCGACACTTTTCCAGAGGTGCTTCCAGTCCATGCAGGGTATCCGAGATCAGATTTTTCTAAAAACAACGCGAGCGGCAGGTTCTGGTGTGTCAGGGAGGGTAGCACCCTTCTTAATGCACCTCCGGATAACTTGTTGTAAAGGGCAGCCTCCGTTGCTGTCATGGCATAGTTTTTTCCATTGTGCGTGAAGTAGGCAATGGGTTCGATCACCAATTTGTAATCCCCATTAATCAGATTCTCAAAAGGAATGCCGGTTTTGGATGCGATAAATTTAGCTGCATACTCTGAACAGAAGTAGCGTTTTATCGCAGCAATGCTGGCTTTGTTCACAGATCCGCTGATGATTCTTGGTAGAGCGACGGCTGGCTTTGAGTAGGTGTAGGAGGCATTAATGGAAAGCGATGAGCCCGCAGTATATTGCAGTTTGGACACTTTTCCAAAGTTTAACACCGTGGAGGAAATGTTGCAGTTTGATAAATCAATGGGAGTAGCAACAACGCTGCCTCCCGTGGTAACGACTGTAACCCGAACACCATCCTGGTTATTTCGCCAGACGTTTAGTTCGGATCCTGTACCAAAAGATCCACCGCCTCCATCAATATTTCCATCACCCATGCAGAAACTTATGGATAAAAGAAAAATCTGCATGTAAAGCGGTAATGTAATATTAGGAAAAATAAAAACAAGACTGCTCATATATAATACAGAAGCAAGTAGGCAACTCCAATAAGAATAGAAATGGAAACCTCCTGAAAAACTTCTTAAAAAGCACATAAAGATTAACTGAAAAAGAAATAATAATATTTCATTTCGAAATAATATTCCCATTATAAGCATTTTGCTTAATTCCGATCCAAGACTTTTAATTACGAAGATAATTTGTTCTGCCTGGTAATTACTTATATTATATTTCTGCTTTATATTTGCTTTGAAATTATTCATATAGCTGTTCTCCTATCGTATATGTAATTAGAATATCAACTCTGATGAATATTTACGTATATTTGACCTAAATGAGATATATTTTGCTTAAGCATAGTAAAACTTGATTCTTGAGATGAAAAATAAGATTTAGATGAAGAAAAACTGCAATCAAGTTAAAAATGCATAGTGTTTGATAGAATAATGTATAATAAATAGCTATTACGAAAGATAAAATATGATGGGAGCAAAGATAAATGGAAAGGAAAAAAGTAGGAAATAGGATAAGAGAATTACGAGAAATGCATAACTATACCCGAGAAGGAATGGCTGAGATGGTAGAAATATCGCCCAAGTTTTTGTATGAAATAGAATCTGGGAAAAAAGGATTTTCATCAGACGTTTTGTGCAAAATAGCAAGAACACTTACTGTAAGTTGTGATTATATTATGTATGGTGAAGAACATAGTTTAAGAAATGGTGAAAAAATATATTATATATTGAATCAATTGGAAACTGAACAGGCAATCAAAATACAGTTTATTTTAAAAATATTGATTGAAATATGTGATGCAATGTAATATAAAGGTAAGTCGGTTGAGATGTTATGTGAAGGACTACGGAGAGAAAAAACTTGATCTGTTAAAGTACCGCCGCAACTGTTTTTTCAAGTACAAATTACCTAAAGGTATTTTTATTATACAAGAAACAGAAGGAGCATTGATAGCACCAAAAAAGTATGATACGATTAATTATCAAGATTATGTGTTGTATTAGTGTAAAAATTACATGTAATATTTTATAAAAGACCGTTTTGCCCTTAGAGCCCTTAGAGTTGGACGAATATTTGCCATAATGTATAATGAACAAGGAGAGGTAGGAAAGTTATATGAAGAAATTATTAGATACAAAATTTGCACCTAGAAAAATACTACTATTAATGATGAGTGGTATTTTTTTTATGGGATGTGCGGATAATACCGATGAAAGTGAAGCGGTTTATCAGGCGAGTACCATTCCTATCGAATCTGGAACCGAAATAAGTGTAGATTTAGATGGAGATGGGAAAGAGGATAAAGTGCGCGTTGAAGATAACGGCGATAGCGATGACTTAGCAAAAGATGGTACACGGCTCATAGCGAATGTGAATGGCGTAGATACGGCAATAAAGGATTATGAAGGATATGTTTATAGTTCGAGGATTACTACCGGTGATCTATCAGGAGACGGTAAGGCGGATGTATTATTGAAAAGATATATCTTTGGAAGTAATTATGGCGCTACTGAAATTTATATTCTGCATTTAGAGGATAGCGGTTGGGTGGAATATCCATATAACTTTATACATAATCCAAATATTGATTTAGAACAGCCGGATAAATTCGGTGATGTTAAGATTGATGACAAGCGGCCGATAGACAGTTATATCGGGGCAACCATATTTGAAAAAGACGGAAAAACGATGGTTCGTTTTATCTCATTACAATATGAAGTCGATGACGAAAACACGGTAAAATGTACAGAGGTATCTTATCGGAAAGATGGATGGTATATAGAAGATATTAGGTTGATTGATAATTATTACGATAAGAGAGAAGAATTACTAGCACCGTGGGAAGGTTGAGCATATTTTTTCCTAAGTTTTGTTATATTAGGTTACAAATCGAATACTTTGAATATTTGTTGACAGTGATCCCAGAACACATGGAAGACACAGATCGCAGTTTTCTGGAGAATCTGCTTCCCTGGTCACCAAAGCTGTCGGAGAACATCCAAAAGTAAATTTACTGCAGGCCGCAAAAGCGGCCTATGGTTGTCAAGGTACTCGTTATGGAACTTTATGATATTCTATTCAGTATGATACCGAATATGAAAGTGTTTTGGGACTTGGGATATATACCCTTACTATTTAAATATTACTGTGATACAGAAAAAGGATGATTCATATTGGGGTGTGGTGAGAATGTGGGTACAGAAGAAAATATAGTGCATGGATCGGAAAGTGATTATTCTATTATTTGCAACTATGAATTTTTTGGTGTGAATAATACAGATTTGATTGTAGCATTGTGTATGCGAAGATAAAGAAAACGGAGGGTATAGCGAAATGAAGTATATTAAAATATTACCAGTATGGTTATGTGTTCTTTGCTTGACAGGATGTTGTGAAACAGAAAATGAAATAGGTGCAACGACAGAAACAAATAGTGAAGGTGAAACAGAAGGAACAGCGTTGCAGGAAGCATATGCAAATGAATCAAAATATGAAGAAATTATACAAATAAATGAGGAAGAAGAAAATTTGGATGAAAGTGATTCCATAGAAAAAATAGAAAAATATAAGATACCGGAACAATCATTTGATGTTTACTTAGATGACTGGGGCGAGGTTACATTTGTATCTTGCAGGCCATCGCCTAATGAGCTTATTGATTGGAAAGTTGCTTCATTTTATTTAATCAGAGATGATGAGATATTATATAAATTTCCCTATCGGTTTGAAAATAATAGTTCAAGGGGGTATATAGGAACATTTTATAGTGTTGGTGCAGTTGGTTTTCGCGATATAAATGATGATGAAAAAGAGGACATTATAATAATAACATATTATCACTCAGGAGCAGGACCAACGGGTATGGTTCCACGTCCCGGTGTTACAATATATTTAGCAGGAGAAAATGAATTTTATCTTGCTAAAGATATGATAGAAGACGTGGAAGAAAATATAGTGGAAAAAGATAGAACCATCGAAAATATTTATAATTTTTTGCAACAAAAAGAATAGGGTTTATCGGAAAAATAAAAGGTGTAAGTTATCGGTAACAAAAAGAATAAAAAAATTTATGGGCGAGGTCCATCTTCAAGGATGCTGTTGTAAAGTCTCTGGTATCTGTGAATATACTCCCCTATAAGTAACAATAGTTTAATGCTAGATATTACTTATAAGGGAGCTGTGTTCTCATTTTATTTTTTTACAGCCAATATTTTAAAGCGTATTAGCGTAATCAGCAGCATTTTTTTCTAATTCAGGACCGTATGTTTGACCATCTCCATTGTAAAGTTGACCTATTTCATAAAAATTAGCACTCTGACAAGCGGCTAAGAGCTTACCATCTTTATAAACTGCAATGAATCTACCAAAAGCATCCATCTGATTAGTTTCGCTGATGCTGAAATCCTCGAACATTTCTTTGGCAGAATTGTAGCCGATATCTAAATGGTTATAGCCCATAATCTGAGGCAACCCCATGCTAATAGCTAAATAGGCCGTGTTTTCATCAAGAGTTTTAGCTAATTCAAAGGCTTCATATTCGCTGGTTTGACCATTACCATGCGTGGCATTCCACTGTCCGTCCTTGTAGTAGTAATGACCATTTTCAACTTTGAATATTGAGGTAGCGTTTGAATTATTGGTTCTATTCAAGAATTCATGATTTTCAAAACGGATAAGAAGTTTTCCGTCTACAAAACCATAGCTTGATGATTCAGTCAAGATAAATCCGCCCAAAAGATCTTCATTAATCTTAAGATTAGATGATAGAGAGGATATAAAGGAACCAAATTTTCGTTTCAGATTTCTTGCGGCAGAAGAAGCTGGTTTACAAGCCTCTAATGCGATGATAGTATCTTTATCTGCTTTACTATTAGGAAGAAGCCCATTATCCTGTCTCAAATTGTTCACTGCCATGGTTGTTCCAGCAGCAAACTTACCATCAGGCATTCCACAATCGTATCCTGCATTGTTAAGTTTTGTTTGTAATGTTTCAACACCACTGCTATATCGGAGTTTGCTATCCTGTTGGTAATATCCAACTCCAGCGAGAACTTGTTCATATGTATACCTCGAGTTATCGTAACCAACAGAGCTAGGAATAAAGTCTTCCGGGATAGTTGCAGTCTTGCGTGTGGAGGCAATACATTTGTCATAATCCATTCCACTAAACTCAGAGACGGCGACTTTAATTTCTGCAAATTGGTCATATGCCCAATTTGCAGGCAGCTTCTGACCTATATTGCATGTAAAACCAGTAGACATATCACATACAAAACTACTGGTGGTAAGGTTCATTTCAGACAACTTTGTACAGATGTACCGAGGACCGTATGCACCAATCTTATAGGCATTACCGAGAGTCTTCTTAACATTTCTAAAGTATGGAAGAATGTTATTTTCAATATCTGCCATTAATACATCATAATCCACACAGAAATATATAGTAGCAGAAGGTGGAAATCCAAAGTTTTGAGCAGCTTCTTTTGCGGTTATTGCATCTGCGTTTCCTTGATCTGCTGTAAAGTAGGATGCTTTATTACCTTGTGTTTGGAAAATAGGAAAAACATTTAAGCCTGCGGCTAGTAGTATTTCCAGTTCATCAAATGTCATAGCTTTGTCAAGCGTCCCATTTGGAGTGTTTGTCAAATATCTTCCCACATCTGTGTATCCTGCCTGCTTAATAGCAGCAGCGTTTTCAAGTGTAATTTTTTTTGATGTGTCTAAAGCGGTAGCTTTTCGATCAGAGGAACCACAACTTGTAATTAGAGAAGCCCATGATTGTTTGCCACAGACACCATCTGCTTTTAAGCCAACAAATTCTTGAAAAGCATATAAGCTGTTATATGTATCTGTATCAAATATTCCATTAAAAGATCCCGGATAAAATCCGTTAAGTGTTAAACACCATTGCAATAGTCGCTTTGAATTTATGTAACCGCTAGTATTCTTTGAAAGAGTTGGTGCTTTGCCTAGTGTACCACTGCCAAATAAACCGTCAACAGTTGTTCCCCATTCTATTTGTATTGCTTTGATCAAGTTTTTGTGTGATTTACGTTCCCATCTCCCATTGGGAGCAATTAATCCAATAGTTGCACCGTAATTCTTATTAAGCCCTATCTGGATTTCGTGTCGATATGTATCATATATATCATCTGTACTCTGAAATGTATAGCCGTCTGTATTCATAATGCCCTGAAGCACATAAGGATATACAACTTTATCGGCTGTGATACCAGCGGCTACTTGGAATTCATAAACAGCATTAGCAGTAAAAGGACCAAAAATACCGGTAAATCCCTTTGGAGAAATTCCTTTACACCACAATGACCCTTGTAATATATAAATAATATTTCGAGGGATTTCGGAATCTGGTATGAGACTTTCTCGTAGGGTAGGACAATTGTTGAGAGTGTCGTTGCCAAATACTCCATCAGGCTTGCTGATGCCAATTTCGAGTTGCAGAGCATAAATTAATGCTCTGAATGTTGCATTACCAGTTATTCCATCCTCAACTACCGTAGGAAAACCAGATACTTCTCCATAGGTTTTGTTTAGCCATTCTTGTGTTTGTAATACTCTTGAATCCATATAATTTACCACCTTTCAGTATTTTTTAAGTTTACATTTAGAATAAAGCCTTTATAAAGATTAAGGTAAACTTGATTTTTTGATGACTGCACGAATGTGCGAATCTGAAACGTTGATTACAGAACTTCCGTTTGTTCGGATATTCCTTCCATAAGATCTCTTAAAAAATTTCTGTAAATACGACAGCGTGGATAATCCACGATTTGTTTAATTTCAATTTGGTAATCCATTTTGATTCCTCCTCATATTTTGAGGTGGATAAGAGATTTATATAGATAAGGTGGTATAGATATTTTATTGACATTTACTGTTCAGATGGCAAAATAGGGTGGTAATAGGATGGTTTATTTTTAAGCTGAGTCTCAGAAAGCACAGTATAGGCGCTTTTCTGCTACAAAAGGCAATGGTCTGCAACACCAGTATCCACCGGTTCAAATCCGGTCTGCGCCTCTCCTGAAGGGCCTCAGAAACTTCTTGTTTCTGGGGTTTTTTCTTGTCCAGAAACAATCTTCAAAATATCGTTTAAATTTATCGCTATGACGTTTTGAGTCAGGTACAAAGCATACATTATCAAAAACACTTTGACCAGGAGTAGAACGAGTGGTACCTATTATTTTATCAGGTTGGGATGCATGTAAAAGTGGTTTGGCGGTCAGGTAAAGGAGTATAGAGATCATTTGGGTATGCAGGACGTAATACTTTACTTTTTGCCAATGCAATGTCATTTGCATTCATACCAATTTGAGATAGTACGTCTTCAAGATTATCTGATACATGAATAGAGACCTCTGTTGAATAATGTAGTATCATTGTAACCTCCTTTGCTTTAGGTGAACTATACAGATAGAAATAGTGAGTTTCTCAAACATAGTACTTCGTCGGATGTAATATTTGTATAAATAATAAAAATCATTGTGGTGTTGTGTTGTTTAGAAACCAGTCAGGTGTATTAGTATTTCCCAAATTTTGATAATAAGCTTGTGGCGATGCACCAGTATATTTTTTGAATACACGGCTGAAGTAAAGCGGATCATCAAAACCTACCAAACGCGAAATATTGGTAATGGTCATGGAATTAGACAAAAGAAAATCTTTGGCTTTCTCAATGCGCTGGTAATTTAGATAATGCATGGGGGACATCCCCATACGATCCTTAAACATATGTGAAAAACTACTTTGACTTAGTTTGCAGTAATCAGCCATGGAAGCCACAGACCATTTGTTTGCATATTTAGAGTTTAATTCAAGTAGTAGCCTGTCAAAGGAAAAATCATTATCCAAAGGTCTGGAGATACTATAAAAGGAACGATGAATAAAGCATAGGAGAATATAAAAATTATGCAATACAATGTCTTCATAAGATATTTTTTTTAGTTGTAGTTCGGTGATAATATCCTGAAAGAGTAATTTCAAATATAGCCTTTCACCAATATAACAATTCTTTATATCGTATTGTTTTAATATATTTTCACATTCATTACCAGTAAAATGTATCCAGTAGATCTCAGGTTTTTCCTTTGCATAATAGGAATAATACTGAGGTATGCCTGGACGATATAAAACAATATTTCCTGCCGATAAGGTAATCCATTCATTATTCAAATAAAAATGCCCACTTCCGCGGTGAATGTATATTATTTGGTAATCCAGTCTGCCATTTTTACGATTGCAGAAGTAATCCTGTGTCTGAAAGACCTGCTTCCCACAACAATTCACTATCAGAGGAACACCTTGATCGTAATAACCTGTAATTTTTCTTTCTTCTCTTAAATGACCGCTAATATTTATCATATGACTACATCAACTCCATCCTTTATAAACAACGTAATCATAACATACAAATGCAGAAAAATCCATATTAAAAGCATTTATGTTAATAGTATGTAAATAAATATATGCTAATATATCTATATAAAACAGCGCAAATCCAGAAAAGGAGAGTGACCTTTTGAAAAAACAGATAATTCTATTAATGACAGATACCACAAGAAAAGACATGGTGGGATGTTATGGTAATAAAAAAATGTTTACGCCAAATTTAGATGCACTGGCGCAAGAGGGAATTCGGTATGAGAATGCATACACTTGTCAACCGGTTTGTGGTCCGGCAAGAAGTGCAATTTTTACAGGCACGTTTCCTCATTCAAATGGAATGGTAACGAACGGAGTTCCATTGGGGGCAAATGTAAAGACTATTGGACAAAGACTGACGGACAATGGTATTAAATGTGGATATATAGGAAAATGGCATTTGGATGGTGGGGATTATTTTGGATTAGGTTGTTGTCCCGAAGGCTGGGATGCAGATTACTGGTATGATATGAAATGCTATCTGAATGAGCTGAGTGAAAATGAACGTGTATGTTCGAGGCAACCAAATGAGTCATTTCAACCGGATTTTTCAGAAGAATTTACATATGCTCATAGATGTTCGGATCGCGCAATCAGATTTTTGGATCAATACAAAGAAGAAGACTTTTTCCTTACGGTATCATATGACGAACCTCATGGACCGTCGTTATGTCCTGCACCTTATAATACCATGTACAGAGGTTTTAAATTTGAGCCTTCTGCTAAATTTACAGATGACTTGAAAAATAAACCTTTAATGCAACAACTGTGGGCCGGGGATAAGCTGACAGCAGATGAAAAACAGATCAACCAAAGTTCCGAAGGATTAGCATTATTCCTGGGATGTAACAGCTTTGTTGATTATGAAATGGGAAGAGTTCTGGATGTGATTAAAGAAAAGATGCCCAATGCTATGGTTATCTATACCTCTGATCATGGAGACATGTTGGGGGCACATAGGCTGTTTTCTAAAAACGCAGCTATCTATGATGAGGTGACTAATATTCCGCTGATCATTAAAGGTGGTGAAAAGGGAAAAGTAATTACAACACCGGCATCTCATATTGATATTACTCCGACAGTGATGGACTATTTTGGATTACGTATTCCGAAGTTACTGGAAGGAAAGAGCATGCTTCCACAGATATACGATACGACAATTAAGATAAACAGTGAAGTTTATACAGAGTTTACCAGATATGAGATAGATCATGATGGATTTGGTGGGGTTCAAATTATGAGAGGTGTCATTTCGGAGAACTATAAATTAGCAATTAATCTGCTTGACAGAGATGAGTTTTACGACTTAAAAAAGGATCCAGATGAAATGGTAAATGAAATAGATAATCCGGAATACTTGGAGATAATTCGGGAATATCATAGAAAACTTGTCACCCATATGAATGCAACTCGAGATCTTTATCGTGGTTATCAATGGTCTCTTAGACCCTGGAATAAAAATTTTACTCCAAGCTGGGACAACGAAGGGTTTACAAGACAACGAGAAAATGAGGAATATGAGCCTCGCCAGTTGGACTACGATACAGGGTTACCTATAAAAGAAGCTGTCAGAAGCAAGTATCTATATGAAATGGGGGGAGAACTATGACAAAGACAAAATATGCAGTCGATGCAGCAACAAGAAGAATTCGATTTAAAAGAAAATTAAAGTTAAATCTATGGTGTTGGATGTTTATGTCGCTGGCAGTTGGATTTTATATCTTATTCCAAGGGTATCCGATTATATGCAGTATTCAGTATTCGCTGTTGGACTGGTCGGGAATGACATCTAATGCAACGTTTATCGGCTTACAGAACTATAAAGAACTGATGCATGATGAATTGTTTTGGAATGCTTTTATAAACAGTTTTAAGTACATGGTAATGATAGTTCCGTTAGAACTTGTGGTGTCTTTGTTCCTTGCATATCTGCTAAATGATGAAAAAATGAAAGGACGTGGATTATACCGTACAATGTATTTTGTTCCTGTAGTTACGACTGCTTCTGTAGTGGGAATTATCATGATATTCATTTTGGGAGTTCAGGGACCGGTCAATCATCTTTTGGTCACACTACATATTCTGCAAAACCCGATTAATTTTCTGGGAAACGCAAAGTATGCGCTGCCTACATTGGTAATCATTTCGCTTTGGAAGGATTGCGGAACATATATGATTTACTGGCTGGCAGGACTGCAGGGAGTTTCGAAAGATGTATATGAAGCGGCAACCATTGATGGTGCAAACAGAAGACAAACTTTCTTCCATATTGTGTTGCCTCTGATTGCACCCACAGGAGGAATTATTGCAATATTATGTGCCATAAATTCTTTGAAGGTATTTGATATTGTGAAAACAATGACGGAAGGTGGCCCTTATTATGCAACAGATGTAATCGCAACGTATGTATATAGAACCGCATTTTCAAGTGAGATTGGAATGCCAAGACTTGGCTATGCGAGTGCAGCAGCTCTGTTCTTTGGAGGCGCCGTTATAATAATAGGAATACTTCTGAATGCAATGAAAGACCGTCTACAGAAGAATGTACAATAGGGGGTGGAACAGATGAGCAAAGAAAAAAAGATTCATATCGTTAAATCTGTGATTAAACATGGTTTGCTGCTTTGCGTTGGATTTTTCTGGATATATCCTTTTTTATGGATGATTTCCGCCTCGTTTAAGGGCCAGAATGAGTTCTTCCAAAACCGTATGGGATTGATTCCGGTACAGCCGACAATCGACAATTTTATTCGTATCTGGCAGAAAGCGGATTTTGGCACTTATTTTATCAATACAATTATTGTAACAGCATTTTCGGTTATCATTGTGCTGATTATGACGATGATGGCGGGATATGCTATGGGACGTTATAAATTTCTTGGCAGAAACCTATGCATGGCAGTTTTCTTGGCCAGTATTGCTATTCCGCTGGTGAGTACAATTATACCGACCTATGAAGTAGTCAAAGGAATGAATCTGGTAGGTACCAAGCTTGGATTGATCTTATCACAGGCAGGAGGAGCGCATGTTATCTTTTTGCTTCTGTTTACCAGCTTCTTTCAATCTGTACCAAATGAGTTGGAAGAGGCATCTAAGATAGATGGATGCAATTATTTTCAGACATTTTTCTATATTATGATGAAGCTGTGTAAGCCTGTCGCAACGACAGTAGTCATTATGGAAACCATTTGGGCTTGGAATGCATTCATGCTTCCTTTGGTATTAACTTTGAATAATCCGTCATCTAGGACACTTGCGGTTGGGTTATATGCATTCAAAGGAGAAAATACTGTTGATTGGACAGGCATTGCTGCCGGAGGTTCTATAGCTGTAATCCCGGTTATTATATTATTTGTTTTAATGCAGAAGCATTTTGTGGAAGGAATTGCCGGAGCTGTTAAAAGTTAATTGAAAACAATAATTTATATCAAAGAGAGGAGAAAAGGAAATGAAATTAAAACGACTTGGTACACTGTTATTGACTGCTATAATTGCAGCAACAACCCTGGCAGGATGTGGTGCAATGCCCTCAACAGGTAATGGAAATGAAACAGGCGAAAATGCAAGTGTCATAGCAGCAACAGAAGAGGACACCGATGGACAAATAACACTTCGGGTTGTTGACTGGAGCGACGGATCTGCTACACAAAGAGAGGAGTTTCATAAGAAGTTCGAAGAAGCACACCCTGATATTAAAATTGAATATACTATGCTTACAGTAGATCAATTCAAAAATACTATTGTTACTATGATTAAATCTGGTGAGGGACCTGATTTGTTTCCGATTCCGGTGGGACTTACTTTAAATACAGCGGTAGAAGAAGGGTGGTTCCAGCCGATTAACGATTATGTAACCGATGAATTCCGAAATAAGTTTGATCCGGATGCCTTTGCAGAGGGAGTTACTGATATTGGGGATGACTGGTATACAGTTACAGAACAGATGCCAATCATTCAGTGCTTATTCTTCTATAATAAGGATATTTTGAACCAGGCAGGTGTTACGGAGGTTCCCACAACATATTCAGAGTTTAGAGAAGCCTGTAAAAAAGTTACAGAGATGGGGAATGGCAATGTTTATGGTCTGATTGATGGCGGAAAACAGATGAACCGTATGGACGTTATGGCAAGATCCCTGGCTGCAGCAGCTGGTGGTAAGGTAGCTGCAACGCAGAAAGTGCTGACGGATAATGGAGTGGCGCCTTACGACAGCAAGGAAATGAATGATGCGCTTGGATTTATTAAAGGTCTGGTAGATGATGGAAGTATTCATCCGGATACTATCAATATAAGTGCTCCGGAGGCAAGAGAATTATTTGCACAGGGACAGGCGGCATTCCTCTGCCAGGGAATGTGGTGTGTATCCCAGTGGGATGCAAATTATCCGGATTTGAATTATGGAGTTATGGCAGTTCCTGTTCCTGACGGAGTAACAAACACTTATGTTCAGGCGGGTGAATTATCTCCGTGGATGGGTATCTATAAGCAGTCCAAACATCCCAAGGAAGCAGCTGAATATTTAATGGCACTGTATGATGAACAATATGGATATCAGCAGAGCAATGTGGAAAGTGGAAGTTTTGTGTCTTGTATTCCGGAAATCAATGAAAAATACATGACCAATGAGCATATGAAGCAATACTACACAATTGCAGAGGAAACATCCAGAGTAGTTCCTACTTTAGTAAAGAGAGATGAGAAAGCAAATGATTTTTATGCAGAAGTAAAGGATGTACAGCCTAGCTTAGGAGCAATTGTGCAGGGCATTATTTCCCAGAGTATTACTGACTATGACAGTGCATTAAAGACACTGGCAAATGATACAACTACAGAGTGGAAGCGTGCTTCGGAGGCAGTTGGAATGGATTATAGCTCATTGGAATTTCCTAACTGGGATGCGACGAAAGACTACACGGATGCGGATTACGAGACATTGAAGTAAGTGCATAAATTAAGAGAGTGCAGAAAATGATGCGATGACTTAGTTATAAAGGAAATCGCATCGTTTTCTGCATATAGGTAATGTAGTATTTTAAAATATATTGAGAGACCAGCCATGAAAGAAAAAAACAAGAAAAAAATGCTATTGAAACTGTTTTTATCTACCTTATATCTGAGCGCATTTACTTTTGGTGGGGGATATGTGATCGTTACACTGATGAAGAAAAAATTTGTAGATCAATATCACTGGATAGAAGAAAATGAAATGCTTGATCTAGTGGCAATCGCACAATCCTCTCCGGGAGCGATCGCAGTAAATGGAGCCATTGTTGTAGGGTATAAGCTGTCAGGCATTCTGGGAGCGTTGGTAGCAATCCTTGGGACGGTACTGCCTCCGTTTGTGATTTTATCAGTAATATCTGTATTTTATAAAGCCTTTAGAAATAACTGGTTAATCAGTCAGCTTCTGGAAGGCATGCAGGCTGGGGTCGGAGCGGTAATTGCATCCGTCACGTTGGATATGGGGATTCCAATCGTGAAAGAGAAGGAAGCCGTGTCGCTGATTATAATGGTAGGAGCGTTTGTTGCAGCCTGCCTGTTTGGTATAAATGTTGTGTATATCGTAATCGTATGCGGAATAATTGGCATAATCCGTACACTCCTGTTAAATAGGAGGAAGATGAAATGATATATTTACAGTTATTCTGGAGTTTTTTACAGATAGGGTTGTTCAGCTTTGGTGGAGGATATGCAGCAATGCCTTTGATACAGGGGCAGGTTGTAACCAGCCATGGATGGCTTACAATGTCGGAATTTACAGATCTTATAACGATATCTCAGATGACCCCGGGACCGATTGCTGTTAATTCGGCTACTTTTGTAGGACTTAAAATAGCAGGAATACCCGGAGCAGTAGTAGCAACGGTAGGATGTATCTTACCATCCTGCATTATTGTAACGATTCTTGCAAAATTATATCTGCGATATCGGAGCATGGATATGCTTCAAGGTGTATTACATTCGCTTCGACCAGCGGTGGTGGCAATGATCGCTTCGGCCGGAGTCCAGATTCTTATAACAGCCTTTTGGGGAAATGGAATAGAAATATCCCTATTTGGAACAAAATGGATCATGATTCTGATATTCGCAATATGTATATTGCTGCTGCGTAGTACTAAGCTGAACCCCATTTGGGTAATGGTATTGGCAGGAGTGATGAAGTTAGCTATGTCAGTATTAATATAGGAAAGCAGACAGGAGAAATATATGCCACCGATTAGTGTACTTATAAAACCATCATCAGGATTATGCAATATGAAGTGTGATTACTGTTTCTACTGCGATGAAACAAAAAAGAGAGCACGGGAATCCTATGGATTTATGACAGAGCAGACACTCAAAAATCATTTTCTTGTAGGACTCTCTGTAGACGGCACAAAAGAGATTCATGATTGTTATCGACATACCAAAGATGGAGCATCAGCATTTGACCGAATCAGATCTGTAGCAAAGATTATGGATCAGTGTGGCGTAGATTATAATATTCTCACGGTGGTAACAAACTATCATATCCAGGTATATGAGTAAGGGAAAAAGCAATATATAAAAGCGAGTGGATTGTGCTTGCATAAAAATGCCATTTGGGGTGAGCGAGCACTAGAATTGGAAAGATTTTGGGAATGATTAATTTATTATATTAGGAAGAGGTATAAATGATGAAGGCAGATATCAGATGGCTGGATAATCCTGAGATTTTTAGAGTCAACAGAGAGGATGCACATAGTGACCATGCTTATTATGCAAGCTATAATGATATGGAGAAGAAATCAGACCGATGGGTGATGCTGCTGGATGGCTTATGGAAGTTTAGATACAGTAAGAATGCAGCATCGAGACCAGCTGATTTCTACAAAGAAGGATACGATGATTCGAACTTTGATATGATCAGAGTGCCGGGACATATAGAATTGCAAGGCTATGATAAAATACAATATATTAATACCATGTATCCATGGGAAGGACATGAGTATCGCAGACCTGCATATAGCATTGAAAATGCTGGAAATGGTGCTGGAATGTTCAGCGAAGCTTCGTATAATCCGGTAGGATCATATGTCTGCACATTTGATCTGCCTGAGACTTTTCAGGGAAATAGGGTTTACGTCTGCTTCGAAGGAGTAGAACAGGCAATGTATATCTGGCTGAATGGTGAGTTTATAGGATATGCAGAAGATAGCTTTACACCATCGGAATTTGATCTTACTCCATATATTAGGACAGAGGGAAATAAACTTTGCGTTGAGGTTCATAAAAGGAGTACAGCTGCATTTTTGGAAGATCAGGATTTCTTTCGCTTTTTCGGTATATTTAGAAGTGTTAAACTTAAGGCAAAGCCTTGTGTACATGTTGAAGACATTTTTATTCGCCCAATATTGTGGAACTCAAACATACAGGGAAATTTGGAAGTTAATGCAAAATTGTCCATGGTCTACGCAAAAGACATCAGGGTAACGGCGGTACTGAGAGATAAAGGAAAAATCTGCTGGAGCCAGGACATGAAAATGCAATACAGCGACAAGGGAACTTCGAACATTCTTCAGGTAACTGGTGCTCTTAAAGATACGTTACCCATATCCATTACTCCGTGGGATCATCACAAGCCATATCTTTATGATTTCTGCTTGGAGGTAAGAGATCAGGATAATTGTCTGATAGAAATTGTACCTTATGCAATTGGCTTTAGAAGACTTGAAATTATAGATAAAGTTATTTATTTAAATGGAAAGAGGCTGATTCTGACAGGTATTAATCGACATGAATGGGAACCGCATAAAGGAAGATGCATTACAGAAAAAGAAATGCGAATTGACTTGATGCTTTTCCAGCAGAATCATATTAATGCAGTCAGGACATGTCATTATCCAAATCAGATTCCATGGTATTATATGTGTGATGAAGCAGGAATATATATGATGGCCGAAACCAATTTGGAAAGCCATGGATCATGGCAAAAAATGGGTGCGATAGAGCCGTCATATAACGTCCCCGGATCAATACCTCAATGGAAAGAAGCAGTGATTGATCGTGCCCAATCGAATTATGAAACTTTTAAGAACCATACTTCCATATTGTTCTGGTCGTTGGGAAATGAGTCATATGCCGGAGATGATATTGAAGCAATGAATCAATATTTTATGGATCAAAATGACGGAAGACTAATACACTATGAAGGAGTATCTGTTAACAGAAGCTACGAGGATAAAATATCTCAAGTGGAAAGCAGAATGTATGCTACTCCGGATGAAGTCAGACAGTATCTTGATCAGAATGCAAAAAAGCCATATGTATTATGTGAATATATGCACTGTATGGGAAATTCTCTTGGTGGAATGGATTCTTACATGAACCTCCTGGACAAATATCCAATGTTTCAGGGAGGGTTTATATGGGATTATATTGATCAGGCGATTTATGTCAAGGATGAAGTGACTGGAGAACAGGTTCTTCGTTATGGTGGAGATTTCGATGACAGACCGTCCGATTATGAATTTTCCGGAAATGGAATTGTGTTCGCAGACCGAACAGAAAAGCCGGCGACTCAGGAGGTAAAATACTATTATGCAAAATATGAATAAAAAAATGTTGAAAATTGTATACGGTGATTGTACTCTGGGAGTATCGGGAGATAACTTTTCTTATATTTTTTCTTATGTGGCTGGAGGAATGGAGTCACTCGTAAAAGACGGAATAGAGTGGTTGTTTAGATGTCCTAAACCAGCCTTTTGGAGAGCGCTTACCGATAATGATCGGGGCTGTGGATTCCAAGTGCAGAGTGGAGCGTGGATGTCCGCTGATATGTTTATACATTGTGTGAAGAAACAAGTGATAGTTGATGACAAAGATATCGGATTACCATGTGCACCTTATAATAATGCATTTTCAGCCAATGAATATGCTGATCATGTAAAAATAATCTTTACCTATGAAACTATTACAATTCCCAAAACATTGGTGGAAGTATCCTATCAGATTAACAGTAATGGAGAAATTCTTGTGGAAAACCTCTTCCATGGAAGACCGGAACTTCCAGAGCTTCCGGTTTTTGGACTACGTATACTTATGCCGACGCTTGCAAAGGAATATAGGTATGAAGGGTTGTCGGGAGAAACCTACCCGGACAGAAAGAAGGGAGCCCATAGAGGTGTTTTCATTGAAAAACCGATTATGACACCATATTTGGTTCCGCAGGAATGTGGAATGCATATGGATACAGAATGGGTTGAAATATATCGAGATACTATACAGGATAATAGTATGCCGTCACCTGGTAAACATATGCTGAAAATATGTAAGAGTGGAGAAAATTTTCATTTTTCATGTCTTCCATATACGGCATATGAAATCGAAAATGCAACTCATCAGGAAGAGCTTCCGCCAGCAAGGAGAACTGTACTGTGTATTTATGGAGCGACAAGAGGCGTTGGAGGAATTAATAGTTGGGGAGCCGATGTAGAACCATCGTATCATGTAAGTGCAAAAGAAGACATCCGATATTCATTTATAATTAGTTGACAAAATAAGAAAGGAGAAATTGTATGGGAGCAAAAAAATTAAACTATTCTGTTTGTATTGATGCAGTATTTCGGGAGAGTAAATTATCATTCGTAGAGGCAATGAGTGTAATTCACAGACTTGGATATAAAGCTTATGAATTTTGGTCATGGAAGGATAAAGATATTAAACGTATAAAAGAGGTTCAGAAGGAAACAGGACTAAAGACAGCAGCTTTCTGTACGGAGTTTATTAATCCTGGAGATCCTGAAAAACAGCAGGAATTCCTTGAAGGTTTAAAAAGGAGTATGGAAACGGCTCATGTACTTGACTGTGGAAGATTGATCGTACAGGCTGGATGGGAATATGAAACAGCTGCAAAAGGCATAACGAGAGATCAACATAGATGCACTTTCATTGATACTATGCAAAAAGCAGGGGACCTTGCGGCTGAGCAAAAAATAGAGCTTGTAATAGAGCCTTTAAATTTACTGGTAGATCATCCGGGATATCATTTGTCTACTTCGAGAGAAGCTTTTGACATATTAGAGAAAATAGATTCGGATAATGTGAAGATATTATTTGATATCTATCATCAACAAATCACAGAAGGAAATTTGTATTCTAATATATTTGACCATTTGAACCAAATAGGACATTTTCATGCAGCGGCTGTGCCTGGTCGAGGTCCTATTACCGGCGGAGAAATCAATTATACATACTTGCTTCAGGAACTTGCTGATAATGGATACGATGGATATGTTGGATTGGAATACATGACTGCCTTTTCGGCGGAAGAATCCTTGAAAAAAGTTATGGAAAATATATTGGTATAAGTGTTAAAAGAGCCCACATTAACTTGTGGGCTCTTGATTTCCATTGTATTTTTTACGGTATTCAGACGGAGAATAATGCGTTATTTTGTTAAAAACGCGATTAAAGTTAGAAATACTTTGAAATCCGGATTGATAAGCTATTTCCGTAATTGGCAGGGCTTCCTCACATAACAGTCGGGTAGCTCGCTGAATACGTTCGTTCGATAGATAATCATTAAATGTCATATGTGTATATTCTTTAAATAACCGTGAAAAATAAAAATGACTAAATCCAAAAATATCGGATATATCCTTTTGAGACAGATCTTTTTCACAGTTTTGAGAAATATAAGTGCATGCATTTTGTATTTTAATATAATTTTGGCTACTGCAATTGGAGGTAATCTGACTTGTATTTATATTATTATAAATATATTTACCTAAAGCCATCAGCATTGAATAAATCTGTATAGTACAAGCTGTTTCGGTAAAAGGGTCATGTGATTTAAAAATATGATAGGCTTCTTTCATGTGATAGGTTAATATTTCGTTTAATTCTGTCATATCCTCGCGGCCTATTTTGTGATAGGTTTTAAAATGCCTATAGTTAATCATTAGGTCATGACAGTTATAAATAAAGTTATCACCAAATTGAAGCAAGAGAGAACTATTTGAAGTTACAGATATATTGCTGTGCATTTCACCCGGCCAGATTAAGAGGAGATCCCCGGTGTCAAGGTGGTATTGCTCGTTTCCGACAGAGTAACTGCCATTATTATCAGTTGCGATAATAAACTCCGCAAATTCGTGCCAATGTTCAGGAAATGATCTTGGCGCACCCATGTAGGAAAATTTGACGTTATAATCAAGATCTGTAATTATGTTTTCCATTTTTTCAGAAGATTGCATACAAAGCCTCCTTTTGCTTATTCAATAGCAATTTATAAGCAATTACAATAACAATAATTTAAAACAAATTATCCGTAAATTTAGGAAAAGTTATACGATATAATATACAAATATACTACTATTTTTAGGCGATACAGTCAATATGTTTGTTAATTTTGTTACAAAATTATATTATTCAGTCAATGAGAATGAAATAAATGACAAAAAATAATAAGTACATAACAAAATATTATAAGCAAAAAATGCTAATTAGAGATAGAATACACTTACATACAAAACAAGCTTGTTAAATATGATGACGCAACTATTAATCGCTTTTTAATGAATTGAAGAGAGGGTACATTTATGGAAAAGAAAAAAGCATTAGCAGCGGTGATGGCGACAATGTTAATTGCATCTAGCCTGACTGCCTGCGGAGGCACCAAAGATACTGAAAATATGGATGCTTCTCAAACATCATCAGCTCAGACACAGGCCGTCAGCCTTGACGGAGACAAGACAACCACAGTAAAAACTGTAAAAATGGGAGATAATGATGTTGAAGTAGAAGTGACGGATATTGGGAAAACCGGTACCTTTACATTCTGGTCGGCATATACGGGTGACTCTGCTATATGGGAGCAGAAGAGAGTTGATGCATTCAACGAAGCCTATGCAGATCTTGGAATAAAGTGTGATTTACAGTTTGTACCTGATGGCGCAGGAATAAATAATGGTAAGCTCCTTAGCGCAATAGCAGGTGGAACTGCTCCTGATCTGATCGTGACAGACAATTCTATATCGTGTTATCAGTATGCGGCAGAAGGATCCTTTATGGGACTTGATGCAGTGTTAGACGAAATTGACTTGGATGTGTCTTCCTTTTTTGAAGGTTGCAAGGATGTCATGTATTATAATGACGTCTGCTATCTGATTCCTCAGGATACCAATGTTATCATGCTATATTATAATCCAGAAATTGCAAAAGAGTGCGGTTTGGATCCTGAAAATCCACCTAAGACCATTGAAGAACTGGATAGCTGGTCTGATGCGATGACAGTGAAAGCTGCTGACGGATCCTATAACAGGCTTGGAATTGTGCCGTGGCTTGATTCCGGAAATGAGGCATTTATCCTGCCGTATCTGTTTGGCGCGGATCCTTATGATAAAACAACTGGAAAAGTGGATTTAACTTCGGATAAAATGCTGAATTATATGGCTTGGATTCAGGGATATGCTAAAAAATATGATCCGGAAAAAATCAATGCCTTTACTTCTGGATTGGGACAGATGTTCTCCCCCGATCATCCGTTTATGACTGGAAAAGTAGGCATGACTATTACCGGAAACTGGTTTTCCGAGGCTTTAAAGGAGTATGCACCCGATGTGCCATACGAAGTATGTGCAGTTCCTGTCCCCGAAGGTGGACGCGCAAACAGTACAACGTTTGGAACCAATGTCTTTGCGATTCCTGCAGGAACAGACCCTGATAAAGCACAGTTAGCTGCACTGTTTATTAAATTTGCTGAACAGGGAAGTATCAATGAAGATAATTTCTCTGTGTGGAGATCCATTCCGGTTATCGATGCGGCATTTGATGATGTCAGCTTGACAAAAAATGGTGATGAAATGTATGCACTAGAACGTAAAATTGCAAACTCTCCTGAAAATGGAATTCCGGCACTTTGTTCTGTATCTGCAGAACTGTCGAATCAGTTTATTGCACTGAGACAGAACATGATATATAATCCGGATGCTGATGCAAAGGCTGCTTTACAGACTCTTCAGGATCAAATGCAGGCAACAATGGATGCGAAGTAAATAACAAGTGATTTCAGGCAGGATAAGGTATTGCTTTATCCTGTCTGAATAAGAGGAAACAATATGAAGAAAAATATGCGTCTTTACAAAATGGGAGTCTTCTTCCGAAAATTTATATTATATTTCATCCTTTTGTTCTTCGCACTGCTTTGGCTTATTCCTTTTTTCTTCCTTGTAATGGGATCGTTTAAAAGCACCAGCGAACTTTTTCAGGTACCGTTCAGATGGCTGCCAAAGCACTTTGACTTTGATAACTACATAAATATGTTTCAGCAGATTCCTTTTTTACGGTATTTAAAAAACACATTAATAATTGTCTTTTTCAGTGTAGTAGGAGCTTTGATTTCTAATTCTTTGATAGCATATGGATTTTCAAGATTACGCTGGCCCGGAAGAGATAAAGTGTTTATGATTGTACTTGCCACAATGATTCTTCCGTATCAGGTAACAATGATCCCTTTGTATTTAATGTTCACCAAAATGCATTGGGTAGGAACATTCCTTCCGCTGATTGTTCCGCAATTTTTTGGAAATGCATTTTATATATTTTTATTACGGCAATTCCTTACGGGAGTACCAAAAGAAATTACAGAGTCTTCGCGTATTGATGGAGCAAATGAATTTGAAATTTTCTTAAAAGTAATTATGCCAATCTCAAAACCTGCATTAGCATCTGTAGCAATTATGGCATTTATCAGAGCGTGGAATGATTTCCTTGGACCGTTAGTATTCTTGGGAAGTGATAGATTGTATACCTTATCACTTGCGGCATCAATGCTAAAGTCTAATTATGATCCCAACTGGGATTTACTGTTACCGTTAGGGGTTGTGATGGTACTTCCGGTCTTGCTTCTGTTTTTTGTACTTCAGAAGTATTTTATCCAGGGTATAACCATGAGCGGAATCAAAGGATAGGAGGCCGTTATGAAGAAAACAGTCAAAACGGAATTTAGCGAATATAAAAACTCTAGAATGAGAAGGGCTGAAGCAAAAAATGGTATTTTGTTTGTGCTTCCCTGGATTATAGGATTTTTAGGATTCACTCTGTACCCGATATTAAGCTCTTTATATTACTCTTTTTGTGACTATAGCGTTATTAAAGAGCCGGTATTTACGGGAGTAAAAAACTATGTCACCCTTTTTCATGACCAGACGTTTATTAAAGCATGTAAGAATACAGCGTACATGATGTTAATCGGGGTGCCGGTGACCACTTTTTTTGCTGTTGCAGTATCTGTAATTCTTAATAGCAAAAAATTAAGACATACTGGCTGGATGAGAGTTGTGTTCTTTATTCCAACGCTTGTACCTACCGTAGTGGCTTGTCTGCTTTGGATTTGGGTTATGCAGCCAGAAACTGGAGTTGTCAATACGCTATTAGGATATATCGGTATTAAAGGTCCCGGTTGGCTTGCAAGTCCTACATGGGCAAAGCCTGCATTTATCATGATGATGATATGGACCTGTGGAAATGCTATCATAATTTATTTGGCAGGTTTGCAGGATATTTCAGAAACATTGTATGAAGCGGCTGAAATCGATGGGGCAAGTTTTTTTAGGGAGACTATTTCCATTACGCTACCCTTGCTGAAGCCTACCATTTTATATAACATGGTTACTCTAGTGATTGGCGTCTTTCAGTGGTTTGCAGAGCCATACATTATGACACAGGGCGGACCCAATAATGCAACAATGTTTTATTCGCTTTATCTGTATCAGAATGCATTCACCTATTTTAAAATGGGATATGCGTCTGCACAGGCATGGATTATGCTGGTTGTAGCATTTGCGATTATTCTTATATTATTTAAGTTCTTAAAATTTGGAGAGTCAAATAATTCATAAATCAGACTGTGAAAGGTGAGTTGGGAGACATATGAAGATTGGTATTATGGGCTGCGGAGTGATCAGTAAACAGTATATTCAGGACATTCAGAGATTATACCGGGAACTGGAAATCTGTATGGTTGCGGATGTTCACTCAGATGTAGCAGAAAGGACTGCCCAACAGTATAATATTCTACGGTGGGGAACTCCGGATGAATTGTTGAACGATACAGAGACGGAGCTTATTATAAATCTGACACCGCCCAAGATGCATACAGAAGTAAATCGTAAAATACTGTTGGCAGGTAAACATGTATATTGTGAGAAACCGTTTGCTTTGACATTGGAAGAAGCACGGGAAATACAAGAACTGGCAAGAAAAAAAGGTTTGGCAGTGGGATGCGCACCGGATACCTTTTTGGGTAGTTCACTCAGTACTTGCAAGAAATTAATCAATGATGGGTGGATTGGAAAACCCTTATATGTAAATGCCAATATGATGAGTGCAGGAGTGGAAACATGGCATCCAAGACCTGAAGCATTTTATGAAGAAGGTGGAGGACCCTTATATGATATGGCACCATACTATTTATCTGCGTTAGTAAAACTTTTTGGATCTGTCAGGAAAGTGTACGCAAATGCGAAGAAAGGATTTGCTGAAAGAACAGTGTATACCAGTGAACGGTTTGGTTGCAAAATTCCGGTAGAAACACCTACTCATTTCGCAGTGATTGCTGATTTAAAAAATGGGATGCTTGCTAATATGAACTTTAGTTTTGATATTTCCAAAAGTACCATGCCGCACATGGAGATATATGGGACAGATGGAACCTTAGAAGCACCGGATCCTAATATGACCGGAGGGGTTCCGAAGGTATATCGAAGGGAACAAATGCTTGCAGAATGCTTTGGCGGACAGGATCAAAATGACGGAGGCTTTTGCACACTTCCCGAATTATATCAGGATGTGGGCAATTTCGTACGAGGAGCAGGTGTGGTAGATCTTGTTCATAAATTAGATAATAATGAGAAAGAGGATGCACAGCTGGCAGTTCATGTTGTGGATATTATTACAAGCATTATTAAATCTGCAGAAACAGGACTACCTCAAGTGTTAGAGACGGAATATGAAGAAAGGTAATGAGTTATGAGATTGGGGATCTCCACTGCATTGAAACATACAACACCTAAAGAATGGGCAGAAAAAATGGAACTGTTGGGATGCAAAGCTGTCGTTTTTCCTGTTGACTGTACTGCATCAGATCTATTAGTTGCAGATTACATGAATGAAGCAAAAAAACATGATCTGTTGATCGCAGAGGTGGGAATCTGGAAAAATGTTTTTGCTGTCAATCCAAAAGAAAGAGAAGAAGCTCGGGAATATGCACGAAGGCAGCTAAGGCTTGCAGATGAAATCGGTGCGGTCTGCTGTGTCAACGTTGCTGGAACCTTTGGCGGACCGATTTGGGATGGAGGATATCCTGAAAACTTTTCTACGGAAGCATGGAGTGAACTGGTCAGTTATACAAAAAAACTGATTGATGAGGTACGACCTCATCGGGTCAAATATAGTATTGAACCCATGCCATGGATGTATCCAACCGGCCCGGATGAGTATTTAAGATTAGAGAAGGATATAAATAGAGAAGAATTTGGGATTCATTTTGATTTTGTCAATATGATTAATTCCCCACAGCGATATTTTCACATCAATGAATTTATGCAAGAGTGTTTTGACAAGATTGGGGATCGAATATTGAGTTGTCACCTAAAGGATATAAGACTTAAAAGAGAATTGACTTTTCAATTGGAAGAAACCAACTGTGGAAATGGCATATTGGATATTGAACAATTAATTCAACATCTTCAGAACTATAATCACGATATGCCAGTAATTATTGAACATCTAGACACAGACGAAGAGTACTTAAAAAGTCTAACCTATGTGAAGAAACGATTACAAGATGCAAATGTAGTGTTTTAGGAGGATAAAAATGAAGATTGTGATTGTCGGAGCCGGGAGAGGTCTGGGACATGTATTGGCACAAATGTTGGCGGAAAAAGGTCATACTGTTGTCGCAGGGCTTAGAAGATTGGATGACACTATCTCTGAAAGAGAGAATCTAATTTATCTGCAGATGGATGCTACAGATGAAGGACAGATAAGGGATGCAGTACAATGGACAAAGCATCATGTGGGGGAAATAGATGCGGTTGTATACGTAGCAGGTATTTTACTTCAATCTGATCGCACAGAGACTCTGCTGACAGAAAGCTTAGATGATATTCGGAAACAGATAGAAGTAAATGCGCTTGGATTGATCACGGTATTTAGAGATTTTTTACCTGTTATCAAAAAGTCAGGATTGTTTATTGGAGTAACATCAGAAGGAGGTAGCTTTGCGAATGAAGGTAGCTTGTTCCCGGCATATGGGGTTTCTAAGACAACTGCCAATAAAATCATTCAGACATTGCGGGTGACAGTTGGCGAAAGCATAAATGTATATGCCGTGCACCCTGGGAGAATGAATACAGATATGGGAAGAACTACAGCACAGATAGAACCTGAAGAAGCTGCTATCGGATTTTGCAATATTCTTGAAGGAACAACGCATATAGAAAAGGATCAATGGTTTATTGATTATCGTGGTAATGCAATGCCTTTATAAATGGATGACAATATACGAGGAGGAAAGAATATGTCAATTGGAACAAAAAAGCTTGTACACATCGCATTTGTGGTGAGGGATCTTGACAAGGTAGTAGATGCTTGGACAAAAATACTTGGTATTGAAAGACCAAGAATATGGAATATACCGGGACCTGATGTTGCTCCGGTATTAACGAATGGACATCCGGAGATTTATACAAATTGCAGAATTAGTGTAATTCAATTGGAAAATGTTACTTTGGAGCTTACTCAGCCAGGAGATGAACCCAGCCCATGGAAGACATTCTTGGAAAAGCATGGGGAGGGAATGATGCATATGGCATTCCTGACTCCGGATGAGGAAGAGGCGTTCCGCACAATCAAGGAAGCATGCGGAACAGATGGATATTATCATATAGGTTATTATCCCGATCAGAGTTATTCATTTGTTGACACTTTTGACAGCTTAAAAACAGAGCTGAATATTAAGGTGGACAGAGACAACAGTGAAGTAATGAATAAAATTCGGGCCCAAATAACAAAAAACAATTAAGGAGGATAAGCTAGAAATGGATGTTAAGAAAATTGTCAGTCAGTCTAAATTTGCACAAGTAGGATTTGTGGTAAACGATATTGAGAAAGCAAAAAAGCAGTTTGCTTTGTTGTTTGGATGTGAAATACCCCCTACATGTGATTGCGGCACATTTGATGTGACACAGACACAGATTTATGGGAAACCGGCACCGGATGCGGCATGCGTCATGGCATTTTTTGATATGTCCCCTGGTGTTCAGCTGGAATTGATTCAGCCCAATGAAGAGCCTTCTGTATGGAGGGATTACCTTAATACCTATGGAGAAGGAATCCATCACATTGCATTCCAGGTGGATGATGCAGACGAAGTAGCTAAACGTTTGCAGGAGGAGATGGGTGCTACCTTTGAGCAGGAGGGCAATTACGGTGATGGAAGCGGAAAATATATTTATTTACTCTGCGAAGAAACGTTAAAATGTAGATTGGAATTATTACAGAGTTTTAATAAGTAATCAATTAGTTTGTTTTGTCCCTATTAATGAGTGTTTGTTAAGTATTGTTGTGTATGTGAGATCTTGTGCAGTGTCATTTCTGCACAAGATTTTCTTTTTAAATGTATTTATGGAATTATGAATAAAACAGGTAGTCTCGAAAAATTCAATGTAGGTTCACTGAAATTGCGGATTTTACATATATGATGATGTATGATTATTAACAGAACATAAAAGATACATTTAAAGGAGTGAGTTTGTAAAATAAGAATTGCAAAAGTGAGAAGAGGATACCACAAATCATTGTTTTGATGATTCGATGGTATCCTCTTTGTGGATTTCAGAATTTGTTTCTCAGCTTTCGGTATTCTCTCGGTGAATATCCTTTCAGCTTGTGAAAAAGCCGACTGAAATATAGCTGGTTATCATATCCGACGATTTTAGAGATTTCATTGATGGAATAGGTTGTTGCATCAAGTAGCATCTGAGCATTGTTGATCCGGGTTCCTACGATGAATTGCATTGGTGTGGAACCGGTGTATTTTTTGAAATTCCGGATAAACCAGCTGACACTCATTCCTCGTGAGGCTGCGTAATCCTCTATGTTGATGCTCTGATTATAATTTTCGCTGAAATAGGTCACTGCAGTGTTCATTTCCTGATCCAGGTATTCGCTTTTCAGAATATGTTCCCGTGTCAGTTCTCGGTGGAAATTGATTAGCAGATGACGAAGCAGAAGAACAAGCATTTCCTCATAGTCGTTTTGACAGTGTTGAAGCTCTATGATAATACTCTTGAAAATCCGTTCATATTCCATAGATGTGCCGATTTGGAAAACTCGTTCTTTATCCGGAAATCCATACTGACGCAAGATATTTTTTACATTGCTACCTGTAAAATGAATCCAGTATACTTCTGTCTTATCTTCTCCATAATATTCATATTTCTGAAGTTCCTTCGGTCTGTACAGCACAATATTACCGGCGGGAACAATCGTTTCGTTATCTACATTGTCAAAATGAAAATGCCCACAACCAGCAGTGATATAGATGATCTGATAATCCAGGCGTCCCTTTGGACGGTAGGTTGGCAATTTTGGATAGCTGGAAAGGCGATAAGTGCCACAGCTTCCTACAATCAGTGGACGACTTTTGTTTTTGAAATCCATGTGGGAGTGATTCAGATAACCAGTATTCATATACATAGAGCAGCACCTCTTTTCACACTTTTTATTATTGTATCATTTAGTGCATATTTTATCCAATCCAATTCATAGACATATTTTGCAGAATAAGATAAGCTATATATAACATAACAAAGGAATGCAAGCATATAAGTAAAGTATTAAGGTTTATTTTAGAAAAGCAAAAAACAAAAAAGTATATGTATTGAAGGAGAGCTATTTATGATTGTACCACGTTATTATGAAAACTTAAACGTACTGCACGAAAACACAATGCCAGCCAGAGCCTATTATATTCCAGCATCCAAAAGAATGGATAATTTGGTGGAACACAGGGAAGAATCAGACCGTATGCAGTTATTAAACGGAACTTGGAAATTCCAGTATTTTACCAGCATCTATAATATTAAGGATTCTTTCTTTGAGAAGAATTATGATACAGAAAATTTTGATGAGATTCAGGTTCCAAGTGTATGGCAGATGGCAGGATATGATACACATCAGTATACAAACATCCGGTATCCGTTTCCATTTGATCCACCATATGTGCCGCAGGATATTCCGTGTGGAGCCTATGTACATAATTTTGAGTACAGTAGAGATGAGAAAGCATCAAAAGCTTTTTTGAACTTTGAAGGAGTAGACAGTTGCTTTTATGTATGGATCAATGGTTCTTATGTAGGATACAGCCAGGTTTCCCATATGACCAGTGAGTTTGATGTTACAGATGTACTTCAGGATGGAACAAATACGGTGGCAGTGTTGGTAATGAAGTGGTGTGATGGTTCTTATTTGGAAGATCAGGACAAATTCCGTATGAGTGGTATTTTCCGGGATGTGTACATTTTGAAACGTCCAGAGCAGGCAATCAGCGATTATCATATAAAATCAAAGATTGAGGATATACTTGCAAAGGTAGAACTTGATGTGAAATTCTACTCTCCAACAAATGTAAAAATTTCGATTGAAGATAAAAATGGAGCAGTTGTAGCACTAGGAAGTATTGACGAAGAAGGAACAGCTGTATTAGAAATCGCAAGTCCGGAACTTTGGAATACAGAAAATCCATATCTGTATAAACTGATTCTTGAAACAGAAAATGAAGTAATTGTGGATCACATTGCATTAAGAAAGGTAGAGATTAAAGACCAGGTCATTTATCTAAATGGGCAGAAGATTAAATTCCGTGGAGTCAATCGACATGATTCCGATCCGGTTACGGGATTTACAATCAGTCTGGAACAGATTACAACCGATCTTACGTTAATGAAGCAGCATAATTTTAATGCGATC
>OGPA01000662.1_pt1 | contig 33628 bp, 27 predicted proteins | sample 1552841 | NCBI WGS metagenome assembly OGPA01 (sample SAMEA2579916, study PRJEB22360) | human gut metagenome
CGACCGAAGGCGAGCCCAGTTACGGTATCTGCACATCCGTAATAGATAGCGAGACGGTCTGACTCCGGATCATGCAAAGCGGCGCATGGGAATACCACGTTAGGAACATCCCCCATGCATTCATAATCTTTCTGGGGAGACAACAGGTATGGGCCCGAACGGAATTTCACCTTCCAGGGTTCATCCAGATCCAACAGTGCGGAACCGAAGCTATATACATAACCGTTGCAGGAACGCAATACACCATGATAGATCAACAGCCAACCCTCCGATGTCTCGATAGGAATAGGACCTGCACCGATCTTCATACACTGCCAGGCGCTATCTTCGAACGCTGCCGGAGCCATTACATGACGATGCTTTCCCCAGAAACACATATCAGGCGATTCGCTGTAGAAGATATCACCGAACGGAGTATGACCGTTGTCGCTCGGACGGCTCAACATGGCAAAGTTACCGTTGATCTTACGAGGGAACATCACACCGTTACGGTTGAAAGGAAGATACGCATTTTCCAGCTGGTGGAATGTTTCGAAATCGAATGTATAAGCCACACCGATCGTCGGACCGTGATACCCGTTACACCAGGTAACATAATAACGATCTTCGATGAAGCAGACACGCGGGTCGTATGCGTATACGAACTCTCCTATCTCTTTGTCGTCGCACTCGAATTCGAGCTTTGTCTCAGAGATACTCCAGTGGATAGCATCCGCACTAAAACCGACATGCAGACGCATACGACGGTTGGTATCGTCGCAACGGAACACACCGGCATAACCTCCCTTGAACGGAACGACAGCGCTATTGAATACACTGTTGGACGTGGGAAGAATATCGCGCGGAATTACAGGGTTCTGCGAATATCTCCAGATCACATCCTTACAATCAGCCGGGCGATCTTCCCAAGGCATATCAGGCAGCGGTTCGCCTACAATTTTCAGTTTATCCATTTCTTGTTGATTTATTTTATAATTGACAATGCAAAATTACTTCTTTTCATCCAGATTCAACTCTTTCATCAACGCATTATATTCCACTTCGTCCTTGCTCATCTTGTCATACCAGTTCTTCTTCAATACCAAGGTAGTAATAGCCAGGATCAGGACACTGGTAAGCAGCGGCATTCCTTCGCGAATCACGATATACATCGGGATGATAGTCAGACACATCTGCCAGATGATACCGACTGCGACATTGAACATATCGCGTTTGAAGTTCTTATTGGCTTTTACCTGCGGATATTTAGCTACGACCTTATTGTAAACCGGTTTCCAGTACCCCCAAGGGCGTACGGTGATATAGAAACGTTCCAATGTTTCGTCATCCACCGGAGGAGCCGAGTAAGTTCCCACGATACAACCGATCAGCGATACCACCAGCAACACAGGGAAGTAGAACAAAGGCAACATCGGTGCATTGTTGGCATACTCTCCCACTCTTTCTACGAAGTGTCCGTCCACCATCGTATAACTGTCGAAGATAAACGGGCATACCATAGCAGCCAGGATACCGGTAATCATTCCCCAGAAATAACCGTTCCCGTTGAAACGCCACCAATGCCATTTCAATAAGTTGGCAGCAATGTATCCGCCGTACAGAGCCGAAGTGATCCATTGCAGGACAGAGTTTACACTCTCTACGAAGAACCCGATCACCACACTGACAACAACAACCGCCACCGTCACTATATAGCTGGCACGGATCATCGTCTTATTGCTGGCATTCGGATTAATATATTTCTTATAAATATCATTCACTATATAAGCCGGAGCCGCATTAGCCGTAGAAGCAAACGTCGACATAAACGCAGCGAGCAACCCGGCAAGCAACAAACCACATACCCCGACAGGCACAAACTCGTTAATGGCATTCGGCAGAATCAACTCAAAGTCGATAGCTCCCGTCTTCGTTGTCAGATCGAGGTCTTTAAAGAAAGCCAGTGCCAGGATTGTAAATCCCATGATCATCATATACCGCGGGATCAGGAGGATTACAGGAACGGAACCGCTCATCAGAGCAGCTTCCTTACCGTTACGGCAGGAAAGGATCTTCTGCATATCGTAGTTGGGAGCAGGCCCTGCCATACTGTTGAATACGCCTTTAAAGAGCATCATCATGATAAAGATACCGAACAAACCGTACTGGTCGTTCATGATCTTTTCATTGGCATCACTAAATATATCCGTCCACTTCATATCGAGCGTCCATCCGGGCATCAGGCTATCCCAACCGGCAGGCACAATAGAGGCGATCGTTTCCGGACTTACTTTCATCATTGCAATCACAGCAATCGTTATACCGGCCACCGTCATTATAGCAAACTGTACGACATCCGTCCACACAATACTCAACATACCGCCCAACATTACATAAATAGTAGCAATAGCAGTAAAGAATATACCATAAGCATGCGGCACATATTCGGCCGGAATATCGAATGGGACATACTGGGAAACGAAATCCCAGGGGAAGAATATCTCCATAAACTTACCTACACCGATAAAGCCATAACTCAGGAAGCCCAATACACCGATCAGGGCGTAGATAACAACAATTGTATGCGACAAATTGGAGCCCCGGTTCTTTCCGAAGCGTGTCTGTATCCATTCGGCTCCCGTCAGAACATTCGACCTTCTCAGCCAGACAGAAAGGTAAACCATCAGGAAGATTTGGTTAAATACGGGCCACAGCCAGGGCACCCAAGCACTTTTTACTCCATAAATAAAGGCTAGTGTAACCATCCACATAGTGCCCGAGATATCGAACTGGCCGGATGCGTTAGACAAGCCTAACATATAAAAAGGTAAAGTTTTTCCTCCTAAAAAGTAGGAGTCCATGTTTTTCGACGCCTTTTTCTTCAGTACAAGACCGATGACGATCATCGCCACCAGATAGAGTGCAATGATGAAAATGTCGATAGGTTGCAATTTCATGATATTGAATTTTGTTATTAGGTTTAACGTTTAGCAAAGATATATAAATAGTTGACAGTTGACAAGTGACAGTTGACAGTTATTTCGGCTTTCTGCCGAATAGATTCATTTTCATGAAACAAACTGTTACTTATCAATAGCCAACTGCCAATATAAGAGACTTACTGTCACTTGTTAATTGTCAACTTGTTAATCGATCGTGCTAACTGAAGAAATCATGCCGAATGTATCATTGTCATTCAGACTCCAGACAACCTTATTGTTACCGTCGATTTCCATTAATTGAGGATTGTTCGATTCCTTTGCACTCGGATCATGTCCCTGCCAGTTGCAGATATACAGACCGTTGTTGGACGTAGGCAGCAACTGGGCAACGAAGAACAGGGAAACGCCGTCGATATCGGTTGCACCGATCTTTCGAACCACTTCACCTTTGTCCAGATTTACTTCCATCAAAGAATGTCCGTCGCCACAAGCTACCATGTAGTTACCGTTGTTCAATAATACGGTGCTATACGGAGTACCTTCCAGCGTAGTTGTTTTAACCAGTTCGCCGGCCGGAGAGATTTCACGAACTTCAGAGGTAGCGAAAAGAGGCATCAGGTAGTTACCTGCCTTGTTCTTATTCACCTGGCGGAATTGGGCATGTGGGTTCTCGATACCTGTTTCATATACCGTTTCCGAAAGGATATCGCCCTTCGGGCTTACTTCCATGATTTTAGCCGGATGTCCGCACCATGCCAACAGATAGTTACCATCGGGCAACAAACGGGCAGTCTGCATTTCGCAAGTATCCGGAGCCGGAATGTTCCATAATTCTTTTTGATCGCGGGTGATCAGTTTAGCTCCTTTTTTATAGGCAAACAGAATGTTACCGTCCGGAGTAGCCACAGCCGAGTTACACTCCCAACCTTTTTGTATGGGATGTTCCCATTCGATCTGCTTTGTATTCTTGTCGATAATAACGATCTTATTCCAACCCGAGCCGGCCAGTAATAATTTCTGGGCCTTTTGCTGGCAGGATGTTGCTGCAAACACAAAAAAAGCGGAGCACAGTAAAGCGAATATTTTTTTCATGGTAATTCAATGTGTATTATGTTATGTTCAGATACAACGAGGGGCAGAGCAGAGCCCCGCCCCTTCGGTGTTTATAGTTTGATTATTTTGATAAATCCTGGAACAATTCAAATCCTTGCTGAGGAGTCAAACCCTGGTGAACCACTGCGTGAACAGCCTGGATCATAGCAACCGGATTTTCAGACTGGAATACGTTACGTCCCATATCGACACCGGCTGCACCGTCGTTGATAGCTTTGTAACACAGATCCAATGCATCCAGTTCGGGCAACTTCTTACCGCCTGCGATAACCACAGGAACCGGACAAGCAGCAACTACCTTTTCGAAACCGTCGCAATAGTAAGTCTTCACGATGTTCGCACCGTTTTCAGCACAAATACGTGAAGCCAGACCAAAGTAGCGGGCATCGCGAGCCATTTGTTTACCAACGGCTGTCACACCCATTACAGGGATACCATAACGGGTACCTTTATCTACGGCAGCAAACAGGTTGGCGATCGTTTTCGCTTCGTGTGCTTCGTCACCGATAGCCAACATCACAGCCATAGCTGAAACGTTCATGCGGATAGCATCTTCGATATCGATCACTACGTTATCGTTCAGTTCTGTCAGGATAGATGTACCGGCATCCGAACGCAAACAGATCGGTTTATTTGTTGTTGTCGGGATAGTAGACTGAAGAATACCGCGTGTACACATGATACAATCAGCGTATTCTACCAGCGGTACGATATTCAGGTCGATACGTTCCAGACCGGAAGTCGGCCCCATAATGAAACCATGGTCGAAAGCCAACATAACAGCTTTGCCTGTTTTCGGGTTGAAGATACGCGACAAACGATCTTTCATACCCCAGGGAAGGTTTTCAGCACCCTTTACATGGAAACTTTGTTTTTGAGAGTCAACACCTAACCCAAAGTTACTGCCTTCTCTCAAATCGTCTAAATCTGCCATTTTTCTATTTTCTAAATTAAAAAGTTAATTACTCAATTATAATGCTTCTGCGAAAGAAGCGAACATACAGCTCCAGGAAGTAGCACCGCTATCGGCATAACCGATAGAACGTTCGCCGTAGTTGCGGGCACGTCCGAAGTTTGCTTTCATGTTTACGGTTTGTTCCGCACCGCGCAGGGCTGCTTCAGCACCAGCCGACATAATTTCTTTGATATCGTCGGATGAAGATGCTTCGATAGCTTCGATAGCCGGGATCAGGGCGTCCATCATGGTTTTATCACCCTTCTTAGCCTGTGTCTGTTTCTGCACGTTTGCAAGACCTCCGGCGAACATCTTCTTAACAGCCGCCGCATCCAGTTCGGTTCCGGCAGCGTTGTCGCTCATACCCAGGAAAAATGCGCCTAACAAAGTACTTGTCGATCCGCTTGTTTCAAGCATCACACCAAATCCCATATCATTCAGCATAGATTTGAATTCCGTACCTTTTTCCGAAGCCTTAACGACTACGGAGAAAGCTGTTACGATAGCTTGTCCGTGATCACCGTCACCAATTACCGCATCCAGTTTAGAGAATTCGTCTTCACGGGCTTTGATATGCTTTAAGGCGTTATTCAGCATAGCACGGAAGCCCTCGATTGTCAATTGTTTCATGTTCTTTATTTATTTACCGATAGTTGTCCAATAAGGTGCGTTTGCACTCTTGTTCTTTAAATAGTCAATATGATCTGCATCCAGAATACCCATGATCATCTGGAAACCGGCTTGTTCCTGTACAGTCAGGATTTCCTGGATACGGCCGAATACAACTTCCATACCACGGGCTTCCAGTTCTTTGTAAGCTTTGCGGAAGATGATATTCAATTCCATGTGGGTAGTTGCACCTACGCCGTTGATGATAAGCATCATCTTATCGCCGGCTTTCGGTTGCAGTTGCTGACACAATAAATCTACCATTTCAGCTGCAGTAGCATCGGCAGATACCAACGGTTTCTGGCCGCCACCACCTTCACCATGCTGTCCCATACCGATTTCCATGATACCGTCAGGCAGATCGGTAATAGTTGCATTGTTCTGCGGATGTGTACAAGAACGCATAGCCACAGCTAAAGTAGCCGCTTTAGCATTGTAACGTTCACCGATCTCGATCAGTTCGTCCAGTGACTTGCCTTCGTCGGCAGCAGCACCCAGGATCTTGAACAAAGGCACACAACCGGCCAGACCGCGACGGTCGTTAGTCGGAGCACCGATACCGGCACTGATATCATCGTGAGTCAGTATCTGTTTTACCTTGATACCAACACGTTCTGCCAGCTGGCAAGCCATGTTTGCGCTCATCACGTCACCCGAGTGGTTCAATACAACCAACAGGATACCGGCTTCACGTTTCATCAACTGCAAAGCCTGGAACAGACGCTGTGCACCCGGAGCTGCGAAGATATCTCCTACTACGGAGCAATCCAGCATACCGTCGCCTACGAAACCGCTCAGTGCGGGTTCATGACCAGAACCTCCTAAAGTAACGATAGCTACTTTGTCGTCTCCTTTCGGATTGGCACGTACAACAATGTTTTCAGCAGCCAGCTTAACTTGTTCGGGATAAGCCAGTACATAACCTTCCAGTAATTCCTGAGTTACTTGTTCGGGATCATTTATGAATTTAGTTTTAATTTCTGCCATGGTGTTTTTCCTCCTTGTTTTGTTAGGTTTATATTATTTGATTTCCATTAATTCGATAGCAATGCCTTCTTCTTCGATGAAAGCAATAGTCAGATGTTCGTCGCATACAGCCGGGCCAAAGATCACTTTAGTTCCTTTCAGAGCTTCGTCCAGTGAAGGAACAGTATAAGCCAGGTGACCATTTGTCTTTACCAGATCAGGTAAACAACTCTTAGCCGGATCATCAAATTTCAGGAATTCGATTTTGTTAGGGCTCTTGCTGTAATCCGTCAACCATACGTTCAAACCTTCGTTGAACATAGCACCTTCTTTGTTTTCGTTGGTAATGATACCTACATGATTAAATGTTCTCATGATCACTAAAATTTAATGTTAAACTACTATTTAATTAATTCTATTTTATTCTTTATCCTTTGTCCTGTTATATCCGATACGCGACAGCACACCGAGCACAATCACAACCGCTCCGGCTATATACAGATAAGTAAAGATACCGTGTACATTATCATTCTGTCCGTACGAGTGCATACCGCTCAGGAAATAATTCACACCGAAGAAAGTCATCAGGACCGAAGAGAAAGCCACTACCGAGCAGAGGTTGAACAACCAGTCGCTATACCAGCGTTTCACCAGGTGAAGATGCGTAACGACCGCGTAAACAACCATCGTGATAAGTGCCCAGGTTTCTTTCGGATCCCATCCCCAGTAACGTCCCCATGATTCGTTTGCCCAGACTGCTCCGAGGAATGTACCGACCGTCATCAAGGTTAGTCCGACCAGTAGCGACATCTCGTTGACGATAGTCAATTCTTTCACACGGGCTTTCAACAGGTCTGTGTTCTTCTTTCCTGCAATGCTTGTCATCACCAGGTTTGTCAGTCCGATCAGGCAACTGATACCGAAGAAGCCATAAGCCGCTACGATCACCGCCACATGGAACATGAGCCAGGGCGATTTCAATACCGGAACCAACGGGTTGATCTCCGGGTCCATCCAGTTAAGCCCCGATACAAACAGGATAATACCGCCGAACAGGGTGGCCAACGCGAATGTCACCGTGCTGCGTTTAACAAACAATAGACCGGCGAGTACGGTAGCCCAGGCTACATAGACCATGGTCTCGTACGAGTTGCTCCACGGTGCATAACCGGCGATATACCAGCGCATCCCCATACCGTACATATGAAAAAAGAATACGGTCAACACACCTATCCCAAGTACCCAGATACCGGCCGTCATCCATTTCTGCTGCTTAAACAGCATAACGAACGAGAGTACCAGCATCAGTCCGCCCAAGATCAGGTAACCGATCTTACAGTAGCGGAATATATCCATCTTATTATACTTCAGTTCCGCCTCTATCTTTTTCGGAGAGATATCCAGTGTTTTGTTTTTAGCCTGCTGGTAGGTAGCGATCATATCGACTACTTCATCCGACTTCTTCCAGTCGCCGGTTTGCAAAGCATCCTGCACTTCGGCCAGGTACCAGTCGAGGATACGGGATACGAACAAAGAATCTTTGCCTGAAAAAGACGAGAGATCATCACCCGGAGCAAACCATGTATGATTAGGATCGTCTTCCTTGGGGAAAAGGTTCAACATCTGATGATTGATCAACTGGTGGAAGATATTGATCTGTTCGTCAAGTTTTAACAGGTCTTTATCGAAACGGTTGCGTTCGGCCGGCATCTTGTTGTAAGCCTCTTCCAGCTTTTCCTGTAACTTATAGTTTCCATTACTGTCGAACACCTGAAGGTAAGCACATTCACCGTCCGTCAAGTCATAGTAATTAGCCAGCTCCTTATTGGAAAGGGTAATAAACGGAACACGCATCCACATGTCCGGCATGGCCAGCATACTCAACAGGAACTGGTCGGAATTCATATTACCTATCTTATCCGCTTTATGCAATTTGCGAAGGATCTCCGAAGAGAATGTATTGACCGGCATCATACGGCCGCTACGCGACTGTACGGGCAACGAACCGAACTTAGCGGCATGTTCCGGAGTAACCATATATTTCTGTACGGCGTCCAGCATGGGAGAAGCCTCCCCTTTTGCCTGTGCGGACACTGCCGATAAAGCCAATAACACCACGACCACCGATGACTTCGTTGCCGAACGTAACTCTTTCATACGACGGCTCAGTTTCATAAAGCGGGTGTTCTTCCCTACAAGGGAAATAACCAATCCGATCACCAACAAAAGATAACCGGTATACGTTATATTCCGTCCTGCCACATCACGGTTGACGGAAAGGATGGTTCCATGTTCATCCGGGTCATAAGAAGCCTGGAAGAAGCGGTAACCTTTTACATCTAAAATATTATTCATGAATATCCGTTCGCGGCGTGTCATACCGTCTACATGAACCAAAACTTCACTTTCATAAGAAGACGGACTCGAAGAGCCGGGATAACGGGTTAAAGTAAATTTCTCAAGTTCAACAGTGAACGGTAAGGTATGGAAAGTGGTCAGATCGCCCGAGCGGACTGCTATCTGATCCGTAGCTTCTCCTTCGCGGAGATGAAGGATGCCTTCTTCGCCAAACTGGAAAGAGGTAAGGGCGCCCAGAAGGATGATAATAAAGGAGGTATGAACAATCAACAGTCCCCATCTGCGTTGTTTGATATATTGATATTTGATAAGAACGGCTATAAAATTAACCACTAAAAGGAATTGCAACAGGAAGAATAACGGGGAATAATAAACCATTGCTTTGGCAGCCGGCGTTCCGTGGTACTTTTCGATAAAAGTAGCGATTGCCAGACCAAAACCATAAAGGAGTAACAGAACGATTGTCGTTACAAAGGAAGAGAGTATTCTTTCGAGAGTTGCTTTCATTTGTTGTTTTATTAAGTTATGTCGCCAAAGATAAGAATTTTCAATTAAGTGACCCCGGCTATTCCGGGGCCACCTAATAGATTTTATCTATGTCTAGGACATATCTTCTTGATTAGTCTTCGATTATTACACGGAAGCCTACGTTAAATACACGCTGATACGGATAGTACGCCTTACGTGCATAAGAAGTAGAGAACTTCGGACGTTCGATATATGAACCACCACGAACCACTTTATGGTCTGAAGTGACCTTAGCCTTTTCATTATAAGGATAAGGAACATAATCCGAACGAGTCCATTCTGAAACGTTACCGTGCATGTTATACAAACCGAACGGGTTAGCCTGGTAAACCTTGTCACCTGTCTGGATCAACTGACCGTCGTCTACACCTTCTTCTTTAGGCAGGTAAGTATAATACTTATACCAATAAGAGTTAGGTGACATCGGTTTCGGGTCTACTCCACTTACTGCGAACAGTAAAGTAGTCTTGTCGGCCAGGTTCTCGAATTTACCAAAGTCTGTATTCATGTCGCCATACCAGAAATCATTGTCGCTACCTGCGCGGCAAGCCCATTCCCATTGTGCTTCAGTAGGAAGCGTAATGTTCAAGCCGGTTTTTTCGCTCAGTTGCTTACAATATTCCATAGCATCGTTGTAGTTTACACGGATAACCGGTTGTTTCGGATCGTTAGCCGGATAACCCTGTACCACGTGGTCTTTCCACAACTGATCAACAAAACGGCTGTCGTGATCCGGATAGATAACGTTGAACTGTTCGTTCGTTACTTCCATTTCACCCATCCAGAATGCTTTACCGATCTTCACCTTGGCAGTAGGATAAGCATCCGATTCGCCACGATAGCTACCCATTACGAATTCACCAGCAGGGATACGAACGAAATTAATCTTTACACCCGGAGCGATTTCAACCTCTTTACGGTTGCTCGTTTCTTTTGCAAGCATTTCCTTGATAGCAGCCTTGTCGAACGGCCAACCTTTAGCCTTCACTGTCTTTTCCTTTACAGGAGCAGCCTTTTCAGGCATTACCGGAGTGATCGGACCCTGAGCTTTCAGATAGTCGGCGTAGTCGGCGATTTCTTTCTTCCAGTCTACACCCATGCCGTTAGCATATTTGTCGGTCAGTTCTTTACGACGCTGGATCTGATCGAATCCCTGGTAAGGAATGATTTCTTTACCCAATATATTAGCATCGAAGTAACCTTTATCAGGAGCGTTATAGTCGATCCAGTTGTACAGTTTCAACCATTCTTCATCTGTCAGCTTCACGTTGTGGTGACCCTTCTTCAGAATACGAACCAGTTCGCTTGTGTTAGGATGATATTCGTACGGCTGAAGAACAACCATATCACCTTCACCACCCTGACGGTGTACGTACGGATGAATGTTCAGATATGATGTACCATAACCCAGTCTATCTTTCTTACCGCCACGCAGGTCGAATGCTTTACCTTCACCGTTGTGACAAGCGATACAAGCACGATCGAGGATTGGCTGAACTTCCAAATCGAAAGTGAATGAACGAACACCACCTTCAGGAGCCTTCAACGGAGTAGCTGCTTTCTGAGAAGCGATCACACGTTTAGGAATAGGTATCTGGTTCTGGTCTTCGTGACAACCGATACAAGATACTACTTCACCCGGCTGACCTGTAAACCAGCTACGCATCCACTGGATAGCTACACCATCCTTATCGATAGGCTGGATAGAGATCGGAGTGTTAGCCGGCACCTTGAAGATAACCGAACCGTCTTCTTCAACAGGAACAGTACCCAGGATACGTTTGATATCCCAACCACTCTGGATACCATGCCAGTTATGGTCTGAACGAGTTTTCACATAAGCATATTCGTAAGCATGCAGACGAAGTTCTTTTACTGTTCCGCGAGGAATACCACGCAAACCTTCACCTTCATAAATATCCTGAATGAATACAGTAGCCTCTTTCTGATCCAACTTAACACGGTCAGGAATTGCCGGAGGAGTTTTTGTTTCCTTCACCAGGATCGGGCTGATATAACCTTCACCTTCTGCCTGCATCAAACAAGTAACGTTGTCATAAACGTCCACCAGATAAAGTCCCCACAATGACTGCGGATCCAATTTAGCGGCAACCAGGAAGTATTTATCGCTCAAAGCTGTCGGTTTAACGAACTGCGGCCATACACCGTTTACCAGTTCGTCCTTGATCAGCTCCTGGATAGGACGGTTACGGTGAGGGATTTCCTGTACCATACCGTCAACGCTCTTACGTCCCTTGCTCGGATCGAATACGATCAGACGTCCTGAACGGGCAATACCGTGGTGACCGGAAATGATACCTACAAATGCAGATCCTTGTCCGGGTAACGGCTGAATATCGAATGTACTGTTCGGGAACATAGCGCCGCTACCATAAAGAGCTTTGTTTTCTGTTCCGTCCGGGTTCATGTGCATTACTATACGAGAATAGTAGTGAGTCAGGTCGGTGTACTCCCAACGAGTATACATTACACGTCCGTTGTTCATTACAACCGGATTCCAGTTGGCATCCTGGTCGAATGTCAAACGGCGCAGATTCTTATCCTTCGGAGTATAAAGAACCATGTTGCCGACAGGGTCATCACCGCTAACACAAGGTACACCCTGGTAACCGATGTTAGAGTTGGCGATAATACGTCCGTCAGGCAAGTATGTACCGTCATAGAATTCCAGATCCGGTTCTTCGTTTTCAACCAACTGCTTGCAGCCGGTTCCGTCCAGTTTCACTTCGAATACATTCCAACGTTTGTCCGGCATCAATGTCGTAAACATTACACGGTCTGCATCCCAGTGCATTCTCAGGTCGGCGATAGAGGCATCTTCTACTGAAGGGCGGAAGATACTCTTCATCTGCATGTTGCCACGCAGATCGCTCAACTCGACGATCTCAGCATTGAAACCGCTACGGCGTGCAGATTCCTGGTTACTCCAGTTATTCGCTTGTGTTCCCAGATCCGGTGCCATTGCCTGACGAGCAGTAGAACCTAACTTATAACGAACGGCTACGATCTTATCTGCATCCAATAACGGGTTACCCAAAAGGATAGCCTTTTTGTTACCCAAAGCCTTGCGGGCATTTGCCAATGCTTGTTCGTCGCCTTTATAAATACCGCTGAAACCTTTCTGTTCGAGTTGTACCAACTCGTTCAGCATCGGTTCGTATTTGGCAACATCAAAACCTTTCTGCTTTTTCATATCCGCAAAAGCAAGTTTTATTGCTTCTACGTTCAACCATTCGAGGTCGTTCTGAACGGCATAAACATCCTGAATCTTTTCAAACAACTCCAGATATTTACGGATCTGTGTGTTTACATCCTTTTCGGAAGCGATCTGCTGGATAACACTTTTATAATATGAACCGTCTTTCAATTTGGTGATCAATGATTCTACCGCCTGTTTCTCGACAGAAGCATCGGGAGTGATTAACCAAGTATCCAGTCCGTCCATCATTGCACCTAACATACCGATCTGTCCGGGATATTTAGCGATCAATTCGTCGCCAACGAACTTAGGCACAACGTTCAATGCCTGGAAATATACGCTACCACCGGAAGAAGTATCGTCGATACCGACTTCAGCTTCAAAGCGGACATATTTTCCTTTCACCGGATAAACCAATGTACCATTTGCATGACAAAACACACCATGTTTGTATTCTTTACCGGCAATAAAGATCTCATGGTCGTAAGCATTCACATTCATTTTTGGTTTGGCCCAACCAGCCACACCATATTCGAAAGGAACTTCATCCAGCCATACGGAAGAGCCGTCGGCAGCAATCAAGCGGGCATTACCCCAAACAGCCTGGTCGTAATCAGAACCGTCCGGACCACCGGCAGTAATAAGCACCAGCTTATCCACGCCTTTCAAATCAACCGCAAACGGTTCTGCTTTTTCCTTATGCTTCTTCCAGGTGGAAATGACAGGCATATTGGCCTTCTGAAGCTCGTTGCGCAGTTCCGTCTTGGCTTTGATGGAGGCATCAATCCAGGTATCCACCTTTTTTGGCTTCGGGGCAGCCGAAGCAAAAAGGGAGGAGGATAAAAAGAGTGATACTAATAAAAAATATTTATTCATGTATCTTTAATAATAAGGTGTTAACAACTACAATTGGATTACAGAGCAGCCTTCGGGTTTGTAAAACGCAGACCGTCATTGTCGTGATAGCATGCCCATTCGTCAACGATAGCGCCTTCCGGACCAGCCATCATGAAGTGGAATGTTTCAAGTTCTTTCAAACGCAATACATCACCAACCTTCTGAACAACGAAATTCTTGCTCTTAATCGGTCCGTGGCCGGCAGGAATAGCAGGAGCGTTAGGAGTTTCATCACCAACTTCTGAGAAGTTGTAAACCCATCCCTTTTCAACCATCCATGATTCATGTTTAGCCGGGAATTTAGTTTTTACGTGAGCGTGTTCCGGGATCATCTGACCCGGAAGCAGATAGATAGCGTGAGCGAAGTATCCGTGTTCTGCATCGTTGATCCAGAAGATACCACCCATACCTACATTTTCAAAGTCGCCCAAACCGAAGTCTGTTACCCAGATGTCTTTAGCCATCAAGTCGGTGAAAGGAACACCATAGAATTCAAACATGTCTTTCATTGCTTTTAAAGCAACTTCCTGATCGAACTTGCCGTCTTTATAGAAATCGGCGTTTGTGTACTTTTTAGAATAAGTCATTTCTTTATTAGTTTTACAATTAGAATTTTTATCGCATTTGCATTGTTCAGTGCATCCGCCCTCTCCGTTGCAACAAGTAGCGTCACTTGTTTTGTTGCCAGTACATGCAACCATAGAACTTAATAAAAGTCCTACAGCCATTGTTTTAACACTTAATCCTTTTTTCATTTCGCTTTTAATTTATGTTAGTAATATTTGCTTTCTTTCGCCAAACGGTCAACATGATCCGGCAGAGGTTATCATAACACTGCAATCCCTTCAATCTCTATCAATAATTCATCCCTGCAAACATCTGCCCACATATAGGAGATGGGGATATTCAACTTATAATCATTCAACAGTCTTTCCGCTTCCTCATAGAATGACTTGTCTTTCAGATACACCCGGAGCATTTTCAATTTTGCCTCACCGATCAGTTCGGCTATATTCTCCATCGTGATATGAAGCTGACGCTCCAACCCTACTCCAATCAGGCTTTCTTCACCGCGGATGGCAGCCGTCCCGGAGATATAGATCAACTCGCGGTCACCGAAAGTCATGCTCTTTGCACGTTCAAACTTCGGAGTTGTCTTTTTACTGTTAGCCGCTTCCAACACTCCTTCCGAGTAAGCATGTGCGGCAATCTGCAACTTATTATCGATCGGAGTTGCGAAACAATCCGGGTTCGAGAACACGGCAGCATCCAGATCAACCAATACACCACCCAGGTTGGCACCGATACCCGTTGCGGCAGGATACCCATTCTCCCAGGTCGTCTTGGCATAGTACTCACTACGGGAGTTATTAAAAATCTGGTAATGCTGGTCATCACCATCGAATTTAGTGATCTGTTCGATATAATTCCACTGACGGATGATGCTGTTGATCGGGAAACCCTCTCTCCTCATCAAATCGGACACTAATCGGAATACTTCCTTCGATTGTACCTCGATACCAAAATTTATAACGTCGCCATGAAAACCTCCGGCAAACAGAAAACGGCCGCTGCCATTTTCCAGCACAACATACGGAAATGTTCCGATATGTTTATACGTAATATGATCTCCCGCATCGGGAGTATACGTATGGGCTTCAAGAATCAGTCCCCCGTTCAACGGCGGTTGAGACACATAGCTCAATACCGGCTCATGATTCCCATAATACTTACGAACCTTCTCACGTAGCAATATACGGCGTGAAACATACTGTTCGTTATCACTCGGCATACCGAAAAAGGCCAGCCTGAATATTTGTTTGTCCTGCGGAAGCTGGGCAAGCAGCTTATCAACCATTTCTCCAAATTCCGCTTTTTCAGTAGTGTAAATGTTGTATTCTATCTTATCGCAATAATTCATCGATTCCTCCTATTAGAGTGAGTTTACATATTCAGTTAAGGCCTCAATATCTTTTTTGGAAACTTTCTTGTCGATACCGTGCTTATGCACTTCGAACACTTCTTCCATTGTGGCGGCACGTCCGTCGAAAAGATATGGAGCCGTACGCCATACTTCTCGCAATGTCGGAGTGTCCCATCCCTTTTCAAATTCTATATCTTCGCCGATGCGATGATATTTCATATCCGTATAATAAGGACCGCTATGGCAGTCGCCGCAACCAAGTTTGTCAAACACCTTACGTCCGTCTTTTGCCTTGTCGGACAATTCTCCATTCACCAGATAAGGACTGGGTACCGGACGCAGCGATTTCAGATATTCATCCACACACACTGCATCTTCTTCCGTAATATCAAAAAATTGAATGAAATTATATCCTGCACGTACGGCAATCTCTGCATGGGCACGGATACCGGAAATCATATTGGGAGGTGTAACATGGCTAAACAACAAACTTTTACAGTTCTTGGAGTTACCCACACCGTCGTTCATCAAGTCCCAGTTCATACCGTCCGTACGGGCGTCTCCCGGGTGGCAACCGTTACAACTCTGCCAGTTCTGGAAACAATGAGAGGCATCGTTGAAATATTTCTCTCCTTTATTGATGTCAGACTCCGTACGCCCCGGATTCAGTTCGGTAGCTGTTACCTCATGGGTATTGATATTTACTACGTTCAGTACGTCCGCAAAATAGGTCGGAAGGATCAGCTTATCGGCTGTCAGTGCCATAGTACGGGGACCGTTACCCTGCAAAGGAACACGTTCGCGGATACCATAGAGGAAGTTCAGGTCATAATCCAACATCGCTTTATTTGGATAGTTCTCAAACTTTTCGCGTAATGCAGGATGATCGATCACACTTATCTCATGGGTTCCCGAATGGGAAATAAAGATAGACTCTTCATTACAATCAATACTCCAGATTCCTGCAGCTCCCCTTTCCGGTTCGTCTACAACCACGGCGCCCACAAACTCTTGCTTGTCGGTATCGATCACACTGAAAGCACTGGTATTCATCCAACCCTGCTGTAACTGTGAAGTCGGTACGGTAAAACGTCCCAAGTTATGGGAAACATAGATGTACTTACCATCCGGAGTGATACAGATACCACGCAATGCATTACTACCGTTAGCCAGTTTAATATCTTTAATCTTGGTGAAACCATCCATCTCGATAACGGAAACACAAGCTGCAACGTAATCCAAGTCAGCCCGCTGTGCCGGAAGAAAGTTAGTAACATACATGTATTTACCATCTTTACTGAATACAGCCGACTTCGGTTCACGAAGTACTTTCACCGTACGCAGCACTTTATGATTGACCGGATCGATCTCCGATACGCTGTTATCGAACTGATTGCAAACATAAACAGTCTTCTTATCCGGTCCGAACATCGGATGGCAGGCTCCCGAACCTGTCGGTATAGCAGCTTCTATCCTACCCGATTCCAACAGCAATATCTGCAACTTTCCCGTATTTTCAAAAGTTGTTACATAAGCCTTATCTCCATCGACAAGGATACCTGTCGGTGTTTCGTCCATAGGATAAGAGCGCAACAATTGTTTACCATCGGCAGAGAAAATATCCACCCGCTTCAAGCCTTTTTCCGTCAGAAGCATTTCTCCCTTATCATTCAGCTTGATGTCTGTGGTGAAAAATGGTGGGTTGTCAGCTGAAGCAAAGGAGATGCAACAGCTGACAAAACAAGCCACCAATGAGCTTTTAAACATGTATTTCCGTGTGTTCATGGTATGTTATTTTTTTATGTTCTTACTATATCCTAACTCAGCAGAGATAGATTGTACTACCTCCTTAATATTAGCGACCGTCGAACGAAATATCTCATTAGTCAACCGGTCTTTAGGACCGGATATCCAAATAGCCCCACAAGGATAACCTGTATAGTTAAAAATGGGAGCGCCTACACAAATCACTCCGTTTAGCTCTTCTTCATTATCCATAGCATAACCAACCTTGCGAACTTTTTCCAGTTCCTCCAAATAGGCTTCACGTGTAGTTATTGTTCGGGAATTATACTTTGCAAAAGTCATATACGACAAATAACGGTCACGAACCGTATTCGGCAGATAGGCCATGATAGCTTTTCCCGGTGCTGAGCAGTGCAGTTCAAAAGGTTTCCCCGGCGACAGGACGAAGCGGAACGTATGATGTCCCTGTGCCTGCTCGATAAAAATACCCTTTTCATTTCCTAGTACACCAAAACAGGCAGTCTCCCCCACTTTATCGCGCAACTCACGCAAACGAGGCAAAACTGTTTCCAGTAAATTGTGTTCATTCAACGATCTGAAGCCCAAAGTTAGCAATTTTCTCGACAACTTATAGCGCTTCGTATCCTCATTATAGTTAAGATAATCCAAACGAACCAATGTATTCAAAATACGATAAGCAGTTGTTTGTGAGATATCCAACTTACTCTTAATATCCTGCAGCGTCTCACCCTGTGGGCGGAGCGAAAGATATTCAAGCACCGCAATCCCCTTTTCAAGATTAGGCACCTTATAATTCTCTTCTCCTTTTTCCATATTTGGAATAACGCTTTCCATATTTGAAATATTGTTTCAGATTTGAATCAAATATAAAAGAGTCGCGTTAAAAACAGCCATGATCTGTGTAAAATTTGGTTAAGTATGCTGTAAAGCATATAAAAGGTCAAAGTTTTATTTTCAAACCTGTCAGGTTTATTTTTTCCTGTAACTGACAACCGCCAGCACATTAAATAAAACAGCAAAAAGACAAACTATAATAAAATGTCCGCTCAGGTCTGAAAATGTACTTCCTTTCAGGTAAACCATACGCATTGTTTCCACAAAATAACGGACCGGGTTGAACAAGGTTATATTCTGCGCCCATTGCGGCATACTGCTGATCGGTGTAAAAAGCCCGCTTAGCAGTGCAAAGATAATCAAAAAAAAGAAAGCAGTAAACATAGCTTGTTGCTGGGTGGATGATATTGACGAGATAGCCAACCCAAAACCGGTAAAAGCGATCAGATAAACAGCAGCAAACAAGTAAATAATACCCATATTCCCTATCGGCACCAAACCATATATTATCCAAGCCACAAGCACACCGATAGTCAGCAGTATAAAGCCGATAATCCAGAAAGGTATCAACTTAGAGAGCAGAAACAAGGTTTTAGGGACAGGGGTTACATTTATCTGTTCGATAGTCCCTTTTTCCTTTTCACTGACGATATTCAGCGCTGAAAGAAAACCTCCGATAATCGTAAGCAGAAAAACCATGATACCGGGAACCATATAGTTCTTATAATTCAGATGCGGGTTAAACAGATTCGTGGAGCGAATACCGCCACTGAAAGCCGAACCGGAAGTAAAACCTTTCTCCTGGTTAAAGTCCTGAATGATCTGGGATAGGTAAGAGCTTCCCATCCCTCCTTTCGTACCGTTTACGGCGTTGGCGGCAACCAATACTTCGGCCTGCCCTTCACGTCCCAGATCCTTTTCAAAGTTGACGGGTATTTCCAGCAAAACGTCAGCCTCGTTGCTCTCTATGGAGCCGATTGCCTGGTCGTAACTGAAAGAGACATTCGTCAGACGGAAATAGCCGGACGAAAGTATTTTCTCCGTCAGCTGGGTGGATAAGACCGTATGGTCATTGTCTATCACTCCCAGATTGATATTACGCATCTCAAAGTTTGCCGCAAAAGGCAGGATAATCAGCTGCATCAACGGAACCAGGAAGATGATCCGGGGTAAGAACCGGTCACGTTTGATCTGTTTGAATTCCTTTTCAAGTAAATATCGTAATGTTCTCATAACTTTCTATCATAAACGGGTCTTAAAACGCTTTACACTAAGTATTACCAGCAAAACGGCCATCAGCAAGAGGATACCGGTCTCTTTCATAATCGCACCGGCTCCAAGTCCTTTTATCATCACATCCTTTACGGCGATGATATACCATTTAGCAGGTACGATATTCGAGAGCCATTGCAGGATATCGGGCATATTTTCTATCGGGAACATCATACCGCTAAGCAGGATCACAGGAAGCATTAATACCATAGCACTGATCAGCATAGCAGCCTGTTGCGTGTCGACTATCGTAGAGATCAATAGTCCGAGACAAAGAGAAACCAATGCATACAGGATGGAGATGGAAAACAACAGCGTCAGACTGCCCGCTATCGGCACTTTCAATAGGAAGTAAGACAGGCAGAGAATGGTTGCGATATTCACAATACTGAGCAATAGATAAGGGGCTGCTTTAGCTAAAATTATGTAAATTGGTTTCATGGGAGAAACCAGTAATATTTCCATTGTCCCCATCTCTTTTTCCTTTACGATACCGACCGAAGTCATCAGGGCACAGATCAGGATCAGGATCAATCCCATCACACCGGGCACGAAGTTATAGGCTCCTTTCATCATCGGGTTATACAGGAGATGAACTACCGGGACAATCCCGGCCTGAGACAATCCGCTACCGTCTGAGGGTTGCAATAATTTGCCTTGTATTTCGGCTTTGGCTGAAGCGATAACAGCGGTTGCATAAGATGTCAGCTGTGTTGCCTCATTCGGATCGGTCGCATCTGCCAGTAACTGAACGGATGCGTCCGGAGTCGACGCATACTGAACGGGGAAAATAACTACCAACTTCACTTTGCCTTGCTTAAACAGGGATTGGGCTTCTTCTTCGCTACCGATCATCTTATACAGGTTAAAATACTCACTTGCACCCAAATGCTCGGTAATCTTCCTGCTCACTTCATCCCGACTCTGATCGAATATGGCGATAGGAACGCTTTTTATTTCCGTGGTGATCGCATAGCCGAACAGGATGATCAGGATAATAGGCATCGCCAGCAGGATCATCATAGTCCGTTTGTCACGGAAGATATGATAAAACTCTTTACGTATAAAAGATAGAAACTGTTTCATACTATTCACCTCGTTTGGCCTTTCGTGCCAGGGCATGAAAGACTTCGTTCATATTATCGGCTTTGAAAGTGGCTTTCAGTGCAGCCGGACTGTCGAGAGCCTCGATCTTTCCATCCACCATAATGGAGACACGGTTGCAATATTCAGCCTCATCCATATAATGGGTGGTCACAAACACAGTGATATGCCGTTCAGCCGCCTGATAGATCAACTCCCAGAACTGACGGCGGGTTACCGGGTCGACTCCTCCCGTAGGTTCATCCAGGAACACGATACGGGGTTCGTGAATAATAGCGACGGAGAAGGCCAACTTCTGCTTCCAACCCAAAGGTAAGGCATCGACAAGCGTATTCCGTTCGGCTTCCAGATTCAATACCGCAAGCAGTTCGTCCGTCTTGGCGGCTAGCTTTTTCTCCGGCAGACCGTAAATACCGCCAAACAGACGGATATTCTCCCACACTTTCAGATCGCCATAGAGGGAAAACTTCTGACTCATATAGCCGATATGCCGTTTGATCTGTTCGGTCTCCTTATATACATCGAAACCTGCGACACGGGATTCACCGGAAGTCGGGGTGGACAGTCCGCACAGCATACGCATGGCTGTTGTCTTCCCGGCTCCATTGGCTCCGAGGAAACCGAAGATCTCCCCCTGACCTACCTCGAAGCTGATATGATCGACAGCCGTAAAGGTTCCGAAGCGCTTGGTCAGATTGTTTGTTTCTATTACGTTCATTATATATCGATATTAATGCTTCTTTTATAGTTGCAATGAATTTCACACGAAGTAGGCGAACTCCGATTCAACAGAGTGCTTTGCCAATACTTTGCCATGCCTTTGGCAAAACATTGCCATGCTATTGGCAAACTTCTGCCATGCTTATGGCAAGGCCCTGCCATCCTATTGGCAAAACATTGCCTTCCCAATGGCAAAATCACAAAGCCATGAAGCAATCTTCCACACTAGGCATTACCGGTTCTATCACCACGTCAGTATACCCTTTATTCCTCAGGAACTGCTTCAAGGCATCCCTCTCCTTCCCGTTTTCTTTCAGGGTAAGATGATGTGCATCACCAAAAGCATAACAGGAATACGTTCCGGGGAAAGCGCGAAGGTCGACCAACAGCTTATACATAGCCGACGAACGCACAGTCCACAGCTGCCTACCGAAGGAGGAACGGATGCCTGCCGGGGTATCGACGGACAGGCACCGGCCGGAACGCATCAATGCGATACGATCGCAACGGGAAGCTTCATCCATGTAAGGCGTAGAGACAAGGATCGTTATCCCCTGCTTCTTCAGGCGATCCAGCATATCCCAGAACTCCACACGGGATACAGGATCGACACCGGTTGTCGGCTCATCCAGGAAAAGGACTTCCGGGCGATGGATCAGGGCACAGCACAACGCCAGCTTCTGCTTCATCCCTCCCGATAGTTTTCCGGCTTTCCGCTTCTTGAAGGGTTCGATCTGCACATAGATGTCGCGCACCAGTTCATAGTTTTCTTCTACTGTCGTATTGAATACGGTTGCAAAGAAATTCAGATTTTCTTCGACGGACAGGTCCTGATAGAGCGAAAAGCGTCCCGGCATATAACCGACTATCGTACGGATCTTCTTATAATCGCGCACCACATCCAGACCGCAAACCGTTGCCGTCCCTTTATCTGCCAGCAACAGTGTGGTCAGTATACGGAACAAAGAAGTCTTACCGGCACCGTCCGGCCCGATCAGTCCGAAGAGTTCTCCGGAATGAATCTTCAAAGAAATTTCCTGCAGAGCCTCCACATCCCCATAATTCTTTGACACCCTCTCAAGCCCAACCTCATTATTCATTATTAATTATTCATTATTAATTAAACCCCGTTTCCCCATACTGCCCGATCTTCAGATAGCCGTCATTCTTCACGGCGATCTTGATGGCATAGACCAGATTGGCACGTTCGTCTTTGGTCTGTATGCCTTTCGGAGTAAACTCCGACTTATCCGATATCCAGGTGATAGTGCCCGGATACTCCCGGCGGTCGCTTTCACCATAGTCGGCAAAGACGCGGACAGCCTGTCCCTGTTTCAATGTAGAAAGCTGGTCGGCCGTGATATAGGCACGAAGATAAAGCAGGTCGGTATCCGCTATTTTATATAAAGGCTTACCGGCAGCCGTCACTTCACCCGGTTCGGCATACTTCACCAGGACAGTTCCGGCCCGAGGATTCACGATCCGGCTTTTCTGCAACTGGTCGTCCAATTGCATGATCTGGTAAAGGATACTTTCGGCTTCCGCGTCGGCACCTCCGGTCGTTTTGTTCAGGGTCGAATATTGTGCATCCAGTTGTTTCTGCAAGTATTTGATATTGTTTACGATATCGTCTACCTGCTTTTGGTTGCCCGCCTTGGCTTTCACCAGGTTCTCCATACGCTGCTGCTCGGTACGGGCGGTAGCGATCTGCTGTTCGAGGGCGGCGATCTGTTTACGGATATCCGGTTTACGTACGTCTACGGAACGCAAACCGGCAGCCAACTGCATCTTCTTCAGATACAACTGCGTACTATCCACATAGCCCAGCATTGCTCCGGCATCAAGGCGGTCGCCCTCCTCTATATTCAGTTCCATAATCTTCCCGTTAGCTTCGGACGATACCAGTATTTCGGTCGCCTCAAAGGTTCCGGTGGCATCGAAGTTATTGTCTCCTCTGTTACATGCTGCCAGACAGAACAATGCTGTTGCCATCAATGTATAATAACTCAAACCTTTCATCTCATTATTAATTAATTCGTCGTGTACATATAATTATAGACAGCATTCAGATGCTGGATACGGTGGGCGGCGGCAGACTGTTTAGCCAAGTCTTCCGCATTGATCTCGCGGATCAGGTCGGTGACGGAGATCACGCCGTTAGCCAACTTCACCTCCGCGGCATTCTTGATACTGGTACGTAGCCGGATTATTTCGTCATCCGCCTTCATCAGGTCGGCCATCTTCTGTATCTCCGTATTCTGCTGCATCAGTTGCAACGAGGTATTGAACAGGAATGTTTCACGCTGAACTTCTATCTGCTGAAGATTGGTCGACACCTTACGGCGGTCGTTCTTTAAGGTATATAGCTTACCCATATTCCAGGAAAGACGTACACCTGCAATATAGAAGGGATTAAAGCTATCCTCCAACATATTCAATCCCGGCCGGCCGTATCCCCCCTGCACGAATGCACCGATACGAGGCATCAGGCCACTGGTGATCTGTTTGTTCTGAACCTCCAGCAAACGGCTTCTGGCATCCAGTGCCCGCAATTCGGGACGATCGATCTCAGCCGACAACGGATTACCCGGCACGGCAGGGATCTCCAGCACCCTGTCTTTGTCATAAGGTTTCCCGATCAGTGCACTCAACATCCTGCCGAAAGCCACCCGCGATGCTTTCAATTCGATCTCCTTCTGGCGGGCATTCAATAATTCGACCTCCATACTTTCGCGATCGGACTGGTTGGCCACACCATTTTCCATCATTGCCGTTATCCGGTCGATATTGATTTGTAACTCCTTTTGAAGCAGTGCATTCTGGCGGATCAGTTCTTCCTGGAGCAGACAACCGAAATAAAGCTGGTTCACACGGTCGTTCAAGGTATAAAGATCGCTTTCCAGTTGTTCCCGGTCTGCGGCGGCCTGCGCTTTCGTCAGTTGCCGGGTGGTGTGGATGGTTCCGCCATCCCATATATTCTGATTCACCTCGGCCAATACCTGATACTGATCTTTGCTTAAGGTCGGGATATCGAGTCCCGGCATAACAACCGACAGCTTTTCGGTGTCGAAAGGAAGCTTGGTCACTTCGCTCTGATAGGTCGCTTTCGCATTTACAGTCAGTTGGGGTAACCATCCTTTTCCTGCATTAGACAGGTTATATTGCTCGGTCTGTCCGATCAGGCCATACTGGCGTATCTGGGGAAAGTTGGCACGGGCCCATTCATAACATTGTGCCAGTGTAACCGTCTCCTGCCCTTTCGCAATCCCCGACAGCAGGGGAAAGCATAAGAATAAGATCATGCAAATCCGTTTCATTGAAGTATCTGTTTATTCGGTGTATTATTGTCCGGACTCAATAACCGGATCATTATATCGGTAACGAACGGGATACGTTCCTGTAAAAAAGCTTCGTATTTGCCTGCATCCCCTTCCATAAAAACAGCCGTAAACGGGTTTCTCACCAACATCGGGAAGACCAGCAGGCTTATCAAAGTAGTAGCCACATAATATACGGGAAGTTTCTTTAGCACCCCATTCTCCATTTCGTCTTCCAACTGCCTGCGCATACGAATGAACGGCTGTACCCGGACGGGGTTTTTCAATATGGAACGATAGATATGCTCCGGATCGCGCTGCAGCTCGTTAATAACAAAGATAGGGAACAGCGGATTACGCTGTAATGTCTTTACATACTGGTCGATAATCTTCGGTAGCTTCTCCATAAAAGAGGTATTCTCTTCCATTATCGCTCCCAAATTGGGAAGCAAGGCTCCCATCAACTGATCGAAGATTGCATCGAACAGCATTTCTTTCGTGCGATAATAATAATGTAAGGCGGTACGGCCGATGCCTGCCTTGGCAGCTACATCCCCCATCTTAGTCGCTTCATATCCTTTCGTCACAAAGACCTGTTTTGCAGCTTCCAATATCCGGCTTTCCATCGTGATTGCTTCTTCTTTACTCATTGTATATCTTGCTTTTACTATATTTGCCACTACTGTCTGTCAATTATGTTTGACACATTTGTTTGACAGATATGTCAAAGGTAGTGTAAAAAAATAAGGATGCAGCTACTGCACCCTTATTTTAATATCTTTTATACAATGGAGGAAAACTTATTTTATCTTTCTTTCCGCTACCCCTTCGAAGGTCATCTTTACCGGATTGATGTATCCATCCTTATCGAAAGTCATCTTATCGATACAAGTCGCCCGGTGGTCGCGTCCCGTATCGTTCAGCGGACGGCGGTGGTAAACGATATAATAATCTTCCGAATTCGGCACATGCATCACGGAATGATGGCCGGCACTGGTTGCTACTGCCGGATCCTGCTGAAGTATCGTGGCAATCCGGTTGAACGGTCCGAAAGGAGAATCGGCAATGGCATAAGCGACACAATAGTCGGGACCGCCCCAGCCGCCTTCGCTCCACATGAAATAGTATTTACCGTTCTTCTTAAATATGAACGGGCCTTCCACATAGTTATCCGGTGTTATTTCCTTATAGATAGTTCCGTCTTCAAACGGCACCAGCCCGGTAAAGTCGTCGTTCAACTGCACAACATTACAATGTCCCCAACCGCCATAATACATATAATAACGGTCGCCATCCTTAAACACGAACTGGTCGATAGGCTGCGCCCCGTTGACGATCTCGTTGATAAGCGGCTTTCCGATCAGATCCTTGTACGGACCTTCGGGCCGATCGCTGACAGCAACACCGATACCGCCCACTTCCCCTTCATGCACATCGTTCGCACCGAAGAAGAAATAATACTTGCCGTCTTTACTGATCACAGACGGTGCCCACATGGCACGCTTTGCCCACTTCACCTCGGTCGTATCGAGAATGGAAGAATGCTTCGTCCAGTTCACCAGGTCTTTAGAAGAGAAACAGTCGAAGAAGGTCTGGTTCTCATATAGATCACTCCAAGTAGGATAAATCCAATAGGTATCATCATAAATAATACCTTCAGGGTCTGCATACCATCCTTCAAACACAGGGTTGCCACTTTTCGCCACCTCTGCCGACTGCTGTTTCGGTTGTCCGCAAGCCGACATCAGGGCAGCGGTACAAACAGCTATAACACAACTTTTATTCATATAAATATAGGTTTACTATAATAGTCTTAATCTCCGTACTTCTTGGCCAGGCCGCCTTCGGAAGTTTCCTTATACAGACTGGGCAGGTCGTTACCCGTCTGACGCATCACTTCCACTACCTGGTCGAAACTCACCCGGTGTTTTCCGTCTGAGAAGTTCGAAAAGGTATTTGCATCCAGTGCACGTGCGGCAGCAAACGCATTACGCTCGATACAAGGTATCTGTACCAGTCCGCAAACCGGATCGCAAGTCAGCCCCAGGTGATGCTCCAATCCCATCTCGGCGGCATACTCGATCTGTGCGGGCGTTCCACCGAACAACTGGCTGGCAGCGGCCGCAGCCATCGCACAAGCAACTCCCACCTCACCCTGGCAACCAACTTCAGCACCGGATACCGATGCATTCGTACGGACCACATTTCCGAACAACCCGGCAGTAGCTAATGCACGCAGGATACGCGAATCGCGGAAGTCGCGGGTATCTTTCAGGTGATACAATACAGCCGGCAACACGCCACAGGAGCCACAGGTAGGAGCCGTCACAATCCTTCCCCCGCTGGCATTCTCTTCGGAAACGGCCAACGCGAAAGCATATACCATTCCGCGGCTTTTGATGCTACTGCCGTATCCTTTGGCACGGATCAGGTAGTCGGATGCCTTACGACGTATGCCCAGGCCACCCGGCAGGATACCTTCCGCTTCCAGACCGTTGAGCACAGCCTGTTGCATCACCTCCCATACCTCGGCCAGATAATCCCATATCTGCGGGCCTTCGCATTGCTCCACATATTCCCAGTAAGAATGACCGGTCTTTTCGCACCAAGCCTGGATATCCTTGATGGTACTCATTTCGTAGACTTTGGCAGTCTTCAACTCGTTAAAAATCTCGTTGGCAAGCGTGCCGCCGCCGATACTGTATACGGTCCATGCTTCCAGCCTCTCGTCTTTATCGTTGAACGACTCAAACAGCATCCCGTTCGGGTGGAACGGCAGGAATATTTTAGGTTCCCAGGGAATATTCGTCGGAGCCACGGGTTGCAGCACTTCCAGAATGCCGGCATCCGTCATGTGCCCCTTTCCGGTAGCAGCCAAGCTACCATACAACGTTACATTGAAACGTGCAGCCTGCCGGTTACGTTCCAAAAACATCCGCGAAGCACGTATCGGCCCCATCGTGTGGCTACTCGACGGGCCATGGCCGATCCGGTATATCTGTTTGATAGATTCCATTTTTCAGTTTCTCCTGTTTTTTGTGTTTTTAAACTTTAAGAAATATATTACGTTTATAAAGCCACCACAAAATTACATAAATAACCAATATGTTTGACAAGCTAATCAAAAAGGAATAATAATTCCCCATATATTGCTGAAGCCCATAAAACAAGGACTCGCCCAAACAGCTGAAATTAACGATATTAGCCAGCATATATGCAACGATAGAGTTCATTCCGTACACTTTCAACCAGGTAATATTTTTATTATATCCCTTATAATCGATCAGATAATAGAACAATCCCATCAACAGGAAACAATAACCGCTGCTGACCAGTACCATAGAACTTGTCCATATCGTTTTAATAACCGGCATCTGCAATCCCCATAACCATCCTGCTGCCACCATAGCTGCTCCGGCCCCGAAATACCATTTCAGTTTATACACATCGCTCGTTTTATCCTTGGCAATATAGCCGGCAAACAATCCGGTCAATACGGTTACACCGAAGTTCAAACTGCTCAGTATCCAGGTATAATAATATCCGGAAGAGAAAACCACTTCGCCGTCCACCACTTTTGCTCCATCCCGGAAACGTCCCAATACGGCACGGTCTATCCATTCCGCCAGGTTTCCTTCGGGTGTATAATTACCGCCTCCATAACTGCCGACCGTGATAAACTGCATCGCAGCCCAGTAAACAAGCAATAAGGCGACCGCTACACCGACCTGTGTACGACGGCTTGTATAAAGAAACAATACGGCAGTGATCAGGTATCCCGCCGCAATAGACTGCAACGTATTCGAATATAAATAGATACAATCCGGATCGAGGCCGAGCAGGTTACCCTGGCACATCATACCGAATATCCAAAGCAACAGGATACGTTTACCCAACCGGCGGAAAAGAGCTTTCTTGTCAGAAACCCCTTTAAAGCGGGATAAGGCAAACGGCATAGACGCCCCCGACATAAACAGGAATAACGGCATGATCAAATCCCAGGGAGAAAAGCCCACCCAGGCTTCATGGCTAAATAACCACATACTACTATGCAACCATTCCACATCAGCCGCACGGGCCAGTGAATGTGCCAACGGGCCTAAAGCCACCAGAAAGAAAAGATCGAAACCGCGAAGTGCGTCAAGCGACTCCAGCCGTTTATAAGTAGTTTTTTCCATTTGAAAATTATTTTAGACTTTTAAGAAAATACGTTGACGATAGAGGAAATAAAGGAAGCCCCAGCAGACAGCGATATAGGCGACCGCCCCGAACAGGGGTTGAGCCGCTTCGGGTGTCAGTCCGATCAGTCCGCCGAAGATGGTATTCGCTGTAAAAGTGAAATTGACAAACACCTGGGCCAGGTAAATAGTAATAGAATTCATGCCGATCACTGTAAAGAAAGGCGTCCAGCCCCTTATCCCCTTCACGTCCACGATATAGTAGAACAAGGCAAACAACAACATGGAAATACCACCGACAGTACAAACGAACGAACTCGTCCACAAATACTTATTGATCGGGAAAAACAATCCCCACAGCAATCCGATCACCAATAGGGCAGCTCCCGCACATAACATATAAAGAACCTTCTTCGTCTCCGTCAGTCCTTTCTTTTGCAACTTGATAAATTCTCCGGTGAACATCCCCAGCAACGCCGTTCCGATAGCCGGCAAGGTTGACAAGATGCCTTCGGGGTCATAGTTTCCGCCATGCAAATGCCCCGGCAATAACAATCGGTCGATGTAACAAGCAAAGCAGCCCTCACGGGTAAACACGTCCGCTCCGTTTCCGTCGGGTGCCGGGACAAAAGCCAATAACAACCAGTAACCGACCAGGATCGCGACCACGATCCATATCCTCGTAACGGTCCGTGTATTTACAAAAATCAGGGCTCCGAACATCCAAGCCAGACCGATACGTGCCAATACACTGGCATAACGTTGTGTCTCGAAGTCGAAGTTCAACAGGCCGTTGTAGACACAGCCCAGGATAACCAGGGTAATGCCCCTGCGAATAATTTTCCTGTAGATGGCCGCCTCCGACATTCCACGTTCCCGCTGTTTAGCCAGAGAAAAGGGAAAAGAGATCCCGGCAATGAACAGGAACAAAGGGAAGATTATATCCTCGAACGTAAATCCGGCTCCCCATCGTGCATGATGCATCTGGTCTGCCACCGATTGAAAGAAAGGAGTCGGGATCAGGGTAGCCAGTGCTACGAAAAGGGAACCGCCTCCCATGATAAAGAACATATCAAATCCCCGCAAGGCATCCAGCGATTGGAGCCGCTGGAGTTGTTTTTGTTTTTCCATCGTATTGAAATTAGAATTTAGATTGTAAAGAAGCAAATATAAGAAATATTGTAATAAAACTATCCTGCTTTTTCATTAGTTTTGCAGCCATGATAAAACAACACCTGAAACCGATCATGTTCGTTGGCACTTGTTCCGATGCCGGAAAAAGTGTGATCAACGCAGCTTTCTGCCGTATCTTCAAGCAAGACGGATACCGACCTGCTCCTTTTAAGGCGCAGAATATGTCCCTCAACTCCTACTCTACCCCCGAAGGCGGCGAGATGGGCCGTGCCCAGGTGGTGCAGGCCGAAGCATGCGGTATCGCTCCGCATACGGATATGAACCCGGTTCTGCTGAAACCGACCAACGATAAAAGTTCTCAGGTCGTATTGAACGGCCGCCCGGTCGGCAATATGTCTGCCAAAGACTATTTCGGCATTCAGAACCGGAAAGAAGAGTTATTCAGGGAAGCCATCGCCTCTTTCAAACGCCTGGAGTCGCGCTATAACCCGATCGTATTGGAAGGTGCGGGAAGTATCTCGGAGCTGAACCTCCGCGACCGCGACATCACCAATATGCGCATGGCTATTCAGGCGGATGCCTCCACTTATCTGGTGGCCGATATCGACCGCGGAGGCGTATTCGGTTCCGTTTACGGTACCATCGCACTACTCAGGCCGGAGGAACGGGCACAGATGAAAGGAATCATCATCAATAAATTCCGTGGCGATGCCTCGTTGTTTGAAGAAGGACGCGCGATATTGAAAGAGCTGACGGGTATCCCGGTGGTCGGCGTCATTCCCTGGTTCCGCGATATCAAGATAGAGGAAGAAGACTCGGTTGCCCTGGATATGAAAACCAATACCTGGCAGGAAGGCAAGATCAACGTGGCGATCATCTTGCTGAAACGTATGTCCAACTTCACCGACTTCGACGTACTCGACATGGATCCTCGCTTCAATCCTTACTACACAAGCAATATCGACGAAGTGGAGAAAGCAGATATCATCCTTCTGCCCGGTTCAAAAAACACATTGTCGGATCTGCAAAGCATCCGTGCCAACGGCATTGCCGATGCAATCGTGCGGGCCTACAAGAAAGGGAAAAAGGTGATCGGCATCTGCGGCGGCTACCAGATGATGGGTGCCCGCCTGGAAGATCCTGAAGGGATAGAAGGTAACCTGCCTGCAGTTCCGGGACTGGGATTACTACCACAATGCACGGTGATCGAACAAGAGAAAGTCACGAAGCAAAGCGCATTCACTTTTCTGCCGGGTAACGACTCTACCTGCCGGGGATACGAAATACATATGGGACGCACCACTCTGTTAGGCAATGCTCCGGAAAGTCCCGTGGCCCGCCTCGAAGACGGACGACTGGACGGATATTACCTCGACAACCGTTGCTGGGGCAGCTACATGCACGGCATACTGGATAACCCCGTTGTATTGGATTGCCTGGCGGAAGGTTTCGACAAAGAAACTGATGCCGCCCCCTTCGATTACGCCGCTTTCAAGGAAGAACAATATGAAAAGCTGGCGGATCTGATACGGAAGCATGTGGATATGGAGTATATTTACAGTACGCTGTAATCACTCCCACAACAAACCATTCCCCTGCATCAGTTTTTCCACCGATTCAAATTGGTCTTTTTTGAGTTTGAGGGAGTCATAAAGACTGCGGTAATTGAGGGAATGGATATCGGTCCCGACGAAATCATAACAACCTTTCTTCAGTAGAGAAGAGGCAGTTTTATGAGGTAACGGCCCGTAGAAGCCGGCTAGGGAGAAAAGGTTCAATTGGAATTTACATCCATGTTCTTTTAGTTTCAGCAACTCATTTATATTCCAGAAACCGAAACGTTCCGGATGAGCCAGGACCGGGATATACCCGTTCAGCTGCAAATCATACAGTTTCTCAAACAGATCGCCGGGTGCCTGCATAAAGGATACTTCTACCAATACATGCTTTCCGTCATACGAGAGCATCCCTTCGTTCATGCGGTCGTAAAAACATTCGTCCAGCATATACTCGGCAGCCAAACGAAGGTCGATGTTTATACCCATACAATTACCGCGGAAGAGGTCGAACCTCTCCTGAAGATATACTCTCCGGTTCTTTACCAGATCTGCCATTATATGCGGCGTCAGAAAAAGGCGTTTCACCCCGCATGTCCCTAGGAACGAGAGCATATCGAGACTCTCTTCTTCCGACGAAAACCCATCATCTACCCCCGGTAGCAAATGAGAATGGACATCGGTCATGCCCGGCCACAGAGGCTTTTTCCGGGTAAATAAATCAGAGAGGAATGCGTTCATAATATATCTGTATTGAAAAAACAACCATCAAAGATACTACAAAGTACAGCGATTTCCAAATCAAACATCCTCCCTCACAAACGAAAATAGAAATAGTTTTTCACCATTTGTCAGATGGACTCACATTTTTCTATATTCGAGCACCTGTTCTATCATTCCGGGCTTGACCAAAAAGCTCATACTCAACTAATAATCAACCAGTAATATAAGTTGACGGGGCAAGCCCGCCATGACAAGCCGCCTTCATAAAATAAAGGTTCACAATCCAGGTTTGTGTCTTTAATAAGGCACAGCTTATATAAAAGGAGAACCGTACGTTATGCGACTAAATACATTCAATTATTAGCAAAATGTTACGAACAAACCACATTGCATAACAGGGGCTAAGAAGCAAATGCTCCTGACAGCTTACTTTTCTATGAATATCCGACAGTTAGTGGGGATGAAATCGGACTTTGCTTCCATCAACTGGGACCTAATCGCGATGGAGACCGAGGTAAATGCAGATGAAGTCCCAGCTAATCTGAATGAAGTCCCAGCTGATGGCAATTAAGTCCGAGGTAGTTGGAGCAGACGGATCGGGAAGTGCTAAAAAGATACAAAAACGGCATATTAAATGACTCTTTTTCTTCTGGAAGCCATTGTCGATTGATACTTTTACGACTAACATTGTGTTGCTCAAACTACATTTTTATTACCTTCTTCCTTAATTGCCTGCAGGAAGTATTCTCACCGGTAATCCATCTGCAATCTTTATCTGTATATATGCAATCAAAATGTCAACGCACAACTCCGGCACAGCGGGATATTTGAATATACCTCTGACCGTAAGTACATACAACGAAAGGATTTCATGAGAGAATTATCAAAATGGTAAAATGACAAAATGTCAATAAAATATCAGGTGATGCGGGCTAATCTGGGAGCTGCTACCAACTGGGCTTCTGCCTGGAAGGCTTGTAAGGCATATAAAGGAGAAGGTGGTAATGAAGGTGATTGGCGTTTACCTACTCAGCGTGAACTTCTGATGATATGGATATTGTACCCTCAGTTAATCGGAAAAGGCGGCTTTACTACGTACAGCACCAACTACTACTGGAGTTCTTCGGAGTACAGCGCTAACCTCGCGTGGAACATGCTATTCATCAATGGTTTCGCGAGCAGCACCAGTAAGACTTCTTCATACTATGTTCGTTGCATCCGGGATCTTTAACAATAATCTGTTTGTCAATGTAAATCACGCCCAGTCAAATTTCCTGCTTACACATGGCGATTACTAACAAAACAAATATGTTTATAGTAAAAAAACTGTTGCTATCGGTGCAGTATCATTGTATTACCTTGTTTGGATACTACTTCCGATAGCCCACATTCTACATTTAACTCATCTTTTATCAGATTTGAATGTTACTTTTCTCTTGAAAGAAAAGTAACCAAAAGTTCAAGGCTGCACC
>OGPA01000678.1_pt1 | contig 33159 bp, 28 predicted proteins | sample 1552841 | NCBI WGS metagenome assembly OGPA01 (sample SAMEA2579916, study PRJEB22360) | human gut metagenome
CCCAGTGCTTTCTCCTGCTGGGGCAGGGTCAGGTTCGGGAGCTGGTAGTCCCCGACGGTCGAGTAGGTCACGTTCCTGCTGTTCATATTCATACTGGCTCCTTTCTACATTGCGGCGGCGGATTGTCGTTTTTACGGTTCGTTCGATGTTGCGCAGCACATCCCGGCTGCATTCGCTGACTGCGGTGCCCAGCGCATACACGGCGGCAGGCGTGGAAAAAGAGAAGATGGCCTGAAAATCGTCACGGTCAAAATGACCGTCCGGCTCAAGGCCGCAGCGTTCCAGAACCGTATACAGGATGCTGATTGCGGCGGCAGATTTGAACTGGAACTCCTGTCCGGCTTCATCATAATCTATCAGGAACGAACCGTCAACGATGTCGAGAATGTCGCCGCTGTTGTTGTCCCAATAGGAATCTACCAGCTTGCCCGTCAGGTCAGAAATCTGCTGGCTGAGCCTTTCATGGTAAACGCCGTACTCTCTGGCGATCATTTCCGACACAGGCTGCACCAGATCGGGGCCGAGCTGCCACACCTCCGGGTCACGGGAATTGCGGCGCACCCCGGTGTCGCTCACATCAAAGACATAGTGCAGACGCGGCACACTGCTGGACTGGTCTAACAGTGCGATGCCCTTGGAGCCGCGCCGGACATAGCGGTTCATGCGATTGTTCCAGATGTCGAAGCTGGCGCAGGCAGTGGCATCAGGCCGCTGGGCGTAGATCATGAGCTGGTCTGCAAAGCTGTACTTGTACAGCCGGGATGCAGTGGTCAGGTAGTCCGTCCAGTTTTCCCAATACCGGGTCAATTTTTTTGCCGTTTGCTGGGCAAGGTTCAGGCATTCTTGCGTTTTGTTTGGCATTGCGTTCCTCCTTCCGATTTCAGGATATAAAAAGAGCGGGTAACCATTTTATGGTTACCCGCAAAGAAATGCGTGTGTTTTTATTAGCAGAAACGATTTGCGAATTTACATTAGACAGCTGTTTTTAATGTCATTACACCAATGTTGTAAATTACTTTCTATATCAGTGCAGCCTTCCAAGTGAGATAGCAAATGCTTTTTATTCAGAAGGTAGATATTTGAGTTGAATTTTCATATAGTGCGAGATATAATGATTATAAAAGCAACAGAAGGGGTGAATTTCAATGCAGGAACTTCAAAAAATCGCCGTGGTGATTGATGCCGATAATACCCAAATTTCAAAATTGGAAGATGTGTTTCATGAAATCTCAACACGCGGCAGAATTGTAGTAAAGCGTGCTTATGGCAACTGGCATAAACCAACGTTAAAAAACTGGGGTGAGATCATCAAACGGTTGGCAATCAAAGCTGAGCAGCAATTCGACTATGTTTCGGGCAAGAACGCAACAGACATGGCACTGGTAATTGATACCATAGAACTTTTGTATACAAACCTTTATGATGCGTTTGTTATTGTTTCAAGCGACAGTGACTATACTCCGTTGGCAATAAAATTGCGTGAAGCAGGGGTTTATGTTATGGGAGTTGGTGAGCAAAAAACCCCTGTTGCTTTCCGGAATGCCTGCGATGAGTTTCTCTTCTTGGAAAACTGCTCTTCTTCAGTTGAAGGGAACGATGCACACGATGTTGCTAGTTCTTCCCCAAGCGATGAACAAGATGCTGCTAGTTCTCCCCAAAAAGAAAAAGCGGAAGTGCCTATATCTCCGAACAACGAAAAAGAAGAATCTACAAAGCAACTCAAGGAGGATGCACAGAAAACGGATTCAACTCCAATTGCTAGTTCTGTCCCCGCTGAAGAGAATTCCGAAAAGAAAAATGATCTAAACGAAATTCATGCTTTATTGGAAAAAGCCTATGATACCTTCCAAGACGAGGATGGGTGGGTCAATGTAGCAAAGGTAGGACTGTTCTTAAGAAGAGCAAAGCCAGACTTTGATAGCCGAACTTATGGTTTCCAAAAGTTGAGCCTTTTCCTCAAGAACTTCCCTGAAAAGTATGATGTGAAAATAGTCGGAGAAAAGCCCAACATCATTGCCGTATACCGTTGTGTGAGCAACGAAAACGACTAAACAGACTGTCGGATGTATATGTAAGGCGGCAAACGCCGCCAATAAATTATGCTTCTGTGTTGTTCTCCTCACCGGTGTCCTCCGGCTCGTCCTCGGTGGGAATCTCAAAATCGCCCTTGTCCTCGGTGTAGTTTGCATCGGGGTCAAGGGCTTCTTTTTCGGCCTGCTTTTTCTGCTTCTGCTTTGCGAAAGCGTAGAAAATGCCGCCTGCCGCCAGCGCAATCAGCACGACTACGCCCAGAAAGCCGGATGCGATCTTTGTGACCTTGTTTTCCTTGGGCTGTTCCTCGCCGGATCAAGAACATTTCACTACAAAGGAAAAGAAGTCGAATCTTGTCCACAACGGTATAGTCTTCTTTGCGCATCTCAACAATTACGCCAAGTTCTTCTGCACTTACAGGCTTTTCATACCTCAAATGCAAGTCAGCAAGTTCACGACCAATGCGTACATACTCTGGGAAGTGGGCCAACATCGGCACTCTAGGCATCTCTTTTGAGAGATTGTCTTCATATGTTTTAAGATATTCTTGGGGTCAGGCGGTCGATTGCTCATGCCGTACTTTTTGGCATAGCGTTCCAGACCACGGATGCCGGTCTTGCTGATCTCCATGCTGGACACGCCCCGGTTTTGCCGCAACAGAGTTCGGACGCTCTGCTTGCCTTGGGACGCCTTGGACTGGTACAGCCGAAACGCCGCCTTTATTGCCCGCAGGACAGTCCGGGCAGACAGCTTGGTGGTGGAGATCATAATGTTGAATGACTTAGCTCACCCAAGAGAGCGCCGTGCATGGACTGCAAGAGAGTCACCGTGATCAGAATCGGCCCGGTATTCTCCACCAGAAGGAAAAAGCACTACACAGAAACGTGTGGTGTTTTTTTGTTGTTGCCAAACGAGTGAGGGCTTAGCTCACCCAGGAGAGCGCCGTGCATGGACTGCAAGAGGGTCACTGTGGTCAGAATCGGCCCGGTAATCTCCACCAAAAAAGCACTGTACTTCGTAGGAAGTATGGTGCTTTTCTTTTTATACAGACGCAGAAAAAGGCGGGAGCTTCCCACAAAAGGGAAAGCCACCGCCTTTGTTGATCATCGGATGAGCCAGCCGTAATCCTGTCTGCAATCTACCACATGATCTGCATAAACCGTATGATCTACGATCTGGAAGATAAGCATATAGCGTTTTTCAAACAAGATAAATCGGTAAGCATTTTTAGGAATGTATTCGCCTTTGAGCCATGGGCAGCGCTGCGGCATCTGCTCCAGAGATTTTGCAGCCTTTTCAAATTCCACTGTAAGCCGCTCTGCTGCTGCAGGGTTGACCTGTGCCAGAAATGCGGCGTGGGACACCAGCATCTGAGCAGCCCGTGCTGACACGATCACGCGGTATTTATTTTGCTGCTCCATGTCCGGCGGCCTCCTTGATCGCACTGCGCATCATGGAAGTGACCTCGTCGATCGAATAGCCCTCGCTTCCACGCATCCGGTCCTCTTCCACGGAAAGCAGCTCTTCGCGGAGCTTCAGCATTTTTTCACGGCGGTTGTAGGTTTCGATGTCCATGACGACCAAGTCACCCTCGCCGTTCTTGGTGAGAAAAATCGGCTCAGCGGTTTCTCTGCACAGATCGGCGATCTCGTTGTAGTTCTGACGAATCGCTGCAGATGGACGGATATTCATAAAAGCACCTCCTGCTCCTGAACGATCTATAATAGTAAAATTCTAATTATATTATATCCATATTGTGCAACGAAGTCAATGCGAACAGCTGTCACTTCGTTCTCCGGTTCGATCCCGGTATTCTCCACCAGATCAGAAAGGCATCACACATTGTGTGGTGCCTTTTTTGTTTTGCATTGCAGCAGGAAAACACACAAAAATTTCTGCCCACTGCCGCAACCTGCGTGAAACGGGCTGTTTTGTGCGCGAATGGCAGACCACGGAAGGCGGAACTTGTGCTATAATATAAAAAACAGGGAAGCAGAAGGAACAAGGGGGTGCAGCAATGAACCTGCAGACGGCGATCGTGGAAGACAGCAAGCCGGATGCCGAACGGTTGAAACAGCTGCTGAAAAAGGCATTTGAAAATGAGAACATATCCTGCAGCTGTTTTGCCAGCGGAGATGAATTTTTGCGGGCCGGCGGGCGCGAAGGGTATCAGGTGGTGTTTCTGGACATCTGCATGGAGGGCACCAATGGCATTGAGACGGCGCAGCGGCTGCGTGCGGCCGACCCGGACCTGCTGATCGTGTTTGTGACATCCTCGCCGGAGTACGTGTGGGATGCCTTTCCGGTACATCCATTCGATTATCTGCTCAAGCCTTATAAGGAAGAAAAGTTTGAGCAGCTGGCAGGGGAGCTGCGGCGGGTGCTGTGCCGCCAGCAGCCGGAGCTGGAGGTGCGCATTGCCCGGCAGATCGTGCGGCTGCCGCTGACCAAGATCTACTATGCTACGGCACAGAACCATTATGTGCGTGTGGTCACGGATGACGGCGAGTGCCGGGCCACGGCAAATTTTGCACAGGTGCAGGAACAGCTTCAGACCCAGCCGGAATTTCTGGTGTGCAACCGCGGCGTGATCATCAACATGTCCAAGGTGCTGCGGTTTGAGGGCGACTGCATTGAAATGCTGGATGGGACCCATCTGCCGGTGCGGCAGAAGGACAAAAACAGCCTGCTTGCCCAATTTACGCAGTACCAGTTCCGTGGTATGCAGCGGGAATTCTGACCCGGAAAGGAGAGCGCTTGTGAATTTTGCATTGTTTGGACGTTTTTTTCTGGAATTTGCAATGATGTATCCGGCAGAATACCTCTGCCTTGCCTCGCTGCAGGAGCACTTGCGTGCACCGCGTAAAACTTATGCCATCGGTGCGTCGGCGATCACACTGATGGGTCTGGCTGGCGCAGCGGTGTGCTGCATGCTGGACATGGAAACGAACTTCCTGCTCATCCCGCTGCTCATCATCAGCTTCTGGCTGCTGCGCTGGCGCACCGACCGGGAAGTATCGATCAGCCAGACCATGTTTCTGTTCTCGGTGTCGGCAGTGATGATGTCTGTGTGCACCCTGCTTGCCATTGTGCTGAACGCGGAAGCTGAGCTGGACAATGCACAGCCGGTGTTTCTGCCCAGCACCTCGGTCATCTGCCTGACCCTCTCGGTGATACTCAGCGCCATCTTCCGCTTTACGGCAGTGCGCTGGAGCCGGTGGCTGCTGCAGGAGTACCACGGCGAAGCCTTCTGGGAGTCGGCATGGCCGCTGCCGGCACTGTACGCGGCGTTTCTGGTGTTCTGTATGCCGAAGGAGATCGGCGTCATCCTGATGAACCGCATCCGCATCATCGCGGTGCTGGCAGTGAGCATCTCGCTGCTGGGCATCTTTCTGCTGCTGTACGAGATGTACCGCGTGGCAAAGGAGTATGCCCGCAGCTCCCAGCTGGACCGCGAAAACCAACTGCTGGCCGTGGAGTCCCGCCGCTATATGGAGCTGCGCAGCTATCTGGAACAGACCCGCCACCTGCGGCACGATTTCCGCCAGCACCTGCATGTGATCTCCGGCCTGACCGAGGCCGGGCGGCTGGATGAACTGAAAAGCTACCTGAGCCAGTACGAGAGCGAACTCAGCGATGCCAGACCCACCCTGTGCGTCAACGCTGCGGTGGATGCGCTTGCCGGCCACTACGACTACGAGGCCCGGAAACAGGGCATCCAGATCGAATGGAAGCTGGAACTGCCCAAGCTCCTGCCCCTGCCGGAGGCCGACCTGTGCACCATTCTTGGCAACCTGCTGGAAAATGCGCTCCATGCCAGCCAGAAGCTGCCGCCGGAAGAACGGCAGGTCAAGGTGCTGGCCCGGATGCTCAGCCCGGCCATGATGGGCCTGATGGTGGAGAACCGCTACGATGGCGTGCTGAAAAAGCAGGGCGGCGTTCTGCACTCCACCAAGCATGATGGACAGGGCATCGGCCTTGTTTCCGTCGAAACTGCTGTGCACAGGTATCACGGCAATCTGACGGTGGAAACGGGCGGCAACGTTTTCCGGGCCAATGTGCTGCTGAACCTGTAAAATATTCCTGCCCCAAGGCACCGACTTTTTTGCACAAGCCGGTGCCTTTTGATTGCACTTTTTCCGGGAGATCATGATACTTATTTATAAAAGAAAAGGCAGGAGGGGAGCATATGGCAGCAGAAAGCAAAACCGGCTGTTTCTTAAACTTTCCTAAAAAATCTTTATCCGGCCCGGCCCTCCCCTCGACGGGAGGGCTTTTTGCTGTCCGCACGACGCATACGGTCAAGTTGAAAAATGAATAAAATTTACACATAGAATGATATGATTTTAGGCTGAATGAGCAAAGAATCGAAAGAAGTCCCATAATCATATTGACATAATGGGTAATAGGGTGTAAACTACGTGCATCGGGTCGAGCAAATCCGAAAATTGAGATCATTCAGGGAGGAAACGGCTATGATGTGTTGTTGCGCAATGTGTTGTTGTACCGCAAACGCTTCCCGGACCGGCCGCCCTGCAGTATGGTATGCCGTGTGAGCATATCTGCATATTCTGTGTGGGAACACGCAGAAGGATCTGTCGCTGACCGCCTGGGAGCTTACTTGAAGAGGGAGCTTCCGGGCGTTTTGTTTTGACCCGCAAATCAGGATACAAGGGAGGAATCCGGCAATGGACTGGAATGCGATCCAGCAATATTTGCCGCTCTACCAGAAGGCCGCTGTACTTACCGTGCGGCTGGGCGTTGCAGGCATCATTTTTGCCATCATCATTGGCCTTGCCTGCGCAGTGATCCAGTATGACAAGGTGCCCGTTCTGCGGCAGATCGTGGGTGTTTACATCCAGCTGTCCCGCAACACACCGCTGCTGGTGCAGCTGTTCTTCATTTATTATGGCCTGCCCAAGGTGGGCATCCGCACCAATGCCGAGATCTGCGGCATTGCCGGTCTGGCGTTTCTGGGCGGCAGCTACATGGCCGAAGCGTTCCGCAGCGGTCTGGAAGCCATTGAGCCCATCCAGACCGAGAGTGCCTACAGCCTTGGCATGAACCGCTGGCAGACCATGCGCTACATCATTCTGCCGCAGGCCATGTCCACCAGTATGCCGGCTTTCATGGCAAATGTGATCTTCCTGCTCAAGGAGACCAGCGTGTTCAGCGCCATCAGCCTGATGGACCTGATGTTCACGGCAAAGGACCTCATCGGCATGTACTCCAAAACCATCGAATGTCTGTTCCTGCTGGTGGTGTTCTACCTTATCATTCTGCTGCCGGTGTCCATTGTGGGCAGCCTGATCGAAAGGAGGCTGCGCTATGCTGGATTTGGGTCTTGATGTCCTGCTCAAGGGCAAAAACATGGCCCGCCTGCTGGGCGGCCTTGGCGTTGCACTCAAGATCAGCGCCGTCTCGGTGATCATCAGCCTGCCGCTGGGCATCCTGCTGGGCGTGCTCATGACCTCCCGCAACCCCATTATCAAGGCGGTTCTGCGGCTTTATCTGGAGTTCGTCCGCATCATGCCGCAGATGGTGCTGCTGTTCCTCGTTTACTTCGGCACCACCCGTGCCTTTGGGTGGAACCTTTCCGGCGAGACGGCATCCATCATCGTGTTTGTGCTGTGGGGCACCGCAGAAATGAGCGACCTTGTGCGCGGTGCGCTGATCGCCATTCCGAAGCACCAGTATGAGAGCGCCGAGGCCCTTGGCATGAGCCGTGCGCAGACCTACTGGTACATCATCATTCCGCAGACGGTGCGCCGCCTGATCCCACTGTCCATCAACCTGATTACCCGCATGATCAAGACCACCAGCCTTGTGCTGATGATCGGTGTGGTGGAAGTGATCAAGGTAGCACAGCAGATCATCGAGGCCAACCGCACCGCCAGCCCCAACGCAGCGTTTGGCATTTATCTCACGGTTTTCGTGTTATATTTCTTCGTATGCTGGCCCATCAGTCTGCTGGCATCCTATCTCGAAAAGAAATGGAAGTGACCGTACATGGCAGAACCTATTTTGACTGTTGAACATCTGATTAAGGCCTATGGCGAGACCCCCGTGCTGGATGATATCAGCTTTGCTGTCAAGCCCGGCGAGGTCATCGTGGTGGTCGGCCCTTCGGGCTGCGGCAAAAGCACCCTGCTGCGCTGTCTGAATGGTCTGGAGCCCACCCAGAGCGGCCGGGTGCGGCTGGGCAATGAGACCGTTGCCTACGGCGGTAAAAATCTGACTCAGCTGCGCCAGCGCATCGGCATGGTGTTCCAGAGCTACGAGCTGTTCCCGCACATGACGGTGCTGGACAATGTGCTTCTGGCACCCACCAAGGTGCAGAAGCGCCCCAAAGCGGAAGTGCAGCAGGAGGCCGAAGCTCTGCTGGACCGTGTGGGCCTGCTTGCCAAGAAAAACAGCTACCCGCGGGAGCTTTCCGGCGGCCAGAAGCAGCGCGTTGCCATCGTGCGTGCACTGTGCATGCACCCGGAGATCCTTCTGTTTGACGAAGTGACCGCTGCCCTTGATCCGGAAATGGTGCGCGAGGTGCTGGACGTTATGCTGGACCTTGCCAAGCAGGGCAAGACCATGATCATTGTCACCCACGAAATGCAGTTTGCCCGCGCCATTGCCAACCGCGTCATCTTTCTGGATGGCGGCAAGATTGTGGAAGAAGCTGCACCGGCCGAGTTCTTTGACCGGCCCAAGACTGAGCGTGCGCAACGCTTCCTGCGCACCTTCACGTTTGATGCTGTGAAATGAGTCACAGATCAAGATAAAGACTGCGGGTGTTCCGCAGCCAAATGGGAAAGATTTTGTAAAGGAGTAATCATTATGAAACAGTCTAAGATCTCTCGTCGTTCCTTCTTGCTGGGTCTGGGCGCAGTTTCCGCTGCCGCTGTTCTGACCGCATGCGGCGGCTCTTCTTCTGCTTCCACTGCAGCATCTGGCAGCGCAGCATCCGGCAGCAGCGTGGTCTACCGCACGCTGGATCAGATCAAGGAGTCCGGCACCATCAACATCGGCGTGTTCTCCGATAAGAACCCGTTCGGCTATGTGGACGAGAACGGCGAATATCAGGGCTATGATGTCTACTTTGCACGCCGTCTGGGCGAGGATCTGGGCGTAGAGATCAACTTCGTTTCTACCGAGGCTGCAAACCGCATCGAGTACCTGCAGACCGGCAAGGCGGATGTGATCCTGGCAAACTTCACCGTGACCCCGGAGCGCGCAGAGGAAGTGGACTTTGCTCTGCCTTACATGAACGTGGCTCTGGGTGTCATTTCTCCGGACAGCAACGTTATTACCACTCTGGACAACTGGAACGCTGACGATCAGATGATCGTCATTTCCGGCACCACCGCCGAGACCTACCTGACCAAGGAGTACCCCGACATTCCGCTGCAGAAGTACGATTCCTATGCAACGGCCAAGAATGCACTGGAGAACGGCAACGGCGTGGCATGGGCCAACGATAACACCGAGGTCATTGCATTTGCAAAGCAGAACACCGGCTACACGGTCGGCATTCCCTCTCTGGGCAGTCAGGACACCATTGCTCCCGCTGTGAGCCAGGGAAACACCACCGTTCTGGATTGGCTGAACGAGGAGATCAAGGCTCTGGGCGAGGAGAACTTCTTCCACAAGGACTATGAGGAGACTCTGGTGGATACCTACGGCCTTGACTATGAGGATGAGCTGGTCGTTGAGGGCAGCGTGACCGGCGGCGCAGATGCCGCATCCAGCGAAGCTGCTTCTTCGGAAGCCGCATCTTCTGAGGCTGCTGCTTCCGAAGTGGCTTCCAGCGCAGCCGCACAGTAAATAAAAACACCGAGCGGGCAGGAGAGGGCTGAACCTTTCCTGCCCGTTTTTGCATTGCACCATCTGCCGGAACGTGCTATACTGAAATAAAACAACTCCTGTCCGAAAAACCTGAAAAAGAGAGGATGTTCCCAATGAAACGTGCCTATACGAACGGGATCCTGCTGGATGGCACCGAGCAGATGCAGCCGGTAGAGCACAAGATCCTGCTGACCGAGGATGATAAGATCATTGCCATTGTCGATGAGGGCGTGGATCTGGACGGTTATGAGGTGATCGATCTGCACGGAGGCTATCTGTGCCCGGGCCTGATCAACCTGCATGTGCATCTGGCAGGCAACGGCAAGCCCAGCGCAAAGCCGCGGGACAATGCTGCGCTGGTGCGCAAAATTCTGAGCAATGGCCTGACCCGTGCGGTGGCCTACAGGCTGGTATGCAGCTACGCGAAGCTGGAACTGCTGGGTGGCGTGACTACCATCCGCACCGTGGGCGGCATTGCAGATTTTGACACCCGCTGCCGTGATGATGCTGCAGCTGGCAAGCTGCTGGCACCGCGCATCCTTGCTGCCAACGAAGGCATTTCGGTGCCGGGCGGACATATGGCAGGCTCGGTGGCAGTTGCGGCCCATAACAATACCGAAGCACTGGCTCAGCTGAGAAAGGCCAGCGGACAGAAGGTGGATCTTGTCAAGCTGATGATCACCGGCGGCGTGCTGGATGCCACCGAAAAGGGAACCCCCGGCGAGCTGAAGATGAAGCCGGAAATGGTCAAAGCCGTCTGCGACGAGGCCCACAAGCTGGGCTATACCGTGGCGGCACACACCGAGTCGCCAGAAGGCGTAAAGGTGGCGCTGGAAAACGGCGCGGATTCCATTGAGCACGGCGCAAAGATGGACGATGAGACCATCCGGCTTTACAAGGAGCGGGGAGCCTTTGTGTGCACCACCATCTCCCCGGCGCTGCCCTACGCATTGTTCGATACGGCGGTTTCCGGTGCATCGGAAAAGGACCAGTATAACGGCAAGATCGTGTTTGACGGCGTGGTGGAAAGCGCAAAGACCGCCCTTGCCAACGGCATCCCGGTGGCCTTGGGCAACGATGTAGGCTGCCCATACATCACCCAGTACGATTTCTGGCGGGAGCTGTGCTACTTCCACAAATACTGCGGTGTAAGCAACCAGTTCGCCCTGTACACGGCCACCCTGCGCAATGCTCAGCTGGCCGGAGTAGGAGACGTGACCGGTTCCATTGAGCCGGGCAAGAGCGCAGATTTTATTGTGACAAAGCACAACCCACTGGAAGACCTGCGTGCGCTGCAGCATCTGGAACTGGTGGTCTGCCGCGGCCATGTGATCAAAAAGCCGAACCCCAAGCGGAACAAAACGGTGGATGCCCTGCTGGACCCGTACCTCGAATAATACTGAAAAAGCAAGGAGAGACGATTGGTCTTTCCTTGCTTTTTCGTTCACATGCCTGCCATCACGGCCATGATGCTTTGCCAGCTCTTGTTGCGGGCAGCGGGCACAGTGGTGCGGCGGCGTGCGGGTGCAGAGCCGGAAGAGACCGTATTCATGGCGGTCATCGGCACCGACGGATGGAAGAATACGGCTGTATCACCGGCCAGCCACTGGGCGGCAAGGCGGGCTGCCTGCGGGTCGGCCTGCAGGGTGCGGCGCTCGGCACCGGCCAGATGATCCGCCAGCCAGTAGAGGATGGCACCCAGCGGCAGGCTGGGCAGAACATCCTGACTCCAGTAGGTCCAGCGGGCACCGGCCCCTACAAAACTCTCCACGGTAATAACGGCACCGGTGCGGGCGTTCTGCGGGATGCTGCCCTGATAATCGATACCGGCGCACTGGCGAAGCTCGGCGGTGATGCGCTGGGTGCGTGCCAGATCCAGCCGGTCCTCACGGCAGTAGGCGCGGAAATCGGTCTCGTCGATCAGGCCGTCGGCGCTGGAAGGGAAGCGGCCCACCAGCTGGCCATCGGCGTTGTGGCACAGCTGCCAGCCCTTGCGGAACAGCTGAAAGTTCAGGCAGCGGCGACCCATGGTGGAGTAGCACAGAATGGAGGTGCTCTCACCGGGCAGTTGCTTCAGCTCCAGGCAGGCATCGTTGCCGCAGGTGTCCTGCAGCTTTACCGTTAAAAGCAGCTGCGCACCGGGGTGCTGAGCTGACATAGCGTTGTGCATGGCATCAAAATAACGGTTGGCATCCATGATCGGTTCCCTCCTGAAACTATAACACAGCAGTTCGTTGTATAACGGATGGGCACTGCGCCAAACGACCCGGTGCACAGCAGGCAGCTTACGCAGGAATGTTTTATTGACTGAACATAGTATAGCATACTTCACAACGAAAAACAACTATAAGTTTGTAGAAAAACATAATATTTCCGCGCATCCTGCAACAACGACCCGAAACATGGTTGTTGCAAGAGCGAATCAGTTGTGCTCTGTATCAAAAACAGCCCACAGACGGCAAGGCCAAAGCCTCCCATCTGTGGGCTGTTCTGGTAAAATATGGTTCAATCGCCCAGTTCACGGATCTCGTTCTGGATCAGCCGCCCGGCCGCGCGGGCCAGTTGGTCCATGCCGCGGATACGGGCCATGTTTTTGCCGTAGATCTGTGCAGCGGCACCGGCAGAGCTGTCCTCACCCATGAACACAGCCGACACCCGGATGCCCATGCGCTGCAGCGCACGCACCTGCGCGGCAGTGTCAGCCACACCGGCAGCGTCCTCGTAACCGCAGCCCAGCGGGTTTTCTGCACTGGGCGGGATGCGGCGGCTGTCGTTGGGCGAAGCGTCCGTCAGCACGATGAGCAGATGCCGCGGCGCAGGACCGGGCGCAAACCGCAAAAGATCGCCTGCTGCCCGCAGGGCAAGGCCGTCACGGTTCCAGCCGGAAGCAAAATATCGGTTGATGTTTTGCAGGTTTTTGTCTGCAAAGCCTTTGAGCACACGCAGTACGGTGTAGCCCCGCAGGCTGCTGAAGCTGGACACCCGCACCGGGATACCGCAGGCCGCAAGGCTCTGGGCCAAAATGGATCCTTGAGCCGCGATCACTTCCTGACAGTGCAGGCGGGAAGCGGATGCGTCCAATAAAAGGTCTACCGTAAAAGAGGGCTGGTTCTCTTCCTCGGCACACAAAAACACCCGGTCATCGTTCAAAAGTGGTGCGCGCCAGATGCGCCCAGCGTTCAGGTTGCCACTGCGGGCAACACGGGCGTTGGGCTGCTGGTGCACAAGGATGCAGTTGCGGATCTGCTCGGTGAGCCGCAGCACCACACTGCGGTGCAGTTCCCGATTTTTGGCGTAATAAGCGCGGTTGCGGTCGGCCTGAAGTTCGGCCTGCTCAGCCAGATGTTTTGCCTCCGGGGTGGGGGCCTGCTCCGGGCTTGGCACACCGGCGCTGAACCACAAATGGCATCCCAGGTGGTCGCCCACGCAAAGCTCCTGCTCAGCCTTGCGCAGCCGTTCCGGTGGGTAGAGAGAGCGGCCGAAGCAGCTTTCGATGTAGGCTCTGTCCTGCGCGGCATTCTGCTTCAGGGTGATGTGGGCCCTGCGCTTGTCCACCGCCAGCCCGCCGCCCACAGCATCCACGGAGTTTGAGTGTTCCACGGTCACGCGGTCCGTTTTGATCATCTGGGTGGGCATGGCTTTGGTGGCAAGCTTTGCCAGCAGGCCGTCCAGATGCAGATGCAAAGCTGCTCTCTGGTGCACAGTGCCGTCGAACAGGTTGAATTTTGCGTAGATCGATAAAATTTCGGCTTTCAGCTGTTCCGGCTCCGGCACATGCTCCGGGGCCAGCGCGGCGGCAAGGCCGGACTCGTAAGGGGTCATCACCGGGTCGGTGCGGCCCAGCACACGCCGCCAGCGTGCGGCCTGCATGGTGTAGACCAGCTGATTTTTTGCCATCCACTCCTGACGGGAGAGCTTGTATTGAATCGCAAAAAAGTAATCTGCATGGGCATGGCGCAGCGCTTCCAGAACCGGGCGGCGGGGCAGCTCCAGCCGATAGGCTGCATTTTCCAGATACAGCCATGTCATGTCGTCCAGCATGGTCTGCCGCAGATCACCGTCCCATGCATCAAAGATGCTGCGGATCAGCGCGTCACCGTAATATTTGTGGATGAGGCCCACGACCGTGTTCATGTAAAAATCGGTGGTGCCGTCGGTATAGCGGGCCAGAAACAGCGGCTCAAAGCCATAGGCTCCTGCAGCAGCCCAGACCTGATTGGCCGCACGCCGCTCCTGCGCGGTGTAACTCTGGGCGTCCATCAGCCAAAGAGCTTGGCGGCATCCAGCTTGGCCGGAATGCGCGCCGCGATCACATCACGGATCAGGCCCTGCTCGTAGGAGTCAAAGGCCTTGTTGGTGATGCCCATATCCAGTGCCGCGCCTGCCGGGATGCCGCGCCGGATCAGCCGCAGGGAATCCAGCATACCGCGCAGATCCAGCGCCTTGGTGGAAATTTCCGCACTGTCGCACTTTTTCTGCAGGTCAAGGAACAGCAGTGCAAACTGGCGCACATACTTGGAAGCAAGATCGGGGAACTGCGTCCGCAGCAGCTTTTCCAGATCGTCCTGCGTAATGGTGGGCATCTGGATGACCACGAAACGGGAGGTGAGGGCCTCGTTCAGCTCACGGGTGCCGGCATAACCGTAGTTCATGGTGGCAATAAAGCGGGTCTCCTCCGCCAGCGGGATGCGGTCGTAGCCGGGCACATCGATGACGCGGCGGAAGTCCAGCACCGCGTGCAGCACGGCCAGCGCTTCGTTTTTGGCCATGTTGATCTCATCCAGCACACCAAAGCCGCCGCACTGGGCGCAGCGGTATACCGGGCCGGGCCGGAACACCACCTGACCGTCCGCAAAAGTGTCCATGCCAATGAGGGATGCTGCGTCCATGTTCACATGGAAGGAGATGTCCCATGCGGGACGGCCAAAGGCGGCGGCAAGGTTCTCGGCCAGCACGTTTTTGCCGGTGGCTTTTCCGCCTGCCAGCAGCAGGTTTTCGCCGCAGAGCAGCGCCGCCAGCGCCTGCTCCCACACCTGTTTGCCATAGTAGGTAAAGGCAGGGGAAGGGATGCGCGGGCGCAGTGCGTCCGGCAGGGCATGGGCAGTGCGGTACTGTTGGACTGCTTCCAGCAGAGCGGGGTCTACCCCTTCCTGCTGCAGAGTTTCAAGGAGATCAGACATTTGTACAAACACCTCGATTTTGCCGGTTGTCTGGCACAAACCGGCTGTTCAGCTTTATCATAGCACAATCGTGGGGATTTGTGTAGGGGGCACGTGGCGAAAAAATAGCAAAGAGAGGCGGCCCCAAACAGGGACCGCCTCTCTTCATGAAGAAAGAAGAAATGGAAAAACGCTTAAGTTGTGCCGGAAAACCGCGCTGGATCAGGCGTTATCCAGACCCGCCATCTGCTTGACGGCCTTCATGGCGAAGGTCAGGGTGCGGCCCATGGCCACACCAGCCATCAGGCAGGGGTAGTTGTTGGCAAAGAAGCTGCCGGACATATCACCGGTGATATACAGGCCCTCCATGGGCTGGTTGTTGTTGTCCAGCGCCTGACCCTTTTCGTTGATGGCAATGCCCTGCTCGGTGGTCAGCAGAGAGGCACCCAGCCAGCAGCCATAGAAGGGCGCGGTGCGGATGGCACTCAGGCGGTAAGCGGGCTTGCCGAAATCCTCATCGTTCTGCTTGTCGTACAGCTCATTGTAACGCTCCACGGTAGCAAGGAAGGTGTCCTTGGCAGCACCGGTAAAGCCCATCTTGTCGGCCAGCTCGTCCAGCGTATCGCACTTGAACAATGCCCCGGCCTCAATAGCCTCGTCCATCTTACCCTGAATGTACTTCTCGCCGCCGTTGCGGGTCTGGGCAGAGCAGCCGATGGTGTGGAAACGTTTTGCGTCCTCCAGAATGTTGGCATCGCAGATCTGTGCGTAGACGCGGCCCGGCTGGTGGGCGGCAGCGTAGACGATATCGTTGTAGGGGCAGCTCTCGTTGGCAAAGCGCTCGCCGTTGCGGTTCACCTTCAGGAAGGGCTGGGTACCGGGGTTGTACTGGCGGATCTTGCCGGGGAAGGCCTTGCCGCCAAAGGCAGTGTCGCTATCCACATAGCCGCCATCCACGCCGGGGGCAACAACGCCGCGGTCAAACAGCATGGGAGCGGCTTCCTTGTCCAGATTGGCACCGGCCCATACAGCAGCGCGGATGCCGTAGCCCTTGTCGGCGGGGGAGTAGGAGCAGGCGGTGGTCACGCTGGTGCCAAGCGGGTCCAGCTGCTCCATCATGTAGGGGTTGCCGGGGAAACCGCCGCAGGCCAGCAGCACGCCCTTGTTGGCGTTGTAGCGGATAAAGTGGTCATCTTCGGTGCTCTGGGCGATGATGCCGGTAATGCGGCCCTCGCTGTTCTTTTCCAGCTTGGCCAGACTGGTCTTGAAGTCCACATCGTAGCCCAGCTCCTGAATGTACTGCAGCAGCAGCTCGTTGCGGGCCAGACCAGATGCGCTTTCGCTGGCCATGTAGTTATGCTCCTGCACAGGGAAGAGGTAGTCGGTATTGTGCTCAGCATTCTCTGTGGGCCATGCAGCCTCGCTGCCGGAGGTGAAATCGCACACCCAGCCGTACTTATCTTCCAGAATGCTGCGCATGAAGTCGTGCATAGCGGCAGACTCATTGATCCAGGTCTTGACGACGCGCTGGTCACACTTACCGGAGGCGTAGCGGGAGATCTCGCTCAGCAGCTTGGCGCGGTCGGCGGGCTTTTCACCGGCCTCCTTGGCGGCAGCGGAGTCGATAGCGCCGTACCAGTGGCGGGTGTCCTGTACGTTGGCGTTCTGCTCAATAACGCGGAAGTTCAGGCCGTTGGCAGCTGCATAGGCGGCAGCAAACATACCGCCGTTGCCTGCACCCACAATGAGGATGTCGGTGTCCACGGTCTCAGTGATGGCAGTCTCGTCGATATCAGGCTCTTTGCCCAGCCAGTCGTTTGCGTCGCCTGTGGGCAGCTGCACGCTGGACACCACGGCCTCACCCTTTGCCTGTGCGTAGCAGCTCTTGGCAGCCTTCATCACAGCATCGGAGGTGATGGTGGAGCCGGAAACACCGTCGATCTCGGCAGAACCAGCAGCCAGCAGCTGCTCACGCAGCTCATCGGCAGCGGCAGCGCCGAAAGAAGCGGTCTCGCCGGAGGTGTCCACCACCACGTCGGTGACAGCACTGTCGGAGAAGGTCATGGTGACCTTGACGGTGGAGGAGATGCCCTCGGCGGTGCCCTCGTAGGTGCCGGGAATGTACTGACCGGCGGCACCGGAGGCAGTGGAGCTGGAGGCAGAATTGCAAGCAGCCAGTGCGCCGGCGGTCACACCGCTCATGGCGGCGGCAGCGGCGATTTTCAGAAAGCCCTTGCGGGAGATCTTGTTCATAGGTACGCTCTCTTTCTCTTTTCTCTTCTTGTTTTTCTTCTCATCGCGCAGCAAGGTAAAAACCACTTTGCTGAATCTTTAACAATTGTAGCGTAGAGTGACGCACTTTACAATTCAATTATGTTATATTATAATTTAGGAAATACTAATATAAGAAAGCAAGGATGCGCAGATGAACCAGAGTGCACTGGAAGGATTTGTGAAGATCGTAGAGATGGACAGTTTTTCGGCAGCAGCAGAGGCACTGTATCTTTCGCAGTCGGCGCTTTCGCAGCAGATCCGCACGCTGGAAGGGCAATTGCAGTTTGAACTGTTCCAGCATGTACCGCGCCGGGTGATCCTGACCCCGGCAGGCCGGGACTTTTACCCCAAGGCAAAGCAGCTGGTGGCCTTGTATCAGGAGGCAGTGCGCCATGCCCGTGCGGTACAGCAGCAGGAAAAGCCGCCGGAACGGCATCTGGTCATTGCATGGAGCCATGAGGCGATGCGGATGTTCGGGTACGACCTGTTTTCTCTGACGAACGAGCTGTGTCTGCAATACACGTCTATTATGATGCAGTGCGCCAGTCGCAGCGAGGTCTGGCGCAGTCTGAAAAAAGGGGACGCGGACCTTTCTTTCCAGTTGGAAAGTGCGGAATTTTACGCGCAGGGGTTCACTTTCATCCCGCTGCTTTATGTGCCGGAGCTGTGCATTCCCATCCACCCGCCCGCCGATATGCCGGTGGGCAGGCTGAGTCTGGAGCAGGCGCTGCAATACCGCTGGCTGCCCGTCAAAGAGATGTACCAGACCGTCTACGAGACCAGCCTGCTGCAGGAGGGGCTGGAGCGCGGAGTGAACTTTACGCCGGTGGGCGGCATCCGCAGCGCATCCTATGGGGATCCTGCGCTCAAGATGGTTCCTGCAGTCTATTACCGCAGACCGGATCTCAGCTTTGCGCGGATGCTGGACTGGGGCAGGGGACACCGGTTCGGCATCGTGCTGGGACAAAAGCGCGAGGACCCGTTGGTGATGGCCTATGTCCGCGCGGTGCAGCAGCTGCTGCCGTCCCTCTCGGAAAAGCTGTTCGGCCTGAAGCTGGAACCGGTGGAGGAATAAAGAAAAAAGAAAACCTTCTCAGGCGCATTCGCGCCAGCTCTCCCGAAGGGAGAGCTCTATTGCAGCTGACCGGTAACTGCTGAAAAGCTCCCCCTCTCGGGGGAGCTGGCATCGCGTAGCGATGACTGAGAGGGTAAACAAAGAGCACCTGCTGCCTTCGGAAAGGAAGGCGGCAGGTGCTATTTTTGTGCTTATACTGCGATGACGGGCAGCTTACTCCACCACGTCCTCGAACTGGCTGTTGTACAGGTCGGCGTAGAAGCCGCCAGCTTCGATCAGCTGGTCGTGGGTGCCCTGCTCCACAATGTCGCCATCTCGCATCACAAGGATGAGGTCGGCATCCCGGATGGTGGAAAGACGGTGTGCGATCACAAAGCTGGTGCGGCCCTCCATCAGGCGGTCCATGGCGGTTTGGATGCGCTGCTCGGTACGGGTATCCACGCTGCTGGTGGCCTCGTCCAAAATCAGGATGCGGTTATCTGCCAGAATGGTGCGGGCGATGGTGAGCAGCTGCTTCTGGCCCTGACTCACGTTGGAAGCGTCCTCGTTCAGCTCCATCTGGTAGCCGCCGGGCAGGGTGCGGATAAAGTGGTCGGCGTTGGCAGCCTTAGCGGCGGCGATCACTTCTTCGTCGGTAGCATCCAGACGGCCATAGCGGATGTTCTCCATGATGGTGCCCTTGAACAGCCATGTGTCCTGCAGCACCATGCCGAAGCCCTCGCGCAGAGCGCTGCGGTCAAAGTCACGCACATCGTGGCCATTCAGGGTGATGGAACCGGAATCCACATCATAGAAGCGCATGAGCAGCTTGACCATGGTAGTTTTGCCCGCGCCGGTAGGGCCGACGATAGCCACCTTCTGGCCGGGCTTGACCTCACAGCTGAAATCGTGGATGACGGTCTTGTCCGGGGTGTAGCCGAAGCGGACATGGCTGAATGTCACCTGACCGTTGATGCAGCCGGGGTCGGCCCGGCGGGCCGGGTCTGCCTGCTGATCCTCTTCCGGCTCGTTCAGAAACTCGAACACCCGCTCAGCGGCAGCGGCCATGCTCTGCAGCATGTTGGACACCTGAGAAAGCTGCTGGATGGGCTGGGTGAAGTTCTTGACGTACTGGATGAAGGCCTGAATGTCACCGATGGTAATGGTGCCGTTTGCCGCAAAAATGCTGCCCACGATGGCCACTGCCACGTAGCCCAGATTGCCCACAAAGTTCATAATGGGCATCATCAGGCCGGAGAGAAACTGGCTCTTCCATGCGGATTCGTACAGCTTATCGTTGGCGGCGTTGAAGTCGTTCAGCACCACGGCCTCACGGTTGAAGGCTTTGACCACGTTGTGGCCGGAGTAGACTTCTTCCACCTGACCGTTCACAACGCCCAGAATGGCCTGCTGTGCCTTGAAGTATTTTTGGCTGAACCGAACTACGATGAGCACCAGCACCAGCGAGACCGGCAGGATCAGCAGGGCGATCAGGGTCATCTTCGGGCTGATGGACAGCATCATGACCAGCACGCCGATCATGGTGGTCACACTGGTGATGAGCTGGGTGATGCTCTGGTTCAGGCTCTGGCCCAGCGTGTCCACATCGTTGGTGATGCGGGACAGCACCTCGCCCACGGTGCGCTTTTCAAAGTAGGCAAGGGGCAGGCGGTTGATCTTTTCGCTGATCTGCTTGCGGAAGTCGTAGCAGACTTTCTGGGAAAGGCCGGTCATGAGCCAGCCCTGAATAAAGCTGAAGGCGCTGCTCAGCAGGTACATGCCCAGCAAAAACAGCAGGATGCGGCCGATATACACAAAGTCGATGCTGCCGGTGCCGCGCAGCTTGGCGATCCAGCCGGTGGCAAGAGCCGTGGTGGCCTTTGCCAGCACCTTAGGGCCTGCAATATTGAAGATGGTAGAAAGAATGGCAAATACAATGGCGGTAACGAGCGAAAGGCGGTAGCGGCCAAGGTTGCGCACAAGCTGCAGCAGGGTGCCCTTGAAGTCCTTGGCGCGTTCGGTCGTCATGCGTCCGGGTCTTGGCATATCACTCACCCTCCTTTTCGGTATTCAGAGATTTGAGGTCCAGCTCCTTCTGGCTCAGCTGGCTGCGGGCGATCTCCTGATACTCCGGGCAGGAAGCCATCAGCTGGGCATGGGTGCCCTTGCCCACCAGGCGGCCTTCGTCCAGCACCAGGATCTGGTTTGCGTGCAGCACAGTGGAGATGCGCTGTGCCACAATGATAACGGTAGCGTTATCGGTCTGGGCTTTCAGTGCACGGCGCAGGGCAACATCGGTCTTAAAGTCGAGGGCAGAAAAGCTGTCGTCGAACAGATAAATTTTGGGGTCCTTGGCAATGGCGCGTGCAATGGAAAGGCGCTGCTTCTGGCCGCCGGACACATTGGAGCCGCCCTGTGCAATGGGGCTTTGGTAGCCCTGCGGTTTTGCGTCGATGAACTCGGTGGCCTGCGCAATGGCAGCGGCCTTTTTCACATCGGCATCGGTGATGTGCTCCCCGCCGAACTTCAGGTTCGAGTCGATGGTGCCGCTGAACAGCACGCCCTTCTGGGGCACATAGCCCAGCAGGTCGTGCAGCTGTGCCTGCGGCATATTGCGCACATCGATGCCGTCCACGGTCACGCTGCCGCCGGTGACATCATAAAAGCGGGGGATGAGGTTGAGCAGGGTGGATTTGCCGCAGCCGGTAGAGCCGATGATGGCGGTGGTCTCGCCGGGCTTTGCGGTAAAGCTGATGTGCTCCAGCGCATCGCTGTCCGCACCCGGGAAGCGGAAGCTCACATCGTGGAACTCTACCTCACCCTGCCAGTTTTCGTGCTCCTGCGCGGGCTTTGCAGCAGCTTCGTCCGGGTCGTTGATGGTGGCCCTGGTGCGGATCACCTCGTCGATGCGCTCCGCAGCCACACCGGCGCGGGGCAGCATGACGGCCACCATGGCCAGCATCAGGAAGGACATGACGATCTGCATGGTGTAGGTGATGAATGCAATCATCTCGCCCACCTGCATGGTGCCGTTGTCCATGGCCTTGCCGCCGAACCAGACGATCAGCAGGCTGGTGCCGTTCATGATGAGGGTCATAAAGGGCATCATGGCAACCATGGCATGGTTGGTGAACAGCTGGGTGCTCATCAGGTCTTTGTTGGCCTTGTCGAAGCGCTCCTCCTCAAACTTTTCACGGCTGAAGGCACGCACCGGCATGATGCCGGTCAGAATCTCGCGGCTGACGAGGTTCAACCGGTCCACCAGCTTCTGCATGATCTTGAACTTGGGCATGGCCACACTCATCAGGAAGAGGATGAGCAGCAGCAGAACGGCCACATCCAGCACGATGATCCAGGAAAGGCCGGTGCTGCTGTTCAGCACATGCAGCACGCCGCCAATGCCCAGAATGGGCGCATAGGCCACCATGCGCAGCAGCATGACGCAGACGAACTGCACCTGCTGGATGTCGTTGGTGGTGCGGGTGATGAGAGATGCGGTGGAAAAATTCTCGATCTCTGCATTGGAGAACCCGATGACGCTGGCAAAGGTCTCCCGGCGCAGGTCGCGGCCAATGGCGGCGGACACACGAGAGGCGAGGAAGCCCACCGCAATGGACACAGCCACCATCAGCAAAGTCAGGCCCAGCATCTGGCCGCCTACGCGGTAAAGATAGCGCATCTGCACATCGTGGGCAATGCCCTGAGCCTCGTATTCCAGCTGCACCAGAAGCATGGACTGGCTTTTGAGGTTCTCCATCAGGGTATCATCCAGACTGGCAAAAGCACCGGCCAGCTGCTGCTGGACAGCTTCGCGGGTGAAGCCGGGCATCTGGCTCATAGCGGCAAACTGGGCGCATACGGTGTCCAGATCTTCGGCAGTGGGGGTGACGGTCTCGCTATCCGTGGTGGTGCTCTCAGAGGATGCCGCCTGCATGTCAGCAAGGCCGGTCATGCCCATGGTGTCCTGCCCGGCGGGGGCGTTCGCTGCCTGCGCGGTGGCCATATACAGCACGATGTCCGGCGTGGTGACGGCATCCTCCAGCGCGGTGCGCTCGTCATCGGTCAGGTCAGTGCGCAGTTTCAGCACGCCGTCGTCCTGAAGATAATACCCGTAGGCGTTCTGGAGCGCATCGGCGTCCTCTTCGCTCATCAAAAGCGCGAGGGCATCCAGCGTGCTCTGGCGTATCGTTTCCGGCAGGGGGCTTTCAATGCCGCCCTGCTGGATGCCGGTGTCCACGATCCTGCTGGTGTAGTCCGGCAGCGAAAGATCGCAGTACGCCTGCACGAACAGCAGCGAGAACACCACAAGACAGACGGCCCAGTGCCGGGCCAGCTGCTTGAAAATTTTCGTCATAGTTCGGTTCTCCCTTCGTTGTTTTTTGCTTCACGGGAAGCGTTTTCCGCAAGAATGGCATCCATCAGTGCGCCGCGCAAAGTATTCATCTGCTGCACCTGCTCCGGTGTCAGCCGGGCCATCACGCAGGCAAAATAATCGCTGAGGGCATCCTCACACCGGGCACAGGCGGCGTAGCCCTCCGGCGTGATGCGCACCAGCGTTTTGCGCCGGTCAGCCGGGTCCGCTTCGCGCAGAACAAGGCCGTCCTGTTCCAGCTGGCGCAGGCTGCGGCTGATGGCCGGCAGCGGCTGGTGTGCCTCCCGGGCAAAATCGGAAACATACACCGCTCCGTTCTGCCCGCGGGTACTGATCGTGTGAGCCAGACCTTCCAGCATGGGAAAGTGGCACTTGGGACAGCCCCGCAGAGCCGCCTTCATGCCGGCCCGGGACGCCTTGCTCAGCCGTCCCCAAAAATGGCACAGACCGTGAAAGCTCGCGGCGGCTTCGGTCTCGTTCAACATTCTATCCCTCCTCATTGCAAAATGCTTAACAGCTGTTAACTATTAACGCCTGACAATAATATTCCTCCGGCACCCAGAATGCAAGGGCAGTTTAGGATAATTTTAAAAAAGTTCACAAAAAGGGGAGGGCGACAGAAAGCCTGAACCGCCCGGCAGCTGCATAAATAGAATAAGAAACGTTTCTGCGGGAGGGGCGGCGGCAGTGGAACAGAACCTGACAAGAATTTTTACACTTTTTGGCGGCTTGGCACTGTTTTTATACGGCATGGATGCGCTCAGCCACAGTCTGGAAACAGCGGCAGGCAGCCGCCTGAAAAGCCTGCTGGCCGCTGTGACCGGCAGCCCGGTGCGGGGCGTGCTGGCGGGGGCTGCGGTCACGGCGGTGCTGCAAAGCAGCTCGGCAGTCACGGTGATGGTGCTGGGCTTTGTAAGTGCGGGCCTGCTGACCCTGCGGCAGGCGGTCCCGGTGATCTTTGGCTGCAACATCGGAACGACCATTACCGCACAGCTGCTGGCCTTCCGGCTGGAAGATGTGCGCGGCCTTGTGTTGCTGGCCGGGCTACTGCTCTGCTTTATCTGTGCAGGGCAGAAGGGCCTGGCTATTGGCCGGGCGGTGTTCGCCTTTGGCCTGCTGTTCGAGGGCATTGCCGATATGGGCACTGCCATGGAACCGCTGGCGCAAAGCCCGGTGTTCGTGCACTGGCTGGGTCGGGTGCGGCAGCACCCATGGCTGGGGCTGCTGGCGGGGCTTGGCATGACCCTGACAGTGCAGAGCAGCTCGGCTACCATTGCCCTGCTGCAGAACTTTGCAGCCCGCCCCGGGCTGGACGGCAGCAGTCTGTTGGGTCTTGCGGGTGCGCTGCCGGTGCTGCTGGGCGATAACATCGGCACCACCATCACGGCAGTGCTGGCATCCTTGAGCGCAAGCCGGGACGCAAAGCGGGTGGCTGCGGCCCATGCAGTGTTCAATCTGACCGGCGCGGCGGTGTTCTGCGCCGGTCTGCCGTTGTATGTGCGGCTGACGGCTGCACTTTCGCCCAAAGGGCCGGAGCTTGCCGTGATCGCCCGGCAGATCGCGAATGCGCACACCTTGTTCAATGTGGTGTGCACACTGGTGTGGCTGCCGCTGACCCCGCTGATGGTGCGGTTTGTGTGCCGCCTTGTGCCGGACCGGGCAGTGCGGTAAGTTTTTACTGGACAAACATACCAATTGCGCATATACTGAAAGGGATGAAACCTACCGCGGAACAAAAAGGAAACATTGCTATGCGACAGAAAATCGGAAGAGTGTGTATGGTGCTGGGCGCGCTGCTGATCCTTGCGGCAGCAGCCCTGCTGGCCTATAACAAGTGGGATGCATCCCGTGCAGACAAGGCCTCGCAGGAGGTGCTGGGCGAGCTGGAGCAGACCCTGAACGCTGCCATTGAGGAAAAGGCAAAATCGGATACCGTGGCGCTGCAGCCGGAGCTGGACCCCACGCAGGAAATGACCGTGACCGAACTGAACGGCTGGGATTACATCGGCTATCTGTCCATTCCATCCATCGGGCTGGAACTGCCGGTGATGAGCCAGTGGAGCTATGCGGGCCTGAAAATCGCACCGGGCCGTTACTCCGGTTCCACCTATGCGGATAACATGGTGGTCTGCGCCCACAACTATGCAAAGCATTTCAGCCCCATCAAGTGGCTGACCGAGGGCGCGCAGGTCTATTTTACGGATATGGACGGTATGCGCTGGACCTACGAGGTCTCCTATGTGGAAAACCTGCAGCCCACGCAAATTGAGGAAATGACCGAAAAGACGGAGGAGTCCGATGAATGGGATCTGACCCTCTTTACCTGCACCACCGGCGGCAGCGCCCGGTGCGCTGTGCGGTGCGTGCGGACGGGTTACCCGGCGCTCACAACGGAGACCGCAGAATAAGATGCAAAAAATCCCCTGTGCGCTGGCACAGGGGATTTTTCATATCTGGTATTCAGTGGGCGGTGCCCACCTTCACAGGGAATTACTTGCTCTGAATGTACTCGTCAATGGCCTTTGCAGCAGCCTTGCCTGCGCCCATGGCCTTGATGACGGTGGCTGCGCCGGTCACGGCATCGCCGCCAGCGTACACACCATCGCGGCTGGTTTTGCCGTCGTCGCCGTCAGTAACGATGCAGCCGTGCTTGTTGGTTTCCAGACCCGGGGTGGTGGAGCGGATCAGCGGGTTGGGGCTGGTGCCCAGACTCATAATGACCGTGTCCACATCCAGCTCGAACTCGCTGCCCTTCTTTTCGATGGGGCGGCGGCGGCCGGAAGCATCCGGCTCGCCCAGCTCCATCTCAATGCAGGTGATGGACTTGACAAAGCCCTCGTCGTTGGCGTGGATTTCCACAGGGTTGCACAGGGTCTTGAAGATGATGCCCTCTTCCTCGGCGTGCTCCACCTCTTCCTTACGGGCGGGCAGCTCAGCCATGCCGCGGCGGTAGACGATGTACACGGTCTCGGCACCCAGACGCAGGGCGCTGCGGGCAGCGTCCATAGCCACGTTGCCGCCGCCCACAACGGCGACCTTTTTGCCGGTGCGGATGGGGGTCTTGCTGGTGGGCAGATAAGCCTTCATCAGGTTGGAGCGGGTCAGGAACTCGTTGGCAGAGTAGACGCCCTTCAGGCTCTCGCCGGGGATGCCCATGAAGCGGGGCAGACCGGCACCGGAGCCTACGAACACGGCCTCGTAGCCGTACTCGTCCATCAGCTCGTCGATGGTGAGCACCTTGCCAATGACCATATTGCACTCAAAATCAACACCCATCTTCTTCAGGCCGTCGATCTCCTGCTGCACGATGGCCTTGGGCAGACGGAACTCAGGGATGCCGTACATCAGCACGCCGCCGGCCACATGCAGGGCCTCGTAAACGGTGACCTTGTAGCCAAGCTTTGCCAGATCGCCTGCGGCGGTCAGGCCGGCAGGGCCTGCGCCGATGATGGCCACCTTGTGGCCGTTCCATTCGGGCACGATGGGGGCGGTGTGCACATTCTCACGGTGCCAGTCGGCAACAAAGCGCTCCAGGCGGCCGATGCCCACCGGCTCGTTCTTGATGCCGCGGGTGCACTTGCCCTCGCACTGGCTCTCCTGCGGGCATACACGGCCGCAGACAGCGGGCAGGGAAGAGGAGCGGTTGATCACCTGATAAGCGGCTTCAAAGTCGCCCTCGGCCACATGGCCGATGAACTCGGGGATATCGATGCCCACAGGGCAGCCGGTCTGGCAGGGTTTGTTCTTGCAGTGCACGCAGCGCTTTGCTTCGTTCACGGCCATTTCTTCGGTGTAGCCCAGAGCAACTTCCTTAAAGTTCTTGTTGCGCACATTGGGGTCCTGCGTGGGCATGGGGCACTTCTTCGGGTCCATATTGAAAGCCATCTTATTTTACCTCCTGATTGAGCAGATTGCATGCCGCTTCACGGGCGTGTGCCTCAAACGGGCGGTACATGGTGCCGCGGGCCATTGCCTCATCAAAATCCACCAGATCGCCGTCAAAGTCGGGGCCGTCCACGCAGGCGAACTTGGTCTCGCCGCCAACGGTCAGGCGGCAGCCGCCGCACATGCCCGTGCCGTCTACCATGATCGGATTCATGGAAACAACGGTCTTCTGGTCGTATTCCTTTGTGGTGAGGCAGACAAACTTCATCATGATCATCGGGCCGATGGCGATTACGGCATCGTACTGGTTGCCCGCGTCGATCAGCTCCTTGAGCACCTGCGTAACCAGAGCCTTGCGGCCGTTCGAGCCGTCATCGGTCACGATGTGCAGGTTGGTGCAGGCGTTCTTCATCTCGTCCTCGAGGATGATGATGTCCTTGTTGCGGAAACCGGCGATCAGGTCAACCTCAGCGCCCATTTCGTGCAGCTTCTTTGCCTGCGGATATGCGATCGCGCAGCCCAGACCGCCGCCGACAACAGCGACCTTCTTGAGACCCTCAAGCTCGCTCGCCTTGCCGAGCGGACCGACAAAATCATGCAGGCAGTCGCCCTCGTTCAGCTCGCCGAGCGCCATCGTCGTTGCGCCGACCTCCTGGAAAATGATCGTGACAGAACCCTTTTCACGGTCAAAATCTGCGATCGTGAGCGGAATACGCTCGCCTTCTGCGCTGACACGCAGGATGATGAACTGACCCGGCTCTGCCTTGCGGGCAACGTGCGGTGCCTCGATCACCATCAGCTTGGTGTTTGCGTTCAGCGTTTGCTTTTTCAAAATCTGATACATTGGTCAAATATCCTTTCGCCAAACCGAATCGGGGTATAGGAAAAGCCGCACAAGCGGCTTTTCCAGCAATATGAGAAGAAAACTTATGGGTTAGTTAAAAGAGAGAGAATAAAAATATTAGAGCGTATGTCTTAAATGACATGAAGAATGGGAAGAACATTGGAGCGTTTTCCCAAGCGCGAGAGTGAGAGTGAGGGATCAGAAAATAATGCTTATACCAGGCTCTTCAGCTTGTCCAGATACTCCTGAGCATTGTCCGGAGTAATGACCTTACAGCCGGTATCGATGAAGTCATCCAGCTTTTCGCCTTCGACAACGTCGAGCAGACTCTTAACACACTGGTAGCCCATGTTGTACGGGTCCTGTGCAACGGTGCAGGAGATTTCGCCGTCAACAACAGCCTGTACGCCATTCTTCACCGGTCCGCCGGAGGAAATGCCGTCGAAGCCGCATACGATGATGCCGTCGCCGTCACGGCCTGCCTGCTTGATGGCACGGGATGCGCCGAGCGCAACATCGTCTGCGCAGCATACGATCGCATCGATGTCCGTGAAGGACTGGAGAACACCATCGGTTACGGTAACAGCCTTGTCGCCTACGCCGTCGGTGTACTGCGTGGAGATAATCTCGCAGCCGCCTTCTTCAAGTGCCTTCTTGTAACCAGCTACACGAGCCTCAGAGGTGGACTCGCCCTGGATATTCGCCAGAATAACAACCTTTCCGCCCTTACCGATCTTCTCGGCTACATACTTGCCGCCCTGATATGCAGCGTCCTCGTGCGCCGTGCCGATAAAGGTTTCCGCCTGATCAAAATTGGTGTCGATCGCCAGAACCGGAATCTTTGCACCGGTCAGTGCATTTGCGATCTGGTCTGCCTGCAGCGGTGCGATTGCGATTGCTTCGCACATATCTGCGTTTACGATGGTCTCTACCATGTTCAGCTGACCGTCGAAGTCGGTATCGCTGTTTGCACCGCGTACGTCAACTTCTACGTTGCCGAGATCCTTTTCCGCCTGCTCGATGCCTGCGATAACGTAGCTCCAGTATTCGGAAGAGGTGGTCTTGAGCACTACACTCAGCTTATGGGTGTCACCGCTGCTGCTTGCCTGGGAATCGCCGGAGTCATTGCCGGATGCGCTGCTACCGCCGCATGCACTCATGGAAACTGCCATCAGTCCTGCCAGCAGCATTGCTGCGGAACGCTTAAAAAGGTTGCTTCTCTTCATCTTTCTTTCCTCCTGTTAGACAAGTTGTCTGTTGGAATCATATTACCGGGTAATATGACCTTCTTTATATCAACAGGGGCGGTTTCACACCTATTCCCGCCCCTGCTGTATACCATTTGCGGGGGATTATGCCTCTACCTTTTCCCACTGACCGGTGGTCTGTGCCTTGATCAGTGCGTCGGAGATCTTGCAGGCCTCGTAGCCGTCCTCGGCACCCGGGCCCGGAACGTCGGTCTTGCCCTGCAGGTAATCTACCCAGTACTGCAGCTCTTCCTGATAAGCAACTACGAAACGGTTGGTCCAGTCCTCCGGGATGGCCTGACCGCACTGCAGGTAGGAGCGGACGATCGGCTCTGCCGCTACCGGCAGGCGGATGGTGCCCTTCTCGCAAACCAGCTCGCACAGGATCTCGTAGCCGTAGTAGCTGTTGCCGGAAACCTCAACGTCGATCAGTACGCCGGAGTCAGACTGCATGAGTACCATCTGCGGGTCCTGGCAGGTGCCCTCTGCGAAGCAGGTTGCACGCGGGAAGCGAACAGCAACTTCGTTCAGGTTCTCACCCAGCAGCCAGCGGCAGATATCGATCTCGTGGATTGCAATGTTGGTGATGTGCTGCTCGGTGAAGTACGGGATGGAGCTCTCGGGAATGTAGCAGATGGCATCGAACTGAATCCCGCGGATGCCGTCGTGCGACTGGTCGCTGTGCTTGATGACCTCCCAGTAGCAGTCGTTTCTCTCATAGCCGTCGCCAAGGCCGGAGTAGCAGGCAACACCGTTTTCCAGAAGATAAGTGCCCGTGTTGACCGCAGCGTTGATCTGTAAGCCGTTGTCAGAGAAATAGGGCGTGTCGGTCAGGTCGGTCTGCACGCCGTTTTCGTGGAAGTAGGAGTAATCCGGCTCAAAGACATAGCGCTCGTCGGCATCCCAGAACCAGACCATCTGCGTTGTGCTCATGTCGGCGTGCTGGAACGTCACGACGACGTCGCTCTCGCCGTCGCCGGTGATGTCGTCGAATGAGATGTCAAAGCCTGTGCCGTCGTCGTTCGCGTCCTCGACCGTCACGGGGAAGGACACGCTGTCGAAGAGCTCCTGCTCTGGCTCGTCGCGGTAGAAGGCTGCGCTCTCAGGTCCTACGGTGACGAGGACCTTGACGCTGCCCTCGCCCTCGTGTGTGATGGTGCCCTCGGCGGCGACCACGCCGCTCACGCGCCAGTCGTCGCCCGTGACGTCATCGCTGCTGTCGCCGCAGGCGGTCAGGCTCAGGCAGAGCAGAACCGCAAGCAGCACCGCAAGGAAATGATGGGAAGTTTTCATCTTCTTTTCTCCCTTCTTCACGTTTCAAAACGGCTTACTCAAGACGCTCGTAGTAGTCGTTCTCGCCGCCCCACACGATGGAATCGGTGTCAAAAAGCGTGAATTCATAGGTGACGTCCTGATACGTCGTGGAAACGGCATAGTACACGTCGTCCACATCGGTCGGGGCCGAGATAAAGCCGCCGTCGACCTCGGTCGCCTCCGCGCCGGGCGCGCGCTCGTAGAGACCCCAGAGACCGCCGCTGCTGTCGATGTAGATGTAGCTGTCGGCGTCGAGATCACCGTCCAGATACCAGATGCCCGCAAGGTAAGAGAGATCGACCGAACTGTCGCTGCTGTTGTAGTCTTCGGCCTGCGCGTCGAACTCGTCGAGGCTCATTTCATAGGTGAACGAGCCGAGCGAATAGATGTTCACGCTGCTGCCGTCGGCGGAGAACTGATAGGCGACGCCGTCGTGCTCGTTGTAGGCGTAGATGCAGTCATAGTCCGCGTCGTACTGCAAATAGCCGCTGGCGGCGAGGTCGTCGTTGTTGCCGATGCGCCAGCGCGAGCCGTTGGTGTCGATGATGAGATAGTCGAAGTCCGTGCCGCTGTCGGGCAGATAGTAACCTTCGAAAGCGCTGTAATCATAGCTGTCGTAGCTTTCCTTGACAAAGCCGTCGATCGTCGACGGGACATTGGAGTCGTCGCCGTAGTTTGTGTAGTCGCCGGAGTCGTCGCTGCCGCAGGCGGCGAGGGCGAGGCAAAGAATCAGTGTCAGAGTGCAAAGGGCAAAGTGTTTACAAGCGTTTTTCATGTTGTTCTCCTCTCAATTTTCAAAAATCGGCGCGCTCAGTGCGCCCGTTCCGCCATGGACAGAATTTCGTCATGGCTCAGCTCCACGTTGTCGAAGCGGACAAAGATGCCGTTCGTCATGGCGCTGTTCCACACCGCGGAATCGGCAAGCGGGCGGAAGCGGAGCTTGTCGAGATACGGCTTCATATCGAGCAGCAGGCGGCTGCCGGAGACAAAGTCCACCCGAAGAATGTAGTCCGGGAGCGGTGTGACGGCTGAGATGTATTTTCGGTACAAAGGCATTCCTCCCCTCCGGAAAATAAAAGATCCACCGTACAGCCATTGTACGGTGGATCGGAAAAAGTTGGTATTAACCAAAGGTTAGATAATTTCTTAGGAATATCAATGCAAAATAGGCGTGCTGCGTCCTTGCTGTGCCTTAGCTCTTCGGCGCGGCGAGCTCGGCGAGCCGCTTGCGCTTGGTGCGCACGTCGCCTGTGATGAGGAGCTTGGAGTAGATCTGATTGATGTACTGCTTCACGCTGCCCTCGGACAAAAAGAGCTGCTCGGCGATCTCGCGGTTGCTCAGGCGCTTGGCGACGAGCGCGGCGATGGCGCTTTCGCGCTCGGTGAGGCCCGCGAGGGCGGCGGGACGGGAGCCTTCCGCACGCTTTTCGCCGCAGCGGCGCACAAAGTCCTCGCCAAGCGGTGTGACCGTCCGGACAAACGCGGCAAATTTCGCACCCGCGCCGCGCGTGAGCGCCGTCTTGAGATAGCGGTAATTTTCGACAAAGGGCAGATAGAGCGCGTCCGGCTCCGCCGCGGCGAGGGCAGAGATCAAAAGTTCGTCTGCCGTCTCGCGCTTGCCGAGCATTTCGTAGGCCGCGGCGGTCTGAAGGCGGATGTGCAGCGCGACGAGCGCATAGTGCATCGCCTCGCACATACCGAGCAGCGCTTCGCTGTGGCCAATGACCTTGGCATATTCGCCCTGGGCGAGGTAGACCTGATTTTCGATGAGCTCCATCATCGGCTTTCCGGGCGCGAGGAAGTGGATGGAGGCGAGTTGATGCTCGCGGAAGACCGCGGGAATTTTTTCGGGCAGTCCCAGCAGCGCATAGTAATAGGCGCAGGAGCTTTGCAGAATGTTGAGCCATGCAACGTTGTGCTGCTGCAGCAGCGCCTCGCGCCGCTGCTCAAAGGACTCGCGCGGCGTGAAAGAAGTGCAGAGCGAGAGCCGCCAGGCGAGAAAGTCGCAGCACAGGGCCATGTTTTTCTGCCCGTTGCCGTCAATCTGCGCATAGGCGCGCTCGAGCATGATCTGCGCGTCGGCAAAGCAGGCGCGCATGAAGTCGGCCTCCGCGCGCATGATGGTCTCAGCGCCCTGCCCGTGGCCGTTTGTGATCTTATAGTAGTGCGGCATGCACTCGTCCATCTCGGCAAGCTCGCTCTGCAGCTCGCCCGGTGCGCGGTAAAACATCATCAGCACCGACGGCGAGCCGAACGTCCAGCCCCCGCTTTTCTGGATGCTGATGGCGGGGCGCGACATCTGCGCGCTCGCGCTGCGGTGCAGGCGGCTCATCGCGGAGATGTCGTTGTACATCAAAAAGCTCATGATGAGGTCGCACTCGCCGAGAAGGTCGCCGCGCTCGCTCTCCGGCCAGTCGGGGTGTTCGGTGATCGCGGCGAGCAGCAGCTCCTTGAGCTCGAGCATCTTTGGGATCTGCCGCCAGGTGAACATGCTGCGCATCAGAACGAGGAGCGAAAGCGGGTGCTCCTTGAGCGTTTCGACCGGGCAGTGGGCGATGAAGTCGAGCACCTGCTGCGCGCCAAGAGACGTGAGCAGGATGCCCGCGTCGCGCTGGATGACGCGCAGCGCCGCGTCGTAGTTTTTGGCAAGACAGTAGAATTTGAGCGCATGCAGATATTGCCCATGCGTTTTGTACCACTCGCCATATCTATTATGGTAAACTGCCTGCCGCCGCGGCTCCATCGTGTGGAACGTGCGCTCGGCGCAGTCCTTCATCATGTGGTGGAAGCGGAACGTCACGCCGTCCGGCAGGCGCTTGACAAAGGCGTTCTGCTCGGTCAGGGTCAGCAGGATCTCCTCTGCGTCCGGCATTTCGGTCACGACCCGTGCCATTTCCACCGTGAACTCATCCGCAAGCCCCATTATGGCAAGGAACTCCCGCTTTTGGGACGGCAGGTTTTCCAGCATCGCCGCCGTGAACATGGAGTAGATATCGGCATCCTCGCTCAGCAGGATGCCCCGCTCGGCTAAGGAGTGCAGATTCAGGTATATGGCAGAAAACCACCCCTCACAGGAGCGCAGAAGGCTTTCCACCTCTGCCTCGGTCAGGTCCATGCCGCAGCGGTGGGCGTAGTGGGCA
>OGPA01000688.1_pt1 | contig 32815 bp, 25 predicted proteins | sample 1552841 | NCBI WGS metagenome assembly OGPA01 (sample SAMEA2579916, study PRJEB22360) | human gut metagenome
TGCGACAATAATATAACAACCGGTGAAGAAGGGCGGGCAGACCCCGCCCCTACGGTCGAACCTGCCTGTTCCATTATGACGGCGCCTGTAAGGGCGGTTCGCGAACCGCCCCTACCAACGACGCTACATTCATTTCTGACAATAATTGAATATGAAATAAAATGAAAAAAAAGAACAACCTATCGAACTATCATCCTCACTGGATGAACTGTCGGACGCGATCAATGCGTTGAGACGGATGAGGGAGAGCGACGGGAAACTGTCGCGTAGTAATGAACGGAAGCTGTCGAGGTATAAAGACTATCTGCGTATAAGGCTGGGAGCCGGCGTGATCTTTCCCGAAGACCGGATAGACATACCGGCAAAAGTGCACAAAGCCTTAGCTTTCGCCGTAAAAGATATCGCCCTGTTATTGAAAGAACATTCCGGCCACGAACGCGACGGACGGCTGTATCACCTGATGAACGACATCTTTACGTTCGAAGCATCGCCCGCTGCGGTGAAACGCTTCTATTACATGGGATTGGACGACCGCGAAATAGGTAAATAATAAATCTTCCCGTTTCCCATACAAAACGACCGGTTTTCTGAGCCGCCGCTATCGTAAAGGCTGCCCCGAAGGCCCTCACACCCCGTTTCGGCAGTTCGGAGCCGGTCTTTTTGTATGCCTTGCCGCTTTCCCCGGATTGTCTACCTTGTAGTAATTTTAAAACCGGCTTTATGCCTTAAAACTTATCGTTATGAATACACAACCTCAAGTATCCTTCTTCCGCAAGCTCTACTTGCCCGCCTCCGATCCCCGTAGTCTCGAAGAGATCATTATCCTGATCCGTACCCGCCGTTGGACACATGAAATACTGGCTTACCGCAATGCGGTTAAGGACGGTGATAAAGAGAAAGCCCGTGAATTGAAAAACCGGTTGCCCGGTTTCACCCCTTCGGGGGTGTTCCGCGGAGGGCATAAAGCGACACAGATCGTAAGCTATAACAGGGTGGTCGGGCTCGACTTCGACCATGTGCCCGACCTGCTCCGTATAAAAGCCCTTTTCAAAGCCGATGTACACACCCAGGCCCTCTTTGTCAGTCCCGGCGGCGATGGCTTGAAGGTGTTTGTTTCCGTCGATACCGGACAGGAGAAGCATGGCGTTGCTTTTGCTGCCGTGGCTGCCTGTTACGAACAGTTGGCGGGTATGCCGTCGGACCGCAAATGTAAGGATGTCAGCCGGTGCTGCTATGTGAGCGACGATCCCGAAGCCTGGTATAATCCCGAAGCGGAGGTGTTTGACGTTACCGCTATCTCTCCTGCCCGGCTCTTTGTGCAGGACTGGCTGGCACGTTATCCGCCTGCCGAGGGCAACCGTAACGATACGGTCTACCGTCTGGGGTGCGAGGCTCGCCGCAAAGGTTTCGGGCAGGAAGAAATAGCCGCGTTGTGTATCCCCCTGTTGCAAGCCTCCGACTTTACCGAAGCGGAGATACGTCAGGCTTTATCTTCTGCTTATCAGGGAGATAAAGCCTATCGACTTCCCCGTCGTGAAGCCTTAAGGACAGAAAAGGAACTAACGGCACCCGACGCGCTTTCGGGCGAAGAACTGCGTGAGCGAACTCCTTTCCTGCCACAGGATATCATCGCCGACCTGCCTCCCCTTTTGGGGCAGGCCATCCGTTTCTATACCGACCGCCGTGAGCGTGATATGGCTTTTCTGGCAGCCTGTACCGTGGTCAGCGGTTGCCTGCCGAAGGTATGGGGGCTTTATAACCGGAAACGGGTCTATCCCCACCTCTTTACGATCGAAGTGGCTCCGGCTGCCAACGGGAAAGGTTGTATCAACGACATGCGGCATCTGGCCGACAACTATGCCTCCCTGATCGAGATCGAGACGAAGCGTAAGGAACAGGAATACTTGCAGGCTCTTGAAGAATGGGAACTGAAAAAGGTGACGGCTCACCGGAAAGGGCAGTCCGTCTGTGTAGCGGAGACCCCGCAGAAGGCATCGACCTGCTGTTTCTTTATCCCCACCCAGATAACGAAAGCGAAACTGCTCGTTCACCTCTATGAGAACGGCACTTACGGAGGGTTGATGGCCGATAGCGAGATAGATACCCTGGTGAATGCCTCCCGCCAGGATTACGGGCAGTTCGACGATCTGCTGCGTAAAGCCTTCCATCACGAACCCGTGGCATCGTCGCGAAAGACCGACAACGAACTGATCCGTATCGACCGTCCGCGCCTGGCACTCTTGCTGGCGGGCACACCGGGACAGTTCACCCGCCTGGTACCGAACGTGGAGAATGGGTTGGCCAGTCGTTTGCTGCTTTATACCTGCCGGAGTGAAGCTATCTGGCAGGATGTATCGTCGGAAGGGGAGGAGGAAAATTTCGACAGTCACCTGTCGGCGCTTTCCGGGCAGTTATTGGAGGGAGCGTTGAAGTTGCGCGACCGTCCGTTGAAAGTACGCCTAACCCCGGCACAGTGGCAGAAATTGAACAGCCGCTTCTCTGCCTTATTGAAGGAAACCGATCTTTTCGGCAGCGAGTATTTCCTGGGGGTGGTGAAACGCCACGGACTGATGGCCTTCCGTCTCTGTATGATCTTTACGGCGCTCGATGCGGCTTCACTCGATTATGGGGTAGACGAACGGTATTGCAATATGCCTCATTTCCGGGCGGCGATGGCTATAACCGAAGTTTGCCTGGAACACAGTCGTCTGTTGATGACGCAACTGGAGGAACTGCCGGGTGTCAGGGAATTGTGTTGCCCCGACCGCTTCCGTCAGGTATTCGAGCAGTTGCCCGATCAGTTTACCCTGTCGGATGCCTATGAGAACTGCCAGCCGGCCGGTATCGGTGAGCGGGCCGTACGCCGTTATCTCTCCCGGTTGGAACCGGAATATCTTTCCCGTATCTCCCGCGGTGTCTACCGGAAAAACAAACCGGATGCAGCCTGAAAAAGGGGAGGTGCCGTAAGTTCCTTTTCTGTCCTTAACCCCGCAGAATTCCTGATCGACAGAGCATTGCGTTAATAAAAAGCCTGCAATACCCTATAAGGTATCGAAGTACGCCCTATACGGTAATGAGACCTACCCTATAAGGTAAGACGGGTTTCCTTATAGGGTAAAAAAGCGGACGTCTGCCGGAGCGAACGTTTTATTCCTTTATCAGCCGCATCAGCGTTTCATGCATTGCCCCGTTGGTGGCAAGCACTTCGTCGCCCGACTGCCAGTTGTCGCCCCCGCTGAAATCGGTCACTTTACCACCTGCCTGCATCAGGATCAGGGCACCGGCGGCAATGTCCCAGGGACCGATATAAGCCTCGATACGGGCTTCGAACCGTCCGGCTGCGATGTAGCAGACTTCGGCAGCAGCCGCTCCCATCAGGCGCGTTCCTCCGGCAAAACCGTATAGCCTGTCGACCAGGTGGAGGGCTACCGGGCGGTAGGCATCCGAGTTATAAGGAAATCCCAGGTCGATAAAAGCTTTGTCGAGGTCTGACACATCGGATACATGTATCTCTTTGCCATCGAGGTAGGCCTTGCTGCCTTTCCAGGCATAGAAGCATTCGTCGCGGCAGACTTCGTAGACAACGCCGAGCAGCAACTCTTCTTTATTACGCAAGGCGATGCTCACACAATACGGAGCTACGTCGTGGATATAATTGGAAGTGCCGTCCAGCGGATCGACCAGCCAGCAATAATTCTCGTCGGTCAGGCTACCGCTACCCTCTTCGGCGATGAAACCGGCTTCGGGGAGCAGGGCGGAAAGTTGGGCGATCAGCCATTTCTCCGATTCTTTGTCTACATACGAAACATAGTTGTGGGCACTTTTTTCTTCTACCCGCCCGCGGTCGAATTTACCTCGTTCCTCTTTCAGGAAAGCCCCTGCTTTACGGGCTATCTGTTGTACCTGGGTACAAAGTTCTTCTAAATTCAACATATCTTTATCTTTTCTTTTAGCTCTGACAAACATACGCATTTTTAGTTGTATCGAATCCGGTACAATTAAAAATATGGCAGGTAGTAATAATATTGTTCTTATTTTTGAATTTCTTTTCTATATTTGTTAATGAATTTTCAAACAAAACAGGGTATTTAGCCGTTATCTTTATAAAAAGAATACACTATAATAGCAAATGAGGATTTGGATCAAACGAATAGGGATCGTCTGCCTGATACCGGTGGTATTGGTATTATTGGTCTCTGTATTATTATATATACCGCCTGTTCAGAATTTTGCCGTCAGGAAAGCGGCTTATTATGCCGGTAAAGCTACCGGAATGCAGATCGGAATAGAACGGATACGGCTTTCTTTCCCATTGAACCTGACGGTGAAGGGAGTGGAGGTGCTGACTTCGCCCGCCGATACGCTCCTGACCCTAAAAAGCCTGACGGTGAATGTACGCGCCCTGCCTTTACTGAAGAAAGAGGTACTGGTAGATGCGATCGACCTGGAAGGAGTGAAGGTAAACACCGGTACATTTATCGAAGGTATGGAGATAAAGGGTGTACTGGGACGCCTGTATGCCAAAGCCGACCGTGTCAACCTGGCGAAAGAAAAGGTTACCCTGAATACGGTCGACCTCTCCGATACGGCTATCACTTTGTTGTTGAACGATACGACAACAAAGGCCGACACCACTTCAACCCCCGTAAACTGGATATTAAACCTCGAAAAGATAAACCTCGACCGGGTGGCTTTTGCCATGCAGATGCCTGCCGACCCGTTACGTCTGACCACCTATATCGATAAAGCCAACCTGAAAGACGGTGTAGTCGACCTGGGGACCTCGCGTTATGAAGCCGGCCTGTTTACCCTGACCGGATCGACCCTGGGTTATGACGGTAACGATCAGGATGCGACAGAAGGTTTCGACCCTTCTCATATCGCCTTGAGTGACGTCAATATCTCGCTCGACTCTCTTCTTTATGGGGACCGGGATATAAAAGCCCGCATACGCGAGTTTTCGGCCGAAGACCGTTCGGGACTGACTATCTCATCCCTGACCGGAAGCCTTCATAGCGATAGCACCACTATCAATGTACCGCAACTTCTGTTGAAGACTCCTTCATCGGAAATCCGCCTGTTGGCAATGGTTCCCTGGAGTTCGTTTGCAGAAAATCCGGAAGGCAACATGCGGGTGTTGCTCACTGCTTCGGTGGGTAAGGAGGATGTAATGATTGCCGCCGGTGCACTTCCGAAAGATTTTCAGAAGGCTTATCCGGAAAAACCGGTTTCGCTGACGGCCGGTGTGGAAGGTAACCTGTCCTCCCTGATGCTTCGCCAGTTGAAAGGGGAGTTGCCGGGGGCTTTCCGTATGGATGTGACCGGTACGATGAAATCGCTTACCGACAGTGTGCGCCGTTCCGGAAAACTGGAACTGAAAGCGAAAACGGGTAACCTCGATTTCGTATTGGCCATGCTCCCGGAAGCGGAACGGAAACGTTTCAATATCCCTTCCGGCATTACCCTGACCGGTGAAGCCGGTTTGAAAAATAACGAATACCAGGCCGACCTGCTTCTGCGGGAGGATAAAGGAAAGGTCTTGTTGACAGGACGTTTCAACCCCGCTAACGAGGCTTACGAAGCCGACTTGAAAGTGGATAGCCTTGAACCTTTGCACTTTATGCCGCTCGACTCCCTCTACGGGCTTACTGCTTCTATCCGTGCCGAAGGAAAAGGTTTCGATCCGTTCAAAGCGTCTACCTGGGCGAAACTGGACGGTCGGATTACGGATATCCATTATGGTAATTATAACGTGTCGGACGTCAATCTGGCAGGATCGCTCGAAAAGAACTTCGCCAAGTTCGACCTGTTGAGTAAATATCCGCTGGCAAAGATGGATGTGACGCTGAACGCTACCCTGTTGAAAAAGGAGATCAAGGCCATGCTGATTGCTGATGTCGAGAATTTCGACCTCTACGGTATGCACCTGATGCAAGATTCGTTGGCTACCTCTTTCCAGCTATTTGCGGAAGCGGAAACCGATATGGGAAAGAACAACCTGGTCGACGTCACATTGGGTAACTGGGAACTGATTACGACTACCGGAAAATATAAACCCAAAACACTGACTCTGCATGCTCAAAGTACAGAGGATACGACCCGTGTCTCGTTCCATGCCGGCGACCTGGGAATCACATTGACAGGAAATGCCGATCTCGAAACGATGACCGATAAGTTCACCAGGATATCGGAAGGTCTGAACAAACAATTGGAGAAAGACTCGATGATTAATATCCCTGCTTTCCGTCCGTTGCTTCCCGATATGCATCTGGCTATATCGGCGGGGAAAGACAATCCGATCTATAGCATCCTGCAACAGGCCAATATCTCCTTCAACAACCTTAATCTGGAGGCTTTCTCTTCACCCGAAGAAGGTTTCCGCATGGATGCGGGTATCTACGATCTGATGCGTGATACAACCCGGCTCGATACGATCAGTTTCGCCGTGCGCCAGGACTCGCTCGGATTGTTGTATAGTGCCGATGTGATTAAGACAAAATACCGTAAACAAGCACCTTTCACTGCCGGCGTGAAGGGAAAGATAAGAAGTACGTTTGCCGATGCCGAGCTTTTATACACGGATGGGGCCGGAGATACCGGTATACTGCTCGGACTGCGGGCGGATAAGGTGAAAGAAGGGATCAATCTCCATTTGTTCCCCGACGATCCGATTCTGGCTTTCCGTCCTTTCAAGCTGAATCCGGACAATTATATCCTCTATAAGAATGAGAAAGATATTGCAGCCGATCTCCGGTTGTCGGGCGAGGAAAATATGTCCTTGTGGATACATTCGCGACCGGAAAAGGAGAAGATGGAGGAACTGCACCTCGAACTGAGCCAGATCAACCTCGATGTGATCTCGAAAGCATTTACGGAGATACCTTCCATGCAGGGAATCCTGAGTGCGGATATGCAATATGCACCTTCCGACAGCTCGTTCCTGGTGGTGCTCGATGCGAATATAGACAATCTTATTTATGAAGGCGGACGGGTAGGAGAACTGATGTTCAGTACCGTTTACCTGCCGTTGCCGGATAACAAGCATCAGGTCGATATGCACTTCCTGCGCGACCAGAATGAGGTGATGTCGGCTACTGCCCTTTACAAGATGGGGAAAGAGGATTATCTCGACGGAACACTCGACGTGACACATCTGCCGCTGGATATGGTGAACCCGTTTATCCCGGATAATATGGCTTCGTTAAATGGTATACTGGAAGGAAACATGACGATAAAGGGTAGTAGTAAGGCCCCTGAAATGAACGGATATATCGAAATGGATTCGACTTCGATGTTTGTGACGGCTGTCGGAACCAGCTTCCGGGTAGACGACAAAAAGATCGTGGTGAAAGATAACAAAATCATGTTTGACGAATACCATATCCATGCTGCCGGTAAGAACCCGTTCGTGATAGACGGTACGGTCGACTTCAACAACCTGTCGCGAATGACGGCTGACCTGAAGCTAAAGGCCGATAATATGCAATTGCTCGATGTAAAACGTAACAAAGAAAGCATGGTTTACGGTAAACTGCTGGTCAATCTCTCTTCTACCGTAAAAGGGCCGCTCGATGCCTTGATGATGCGTGGTAATCTGCAATTGCTGGGTGGAACGAATGTAACCTATGTGATGAAGGATTCACCGCTGACCGTACAAGACCGTCTTTCCGATCTGGTGACTTTCACCTCTTTCGAAGATACGCTCGTCAACCGTCGTCGTCCCGAAGCCCCGCTGCCGCTGGGAGGAATGGATATGCTGTTAACGATCCGTATCGACCAGTCCGTACGACTGAATGCCGATATCACTCCCGACCGTTCCAGCAAGGTAGAGCTCGAAGGGGGCGGTGACCTCTCTTTCCAATATACCCCGCAGGGTGAAATGATCCTGAACGGACGATATACTCTTTCCGGTGGCATTGTGAAATATGCTTTGCCGATCATCCCGCTGAAAGAGTTCAATATACAGGATGGCAGTTACGTGCAGTGGAGTGGCGATCCGATGGATCCGTATCTGAGCCTGACGGCTACCGAACGCATCCGTACCAATGTGACGGAGGGTAGTGGTTCCCGCATGGTCAACTTCGATGTCGGTATCGCTCTTAAACAACAACTGGAGAACCTCGGCCTGCAGTTCGTCCTGACGGCTCCCGAAGACCAGACGATGCAGACAACCCTGAGTAGCATGGGCGATGATGAACGTACGAAACTGGCTGTCGGAATGATTATCACCGGTATGTACCTGGCGAACAGTAGCAGTGGCAAACAGAACCTGAACATGGGGGCTGCCCTGAACAGTTTCCTGAACAGTGAGATCAGTAATATTGCAGGAAGTGCCTTGAAAACGGTCGATATATCGTTCGGTATGGATAGCTACGACGAGAACGGCACCGGGGATGGCGGTCAGCGTACCGACTATAACTTCAGCTTTGCCAAACGTTTCTGGAACGACCGTATCCGTATCGTGTTGGGAGGTCGTATCTCGACCGGCGAGAATGCCAGCAACAGCAACCAGACGCAGGCCTTTATCGACAACGTCTCGGTCGAATACCGACTGGATGCCAGCGGAACGCGTTACGTGAAACTGTTCCACGACAAGAACTACGAAAGCCTGCTGGAAGGGGAGATCACGGAAACGGGTGTCGGTATCGTACTACGCCGCAAGATGCTTCACATGCGGGAGTTGTTCAACTTTAAGAAAAATAGGCCTAAACCGGTTAATGATGAGGAATGATGAAAAAGAAAGATATACTATATAGGCTGTTTAGCGGGACGGTAATAATACACCTCCTGCTTTTGTCGGTATCCTGTTCGACCACAAAGAACCTGCCCGAAGGCGAAGTCCTTTATACCGGCATTAAAAAGATAGAAGTCACCAACGAAGATGAGACCACCGCCGGTGAAGATGCCCTGGCTGAAGTAGAGGGGGCTCTTGCCTATCCCCCCAACAATGCGTTATTGGGTAGTTCATCTGTCCGTGTGCCGTTCCCGTTCGGTCTGTGGGTCTATAACTCCTTCGTGAATAAAAAAGGAAAGGTAGGAAAATGGATCTTCAATAAACTTGCCGCCAAGCCTGTCTTTATCTCGACGGTGAATCCCGATATACGTATCAAAGTGGCGCAAAACCTGCTGAAAGAATACGGCTATTTCAATGGAACGACTTCTTTCCAGGTAGATACCAACCCGAAGGATGCCAAGAAAGCCAAACTCATCTATCAGGTGGAAATGAATCATCCTTATACTTACGACAGTATCCGTTATGTAAGGATGCGCCATCAGATGGATACATTGATACAAAGTAATCCTTCGGCACGCCTGCTTCATAAAGGGGAAAACTTCAGTGTGACGAATCTGGAAGCCGAGCGGCAACGCATTACTTCCCTGTTGCGTAATAACGGATTCTATTATTTCCGCCCCGAGTTCATTACCTACCAGGCGGATACCATATTGAATCCCGGCAAGGTCGCACTTCGCGTCATGACGAAACCCGGCCTGCCGCGTACCGCCCTGCGTCCGTGGAAGATCGGTGAAATCTCCGTCCTGTTGAACGGTTATAACAACGAGCCGCCTACCGATTCGGTACGCTATAAAGATATGACGGTCTATTACGAAGGTAAACTCCGGGTACGTCCGTCGGTGCTTTACAACCGTCTGCGTCTACATTCCGGCGATCTCTATTCGCAGGAAAAACAGCAACGGACGCAGAACAGTTACTCGCGCCTGGGTATTTTCCGGTATTCCGAAATGCAATATACCCCGCGCGATACGGCCCGTCGCCAAGATACCCTCGACCTGAAGATAAACACTGTCTACGACCTGCCGCTCGACGGGGAGTTGGAGGTGAATGTGACATCAAAAAGTAACGACCAGCTGGGGCCGGGAGCTATTTTCAGTGTTACCAAGCGGAATGTGTTCGGGGGAGGTGAAACATTCGGTGTGCGTTTGCGCGGCTCTTACGAATGGCAGACCGGTAAACGGGTGGACGGTTCGAAATCGGCTATCAATAGCTGGGAAATGGGACTGAGCGGAACATTGACATTCCCGCAATTGCTGTTCCCCGGTATGATGAAAAAGGACGGCTTGTATCCTTCGAGCACCTCCTTCCGCCTGTATGTCGACCAGCTGAACCGGGCACGCTTCTTTAAGATGCTGGCTTTCGGTGGAAATGCAGCCTACGATTATCAGTCGTCTGCCACCAGTCACCATTCGATCACGCCCTTTAAACTGACATACAACCTGCTTCAGTCAACCACCCACGAGTTCGACAGCATAACGAAAGACAACCGTGCCCTGAAACTGAGTTTGGAGAACCAGTTCGTGCCGGCGATGGGATATACCTATACCTACGACGATGCACCGATCACTTCCAAGCGGAATCATACCTGGTTTCAGTTGTCTGTTTCGCAGGCGGGTAACCTGCTGGCTGCCGGTTATGCCATTGCCGGAAAGAAATTCAATGAAGAAGGAAAGCATCTGCTGGGGAATAAATTCGCCCAGTTCGTGAAAGGAACGGCGGAAATCCGTTACAACTATAAGATCGGTCATAATCAGCATCTGGTCGGACGCGTCATGGCGGGAGCCATTTACAGTTATGGAAATGCCCGCGTATCTCCTTACAACGAGCAGTTCTATATCGGTGGGGCTAACAGCCTCCGTGCCTTCACGATCCGTTCGATCGGCCCGGGTAGCTATCTTCCGCCTGAAAGTACGTACAGCTATCTCGACCAGACCGGCGACCTGAAGTTCGAGGCCAACCTCGAATACCGTTTCCCGATCCTGGGCGACCTGCATGGTGCCGCTTTTGTGGATACGGGTAACATCTGGCTGATCCGTGAGGACAAGCAACGTCCCGGCGGTCAGTTGAAGTGGGGACGTTTCCTGAGAGACCTGGCGCTGGATGCCGGTGTCGGACTTCGTTACGACCTTACCTTTATCGTGATCCGCCTGGATATGGGTGTCCCCTTGCATGTACCTTACAAAGCAAAGAAAGGCTATTTCAACGTACCGAATTATACGCCGGGCTGGCACCTGGCTATCGGGTATCCGTTCTAATGTAGGATACGAATATATATATAACGCAGATTGGGCAGATAATCGCAGATTCTGATAATGATCTGTGTTATCTGCCCAATCTGCGTTATAGTTACGCTGCCGTGATTAGAACGGCAGGTCGTCGATCGGATTTGCCGGACCGAAGTCGGGAGCGGCAGGTGCTGTCGGGGCGGATGCCGGTGCAAAGTTGTCCGGGGTCATCGCTCCGGGAGCCGACATGGGTGCGCCGGCCATCGGGCGGTCTACTTTCCATGCATTAATGTTAGTGAACCAACGTCCCTGATACTCACGGCTATCTATATCGAATGATACTGTCAATTCTTCTCCGGGTTGAATAGCTGCCTGTTCGATGCGGTCGGCACCGAAAATCTGGAAGCATACTTTCTTAGGGTATTGGTCGTGTGTTTCTAATACGTACTCCTGTTTTTTCCACTCGTTTCCGTTCTTACTTGTGCCGCCCTGTTCAGGTAGTACGGCAATAATCTTTCCCGTAATTTCCATGTTTATTGTTTTCTTAAATTGTCGGCGAAGATACGTTTTTCTCTCGTAACCTGCTAACTGTTTGACTTAGATTTTCTCTTCCTGGGGTAATTCCGAAGGGTCGAGCGCGTCGAAGGCAGCCTTCATCGAAAGCAGTTCTTCCTTGATTTGTTTCAGTTTGTTGACGATCTCTTCCTGCCGGATAGTTGTTTCCCTGTTGTCCTTTAGCTTCTGGCGTGCACCGGCCAGTGTCATGCCCCGTTCTTTTACCAGGTGGAAGATCAGACGCACGGCATCGATATCTTCCTGTTTGTAGTAACGGGTTCCTTTGGCCGTTTTACGCGGGCGGATAATATCGAATTCCTTCTCCCAGAAACGCAGGGTCGACTCGTTGACGTCGAACATCTGTGCCACCTCGCTGATAGAGAAATACAGCTTCAGATTTTTATCTTTATTTAATGCCATCGTCTTTAAAGATGTTAATCCATTACCTGTCCATGGTTTTCTGCGATCTGGATCATACGGTCGTATTCTTCAGGTGTAAGATCCATGTAATAGTATCTGGACGGATTGTCGTGTTTACCCCGGACTATCACTTCGTAATGCAGGTGCGGTCCGGTAGATTTACCTGTATTACCCACTTCGCCGATCACTTCGCCGCGTGTCACTTTCTGTCCGACACGCTTTTTGAACTTGCTCATGTGGCCGTATAATGTCTGGAATCCATAGCCGTGATCGATCATCAGACAGTTGCCGTAACCCTGTTTCCAGGCGGCAAACGTGACGACGCCGTCACCGGTTGCATAAATTTCCGTTCCCACTTTGGCGGAGAAGTCCATGCCCGAGTGGAAGCGGGGAGTTCTGTATATCGGGTCGATACGCACACCATAACCGGATGCCGTACGGCGCAGGTCTTTATTGGAGATTGGCTGGATGGCAGGGATACAACGGCTCCGTTCTTCCTGGTTCTTACCCAGCTTGATCAACTCTTCCAGCGAGTTACTTTGTATATAGAGCTGCTTCGAGAGCATATCCATCTTCTGTGTGGTGGAAACGACCAGTTCCGGGTTAGGCAGGCTCAACAGGTGTTCGTAACGGTTGGTACCCCCGAAACCTGATTTGCGTACCGATTCGGGAATGGACTCTGCCTGGAAGATGGCACGATACAGGTTCTCGTCGCGTTGCTGGATGTCGTCCAATACTTCGAGGGCATTGGTCAGGCGAAGAGAAAGTACCTCATATTGAGTCTGTAACAGCTTGTTTTCTTTCTTCAATAACGACTCTACCGGCGAGTCGATCGTGTACATTAAAATGAAGAAAGCCCCGATCCCTATGGCCGCACCTATGCTCAAATGACGGAGCACAATGAAGAAACGGTCTTTGGCGGAAGGGTAGACACGCTCGTAATTGAGTGTGCTAGGGTTATATAAGTAATATGTTTTTCTTGTTTTAAACAGCTTCATTGAATATTTTATAGCTTGTATACGTGCAAAAATAATAATTTGCAGTACTTTTGCAAATTGTTTTTCAGAATATTAACGAGAACTATATATTAGATTATGTTGACAGCAAAAGAAATCCGTGAATCGTTTAAAGAGTTCTTCGCTTCCAAGCAGCACCAGATAGTGCCGTCTGCTCCGATGGTAGTGAAGGGAGACCCTACATTGATGTTCACCAATGCGGGTATGAACCAGTTTAAAGATATTATCCTGGGTAATGTACCCATCAAATATCCTCGCGTCGCGGACTCACAGAAATGTCTTCGTGTGAGCGGTAAGCATAACGACCTGGAAGAAGTAGGGCACGATACCTACCACCACACCATGTTTGAAATGTTGGGTAACTGGTCGTTCGGCGATTATTTCAAGAAAGAAGCAATCAATTGGGCATGGGAATACCTGGTAGATGTTCTGAAACTGGATCCGAAACGTTTATATGCAACCGTATTTGAAGGAAGCCCTGCCGAAGGCTTGTCGCGTGACGATGAAGCTGCCGGCTACTGGGAGCAGTACCTTCCGAAAGATCATATCATTAACGGTAACAAACATGATAACTTCTGGGAAATGGGAGATACCGGTCCTTGCGGCCCCTGCTCGGAAATCCATATCGACCTGCGTCCGGACGAAGAACGTGCGGCTAAGAGCGGTGCCGAAATGGTCAACAAAGATCATCCGCAGGTGATCGAGATCTGGAACCTGGTGTTCATGCAGTTTAACCGTAAGGCTGACGGCTCGTTGGAACCGCTGCCTGCCAAGGTAATCGATACCGGTATGGGATTCGAACGTCTGTGTATGTCATTGCAGGGAAAGACTTCCAACTACGATACGGATGTATTCCAGCCGATCATCCAGGTGATCGCAGCTGCTACCGGAACTAAATATGGCGAAAACAAGCAGCAGGATATTGCTATGCGTGTGATTGCCGACCATATCCGTACGATAGCATTCTCTATTACGGACGGTCAGTTGCCGTCGAATGCAAAAGCCGGTTATGTGATCCGCCGTATCCTGCGTCGTGCCGTTCGTTACGGTTATACGTTCCTCGGACGTCGCGAAGCTTTTATGTACGCATTGCTTCCCGTATTGATCGAAACGATGGGAGATGCCTATCCCGAACTGGTTGCCCAGAAGACATTGATCGAAAAGGTGATCAAAGAAGAAGAGGAATCGTTCCTGCGTACATTGGAAACCGGTATCCGTTTATTGGATAAGAAGATGGAAGAAACAAAGGCGGAAGGCAAGACTGTGATCAGTGGCGTGGATGCTTTTACATTATATGATACTTTCGGGTTCCCGTTGGACCTGACTGAACTGATCTTGCGTGAAAACGGCATGGAAGCAAACATCGAAGAGTTTAATGCTGAAATGCAGAAGCAGAAAGAACGGGCCCGCAACGCTGCCGCTATCGAGACAGGCGACTGGGTGGTTCTGAAAGAAGGTGAAGCGAAATTCGTAGGTTACGACCTGTTCGAATGCGAAGCCGAGATCCTGCGTTACCGTAAGATCAAACAAAAGAATAAGGAACTTTTCCAGATTGTTCTGGACCAGACTCCGTTCTACGCAGAAATGGGTGGACAGGTAGGTGATACCGGATGGCTGATCGCCGATGATGAAAAGCTGGATGTGGTAGACACTAAACGCGAAAACAACCTGCCGGTACATTTCGTAACCCGTTTACCGAAAGATGTAACGGCTACTTTCACTGCTAAAATCAACGAAAAGAAACGTATTCAGTGTGAATGCAACCACTCGGCTACTCACTTGCTGCACGAAGCTTTGCGTGAAGTGCTGGGAACGCATGTCGAACAGAAAGGTTCTTTCGTTTCTCCCGAAGCCCTTCGTTTCGACTTCTCTCACTTCCAGAAAGTGACCGACGAAGAGATTCGCCAGGTAGAAAAGCTGGTAAGCGAAAAGATCCGTGCCAACTTCGCGCTGGAAGAACACCGCAATATGCCGATCGCTCAGGCACAAGCCTTGGGTGCTATGGCTCTGTTCGGTGAAAAGTACGGTGAAGAAGTACGTGTGGTTAAATACGGTTCTTCTATCGAATTGTGCGGTGGTACTCATATCCCGGCAACCGGTATGATCGGTTCCTTGCGCGTAGTGGCGGAAAGCTCGATTGCAGCCGGTGTTCGCCGTATCGAAGCTGTGACGGCTGAAGCTGCTGAAGAATATACCTACCATTTGCAGGATTCTTTCCGCGAATTGCGTGCTATGTTCAACAATGTGCCTAACCTGGCACAGACTATCCGCAAATCTATTGAAGAGAATGCCGAACTGAAAAAGCAGGTAGGCGACTATATCAAGGAAAAAGTGGCAGCCATGAAGAAAGACCTGATCGCTAAAGCTGTGGTACGCCATGGTGTGAAAGTGATTGTCTTCCGCGGTGAAGCCAATGTAGATGCCATCAAAGACCTGGCATTCCAGATCAAGGGCGAAAGCTGCACGGATGAAAAAGTATTCTTTGTTGCCGGTATAAAAGACGGTGCCAAATGTGCGCTGATGGTCATGCTGAGCGAACCGCTTGTAGCCGACGGCTTGGATGCAAGCAAATTGGTGAAAGATGCAGCCAAGCTGATCCAGGGTGGCGGCGGTGGCCAGGCTCACTTCGCAACAGCCGGCGGTAAGAACCCGGATGGCCTGATACAGGCTGTCGACCAGATCCTTGCTGCGGCCGACTTACAGTAAGAAGATAATATATCAAATATCTTTCCGGGGTGGTTCCTTTCTAAAAGGGATCACCCTTTTTCGTTTCCGATAAACTCGTCTTCGACTTCTCTTTTGTTATATATTATGATTGTAGAAAAGTTGCGAATTGTTTCCCTATATAGAAACAGAAGATTATCTTTGCATTGTAAAAGAACCATGTATGGAAGCAAAAGCAAAATTCAAGACTGTCTATTCAAAGGATGCAGACGATTTTTTGAATCACTTACCTCCAAAGATCAAAGACAAGATTATCTACAACATTGCCAAAGCAAAGTATGTGATTGATCCTGAAATCTTTAAAAAATTAGATGATACAGATATTTGGGAGTTCAGAACATTCTACAACAAAGTAAAATACAGGCTATTGGCTTTTTGGGACAAGGATAGCGACATAGATACGCTGGTGATTGCTACACATGGATTTATCAAGAAAACCCAAAAGACACCGGCCAAAGAAATAGTCAAAGCTGAAGAAATCAGAAAAGCATATTTTAATTCAAAAAAATGAATCATATGGAAACAATGAAATTTTATACTGAAGAAGAAATATTAGATAAGCACATAGGGGAAAAAGGCACTCCCAAGAGAGATAAATTTGAAGCAGATCTGCACTCGTTTCTGATAGGTGAAGCTATCAAACAAGCCCGGCAATCAAAGAATCTAACCCAAGAGGAATTGGGGAGTTTGATCGGTGTACAAAGGGCACAGATCTCTCGGATAGAAAACGGGAAGAACTTAACTTTTTCCACCATTGCCAGAGTTTTTAAGGCTATGGGAATAAGTGTAAAACTTGAAATCGATACTTTAGGTAAAGTTGCACTTTGGTGAAAATTGGTCTCGAAGCCCTAAAATCAGCCGACTTACAGTAAGAAGATAATATACAAAATATCTAATCCGGGGTGGTTCCTTTTTAAAGGAAATCACCCCTTTTTTATGCCTTAAATTGTCTTTTTGGTGAAATCTCTTGGTTTTTGGCTTGGAGTAACTAATAATATTAATGTACGGGTGCGTACATTATATATGACCGGCTTGTTTTTGAAGCCGTGTTTATAGAGGTGAAAATGAATGTATAAATATTGAATAATAAAGGATGAGTTGCTTAAAATGAGTGACTAGTTTTAACGTTCCTTTTTTCTAGTCAACAAAGGTATCGCATATTTTTTAATCTGCAATTCTTTTCTAAATTATTTTTCCTAATCTATATGCTTTCTTATCAACTGCATAGCAAAGTTTGTATGAAATAGCTTCTTTTTCGTATAAAGTCAAATAGCCTCCGAAAATATGACTAGAAAAAAGGAACGTTTTAGCTAGTCATTTGACTTTGGTTAAGATTCCAGCTTTTGGATAAAAGGCTTTTAAGTAACACTATTATTAATATTAAATTAAAGATTATGAACAAGAGATTTTCTACTCTTATGGCTACCGCCTTGGTAGCCGGTGGACTTTCTTCTACAGCAATGGGGCAGAGCACTAATGCTTTTCATTTTGAGGATGTAAAGGCGGCAACTGTCTCTGTGGAAAAGGCTGCAGAAGGTAACTATTATCATTTAGGTTCTACTGATAATTATTTGTCATTCAGAACCGATGATAAAAAAGTTTATTTGGAGACACGCTCTATTGCATCGTCGACTACTGATCCTAGCGTGTATGTTACTTCTACGGACTCTGCTTTGTGGGAACCTACTATTGTGATTACGAACAATGTGAAATCTTTCAAGTTTACAAACAAGTTGACCGGAGCTGTTTTGGCTGTTAAATACAACAAGGACAAAACTGCAGCAGAACTTGTTTCAGAAACAACAGAAGGTGCTATTTCTTCTTTTACATTTGAAGGTGCAGATGGTTCTAAAAACTTGGTTTGCTACGATGCAGACAAGGTAAAGTATGTGCTGAATATTTCTTCTACAGCCGGAAATAAAGCTGAATTTGTAAAATGGGAATCAGGTAAAAGTTACACTGTTGTAAATCTGTTCACGCCAGCGCAGAAAATCATGACTGCTGAAGAACTGAATGCGATCGGCAACGGTTCTTTCAAACTGAATATCCTGGATCAGGTAACAGACGGCAGTGCTGATTATATCAATGCTTCAACTTTGACTGCTTATCCGGCTTTGATCGATGGAGCGTCAGCTGTTGATAAAGGAGTTTATTTACGTGTAAACGGAGCTAAAAAGGCTTATGGATCAGCAGATAAGAAACAGGTTGATAAGAATGGTAAGGAACTTCAGAATAAGAATGTATTCCTTGTTGTAGATACTGTATTCAATACCGGTACAGCTTTCAATGATTCTATTGGTGGCCGTGGTCTGAAAATCAGTGCAGACTCTGTTGTTTGTAAATGGGCTTCATCTACTGCAGACATCACAAGCAGTAAAGTTTGGGACTTTGAGGAAGCTGCAACAACGATTCTGGAAACTACTGGTTCTATTAATATGGTAGACAAAGTGGCCGCAGGTCGTGCCGCTGCTAACTATCGTTTCTATATTTATAAGAATGTAAGTAAAACAGGTGGTGATGTTTTAACTGTTAAGGTCGACTCGATTCCTACTATTGGAGAGTTGAAAGCGGGAAAGGCTTATTCAGGATTGGAAAAATTCCCTACCGATAAAGACTCGATCGGTTACTTTGCAATTGCCAGAACCGGTACGGGTAATCCCGGTTTGTTTACTATTGTAGATTCAACAAGCCTGGCTAAGGCTGTAGCCGATACATATGCAAATGTTTCTTTTGCACAGGGTAAACTGGCTACATTAGAAGACGGTATCTATTCTATCCAGAAAAAAGGCGGTAAGTTTGCTGAAGCTATTTTGGTTGATATGAATGTTGCAGGTACAAAAGTTAAATGTGACTACACTGCTAGTGTTGCAAGCGAATTGGTTCCTGCTACTCAATTTACGATTAAAGGCAGAAGCGGATACTATAAAATCGCTAACCGTGAAAATGGATTGAATCCGTTTGCTGATGCTGCGAAGAGTTATATTTATGCAACGGATAAGGATGGTGAATATAAGGTATCCGGATCGGACGATATTTATCTGATCAAAAAGATGAATGTTAAGGCAGACGATGTAAAAGTAGGTTATCTGAGCTTTACTGATGATCAGGTTGCGAACTATGCTGTTAAACTGAAGTTTAACACTACATTTGGTGGTGATAATTTGTATGTTGTAGGTGATTCCAAGTTGTCGATTGCTGATGCTGATGCGCAGGATGCTGTCGAGTTTAATGTAAGAACAGCTGTTACCGGTGTGTCTGGTTCTGATAAAAAGTATGATGCTAAAGCATACGGTAACCAGGAATTGAAACGTAATGCATATTATCTGACTCTTGCCGGCAACGAAAATGTTGTTTTCGCTTATGATAGAACAGCAAAAACGTTTGGCATGAGAGAACTGGTAGACTTTGACAAGACAACAAAAAAACCGGATGCATATAAAGATAAACCTGAATTCTGGAAATCGAATAAAGACTCTATTGCAGTAGCTGTATTGTTCAGAGCAACAGCTACCGAGAAACAGTATCAGTTAATTCCTGCAGATACGACATTGCTCGGAAGTAACTTTAGTTATTACAAAGTGGACAGTACTTATATGGGCCAGATCAATGTTGCTGGTTCAGGTTCTGCTATTATCGTTACTGATTTTACTTCTGCTCCAATGGGTTATTTCACTGTTGAATTGCCTGATGATGCTGCATTCGTAAATGTGTCTGACGAACCAGCTAATAAGAGAATAGCTTCTGCTGCCAACCCGACATTGGCTATCTCTATGGACAGCCAGTTGCGTGGAGTATTGAAAGCCGAAACAGAGTTGAAAGCAACGGATGCATTCACTAAAGAAAACTTCTCTATGTATCTGGATACTGCTTCTATGAAGAATGAAGAAAAACCGGAATTCTATATTGCAACAGCTCAGACAGGTAAACTTACTGAAGAAGAAATCGCTAACGACGAATTGTTCTACATGTCAAGTAAAGATGGTTCTACTGTAAACTTTATCAAAGCTAAACAATATGGTCAGGATTTGGATTCACTGGTGGTTTATGGAGCAAAGAATGATACTTTGAAATTTGCTGATAACTATTCAAGATTTGCATTTGCTGTAACATCTACTAAGGGTGAATATAAAATTCAGCATACAAAATCCGGTAAATACTTGGCTCAGGAAAATGGCGTATTGACTTTGGCTGGTATTTCTCCGTATTCAGGATTGTCATTTACTCTTGAAGCTGCAGAATCTCCTGTTGGTAACGAAGGTATCTCAGCATCTGAAGTATCGATAGTTGCAGGTGACGGTAAGATCGTTATCAAGGGTGCTCAGGGTAAGATTGTTGCTATCAGCAATATTCTTGGCCAGACAATCGCTAATACAGTAATTTCTTCCGATAACGCTGAAATCGCTGTACCTCAAGGTGTAGTTGTAGTAGCCGTAGAAGGTGAAGCTGCTGTAAAAGCAATCGTAAAATAAGAAACTATTTATAATCAATAAATTTAAATTGACTGCGCGGTTGATGCCTGTACTTGAATCAACTAATTAGCCCGCGATGGGTGAATAAGCGGTCAGTATTAATACTAAAGTAATGAAATAAAGTTCTTCTGTTCGATCTCTGTGAAGAGCAACAACAGACAAAAACAAGCCCCGGGGGATTCGTCTTCCGGGGTTTCGTATTTGATAATAATTACATCAATTACTTCCAAATGAAAAAAAACAACAAACCCCTGCATCCCTTTCACTGGATGCACTGCATGGCGAGATCGAACGGTTGCGCCAGGTGAAACAAAACGACGGCAAATTGTCGCGTAGTAACGAACGGAAGCTGAAAAGCTATAAGAAGCTCCTGGCCGAACGCCTCGGGGCTGCAGTGATTTATCCTGAAGACCGTCAGCCCGTACCCGTCGGTCGACATCAGCAGGTCGCTTTCGGAATGAAACACATCGACCGGATGTTGAAGGAAAGTGCCGGAGCACACCCTGATGGCCGCCTTTATCGCCTGATGTATGCCATCTTCGACTTTGAGGTCGATGCCGCTACCGTGGAGCGTTATTACTATATGTCGGAAGATGCCGAAAGATTCGGGAAATAAATTTTTCCCCCTTCCGCATACCGATCGACCGTTTTTGGCAGGAAACCATTGCTGCAAGGCCTGTTATACAGCCTTTGCGTTGTGTTGGGGAGTGCCGGAAGCGGTCATTTCGTATGCTTGGTGGCAAGTATGGAATTGGGTATCTTGTAGACAACTAAACCGGCCTAGTTGCCATAAAACAATTTATTATGAATACAACACCCGCTGTTTCCTTTTTTCACAAATTGTATTTACCTGCATCAGAATCCCGTTCATTGGAAGAGATCATTATCCTGATCCGCACCCGCCGTTGGATGCATGAGATAACCGCTTACCGTGCCGCCCTGGCTGAAGGACGTAAGGAAGAAGCCCGAAAGCTGAAAGGACAGTTGCCTGGTTTCACCCCTTCGGGGGTGTTTCGTCGCGGTCATCGGGCCGACCAGTTGGAGATTTACTCCCGGGTTACAGGGCTCGACTTCGACCATGTGGCCGACCCTTCCGGGTTGGCTGCCCTCTTTCGGGCACAGAAGTACACACTGGGATTGTTCGTCAGCCCCGGTGGCGAAGGACTGAAAGTGTTCGTGCGGGTGGATACCGACCGCGAAATGCATATCAATGCCTTTACCGCTGTGGCTGCCTATTACGAACAGCTGTCGGGACTGGCGTGCGACCGTGTCTGCAAAGACATCTGCCGTTGTTGCTATGTGAGCGATGATCCGGAGGCCTGGTATAATCCGGAGGCGGAGGTCTTCACTGTCGCCTCCCTTTCACCCGTGCAGCTCTTTGTTGAGGAATGGCTGGCCCGTCATCCGATGGCGGAAGGCAACCGCAACCAGACGGTCTACCGCCTCGGCTGCGAAGCCAACCGGAAGGGCTTCCCGCTGGATGAAACGGCGGCTTTTTGCATCCCCCTGTTGCAAGCCTCCGACTTCTCGGCCGAAGAAATAAAAAGTGCGTTATCCTCTGCGTATGAGGGGAATAAACCCGAATACTCGGCGGCTCCTGCCGGGTTTAGGACAGAAAAGGACAAAAAGGACACCGGCACAATTTCAGGTGAGGAGCTTCGCCGTCGTACCCCTTTTCTCCCTGAAAATATCACCTCGCAGCTTCCCCCGCTGCTGGGCGATGCCCTCCGTTTCTACACCGATCCCCGCGAACGCGACATGGCCCTGCTGGCGGCCTGCACCGTGCTCAGTGCCTGTCTGCCCGGCGTGTGGGGCGTATATAACCGCAAGCGCGTCTATCCCCATCTCTATACCGTCGAGATTGCCCCTGCTGCCAACGGCAAAGGTTGTATCAACGATATGCGACGTCTGGCCGACCGCTACGCTTCACTGATCGAGACGGAAACCGGGCGCAAGGAGCAAGACTACCTGCAGGCCCTCGAAGAGTGGGAGTTGAAGAAAGCGGAATCGCGCCGCACGAAAAAGGCGGTCCGGGTGGCCGATGCCCCGCAGAAAGCATCCACCTGCTATTTCTTTATTCCTACCCAGATCACCAAGGCGAAGCTATTGGTTCACCTGGCCGAAAACGGCGACTTGGGGGCACTGATGGCCGACAGTGAGATCGACACCCTGATAAGTGCCGGTAAGCAGGATTACGGCCTGTTCGACGATCTGTTGCGCAAGGCCTTTCATCACGAACCTGTGGCCTCGTCGCGTAAGACCGATAACGAAATGATCCGTATCGAACATCCGCGCCTGGCTATCTTGCTGGCCGGCACGCCGGGACAATTCTCCCGTCTGGTGCCGGATGTCGAAAATGGCCTGGTGAGCCGTCTGCTGTTGTACACCTGCCGTAGCGAAGCCGTGTGGCAGGATGTTTCGTCGGCCGGCGATGCGCGGGAATTCGAGCTCCATCTGGGTACGCTTTCCGAACGGGTGCTGGATATGGCCTTGTTGTTGCGTAAACGCCGCCTGCAGGTGCGGCTCACCCCGCAGCAATGGCAGGAACTGAATGTGCATTTCAGTTGCCTGTTGCGTGAAACCGATCTTTTCGGTAGCGACCATTTCCTGAGTGTGGTGAAGCGTCACGGATTGATAGCCTACCGTCTCTGCATGCTCTTTACGGCGCTCGATGCAGCTTCGCTCGATTATGGGGTAGACGAGCGGTATTGCAGTGCCGCCCATTTTCATGCTGCCCTGTCGATCGTGGATGTCTGCCTCGAACACAGCCGCCTGTTGATGACACAGCTGGAAGAAGCCTCTCAGATCCAGGAGCTTACCTGTCCCGATTATTTCCGGCAGATATTCGAACAATTGCCCGAGCGGTTCACCCTCTCGGAACTTTATACCCTGAGCCAGGCCGCCCGGATAAACGACCGTACCGTACGACGCCATCTTTCCCGTTTGGAACCGCTGTATATCACCCGCCTCTCTGCCGGCGTTTACCGTAAGAACCTCCCGCCCGCTGCCTGAACGGTGGCTGCGGGGCTGTCTGAAAACGGGTGTCTGTCTGAAAACTGTGTCGGTGTCCTTTTTGTCCTTTTCTGTCCTAAACTTTTCATATCTCCTGATGTCCAGCGTTTTACCATATAGGGAGACTTGCAACAGGGTATAGGGGAAAGTCTGATACCTTATAGGGTAGCTTGGGTTACCTTATAGGGTATTTTTATATTCCGGGCGTGTTTTCCCCGATCACTTTCCTATAGGCGTTTATTCCTTATCTCTCCCTGTCTTTCCACTTATTCTCTGTCTTTCCGCCCCTTTCCTCCGGGCGGGAAGGGGTGGTCGTATCTTTGTTATGTGATTAATAAACAGGATGTTTAACTTTAAATTTGAATGATTATGCCAGCAAAGTACAAATTGGTGTTGCGTAAGGACCTGCGCAAGGATGCTGTGGAAGGGAGTCAGTTGTATTATGCCAATGCGAAGGCGGCGGGTGTATGCGACGTGTATGAATTGTGTGACCTGATCTCGATGACTTCGACGGCCTCTTCCGGGGATGTGAAGTTGATTCTGGACGAACTGGTCAATGTGATGAAGCGTAGCCTGGGGAAAGGGGAGATCGTACAGGTGGGCGAACTGGGTAGTTTCCAGTTGCAGTTCGGCAGTACAGGAACGCAGACGAAAAAGGAGTTCAACCAGGCGCTGATCAAAAGTAAGCGGATCGTGTTTCGACCCGGTAAGGTATTGAGAGAGTCGATGAATAACTATGCATTCGAACGTATTCCCGACCCGTCTGAGAAGAAGGAAGAGGAAGGAGGAGGCGATGGTGAAGACGACCGTCCGGTAATCGAATAGCTATTGTTCCTTCCTGCTTCAGGGTTCGCCCAGGTGTTCTACGATATAGTCTTTTTGCCTGGGCGTAAGGTATTTCTTACGGGGATGCCATCCTGACGACTCTAACTGGCTGACGAGCTTGTCGCTTACGCGTACCCATTTCAGTAGTTGCATTGTTGCACTTTTCTGTGATATGTTAGGAAAATATTGGAGGGCAAGCTCGCCCCAGCCCCATACTCTGTTCTGATTGAATGAATTTTCCATACGGTTTGTATTTGAAGGTTTGAACAGAATAAATATACGAATTATTATATTGATATACAACTAAAAAGCGATCAATTATGGATAAGCAGATACATTATTTACGGAGTTGCCTGCCGGCTGCCGAAAAGGCCGGACAAGTGTTTCACATGAACCCGCTGGTCATTCTGGCGCAGGGTGCGCTCGAAAGCGGGTGGGGTACTTCTTCCCTGGCAACGGAACATCATAACTATTTCGGGATCATGGGCTACGGTGCTGCGAATGACTATTGGTATGGAGCAGTGACGGATGTAAAAGGCCCGCACGGAACACTCCGTTTCCGGCATTATGCCTCTCCGGAGCTTTCTTTCCTCGATTTTGCCCGCTTGATCTTTACCGGTTACCCGCGTGCCTGGAGTTTCAGTCAGCGCCCCGATGCTTATGCCAAAGAGATCGCTTACAGCCCTTACATCTCTGAACAGAACGGTGATAACCGTGAACAGTATCGCCGTAACCTGGTAGCTATTACCCAAAAGGTGGCCTCTTTAAGAGATATGTATGATTGGGTACAGGGGGAGGTGGCGTGAAGTTAGAAAATATTGAACCCAAATGACAGGTTTTGTAGGGGCGGGGTTTGCCCGCCCTTTGCGACAATAATATAACAACCGGTGAAGAAGGGCGGGCAGACCCCGCCCCTACGGTCGAACCTACCTGTTCCGTTATGACGGCGCCTGTAAGGGCGGTTCGCGAACCGCCCCTACCTACGACACGACATTCATTTCTGATAATAACTGTGACTCTTACAATTGATAATAACAAACAATCAACAACAATGAACAAACTAAGACAAATCCTGCAATTTATCAGGGCCCTGTTGGGCTTTTTGTTGAACCTTAAAAAGAAGGAGACAGATGGGAAAAAAGAAGAAGTGGCTATGCCGGACAATCAGCCGGAAGTGGCTCGTGTGGTACCTGGTGATACTGGGGATGACGGCCTCGTGGGCGGACCGTACCGAAATCGTCCTGGCCTGCATCGGGGCGTTGTTGACACTCTCGGGGTACGGAAGCGGTTCAGGGGAGAGCTCCGGCAGCAGCTTGCCGTCACAGCCGGATACGCGTTGATGATTTATGCTGCGGGGAGCTGGTTGTTGAGGATGTTCTAACACACCCCCTGCCCCCTCTCGAGAGGGGAAAAGGTACTCCCGACACTATGGAAGGGAGTATCTTTTTTTATCTTCTGCGACGCACGCTACGAACCGGAGAGGAGTTTTGGGCTTTCGGAGCTTTTGTCTTGACTGTCTTTTCTTTGACTGCCTTTTCGGTAGTGGCTCCTTTCTGTCCGCGGGCTGAGGCTTTGGTTGCCTTTTTAGCAGCTTTCGGGTCTTCTACCCGGGTTGTGTCGGGCTGGAACCAGAGAGACTTTTCAAAGGCTACCAGTTGGCCTTCGATGCGATCCTGCTCTCTCTTCAATGAGTCCGGAGTAGGGCAATAAGCCTGCAACGGCAGGTTCATCAGGTTTTGTGTCTTGATGATATCTCCTTCGAACATACGGCGGCGGAAATAATCATCGATGGTGAACGTCATGGCATTGTTGATGTTGGACGTCATGATGAATGCGGTGTTGATATACGGACGGATACTTTCGTAAGGAACCCAGAACATCGGCATGGTGACTTCACCCACATCACCCGAACTTGTCATGATCGGACAGATAGCCAGTGTCTTTACATCGAAGACGGAGTTATTCTGATCGAAATACCAAGCCTCTTTTACGTAATAACTACGAACGGTTTCAGAAGGTATGTCGCTTTCGTTGATGACGAATGTAGTTCCTTCAGTTCCTCTTCCGGGAACCTCTTCGTAATAGATGCCGAAGCTGTCGAGCATCTTTTTCAGGTCTATCTTATTGCCTTCGCTGAAATCTTCGTAACCGTCCTCATACTGGTACGCATCTATTTTACCTTCGCTGATCAGACTGAAGATGATGGAGAAAAGGTTCATCTGTCCGTTCATCGGAGTAACCGGATAATACAGCGGAGCGTTCTTTTCTTTCATCAGGTCTATCTGACGTAGCATGACACGCATCCACCGGGCGTTACCCACTTCCTGTGTCATACGCTCGTTCATATCCTGTGCCCGTACGGTCAGTTCGGGAATACCGGTGTCTTTTTTATCAGAAGCCCGTTCTCCGCGGGTGGCCTGCGGGCTTCTTCTTGCCCGTTGCTGGGTGTTGCTTGTTTCTTCCTGCCCCTGAATCGAGGTGGCTGTGAAGAACAGAGCGCTTGCAATTGCCAGTATGTAATAAAAACGTTTCATATTTTATATCCTTATTTGGGACGGTTCACGGACCGCCCCTACATTTAATTTACAATGACTTCGATCGGTGTGAGGGTACGTTCCAGACCATCGGGGCCTTTGGCTACTACACCTCTTATGAAAAAGCGTTTGCCTCTTGTTAAACGACGTATTCTGTCTTTCTGACCATCCGAGAACCGGGGGCCCTGGGATACCTCGGGAATTGCATTTCCCATAGAGTCGAAGAACAACAGTTCGAAACGTAATACGTCAAACTTGATATTCAATATATCGTCATCGATAGCAGCCTGCAGGACTTCTGTTTCGACCAGGTTACGCTTGGTCATGTTGCCTCCGCGGAACTTACGAACGTTGCCGTTCTGGTCTTTATACTCGATGTATGGCATCGGGTCGGGCAGGGCACGTACACGGAAGGTGTTCTTTGCCATTTCCACACTGCGGCCGTCGGCCATGCGTGCGTTGACGGATATAACGGCGTCGGTTCCTACTTTCGACGGACGGGCTTCCCAGATATCGCCTTTGCGGGTCAGGGTTCCGTTTGTCATGGTAGCTGTTATGTTTCCGCTCGGTACACCCGGTACGGCAATACGCATATCGTTGGCGATACCGGCATATAATACGTTCATCAATAGCGGTGCAACGGTGGCACTCGGTTCGGTCACGAAATATTCGCTTTCGAAGTTCTGACGCATTATGCTGCCGTCATTGTTCGGCATTTCGATATATCCCTTGATAGGATAAGTTCCCGGGGCTCCTGCGATAGTAGTGAACTGACCGCGGCTTTCGGCCGGCAGTTCTTTACCGTTGACAAATACGGTCGGACGTTTCGTAGAGTCGACAGCCGACAGGACGATGTTTGCCTTGTACTGGCCTCCGCGCATAACGATCTGGCTTTCCGGGATGACCTGTGCCGTCATCTGGTTCACACGATAGTCGCCTACATCGACGCTGTTCAACAGGTTATTCAGTACTTCACCTTCCGCATAACGGATATCGCTTTGCAGCTTGGTCAATAAAGTAACGGCAGCCGCTACCGGCATATTTTCAAACAGGGCCTCTTCCCATGTGCGGGTATTGATACCGGCTTTGTGGGGAGGGGTTGTGCTCAGGCTCGCTTCCAGGACACGGGTCTTGGCGGTATCTTCCACCATTTCTCCCATCATGGAACGATAAGAGTCGATAGCTTCGCGCAGCTTCTTGCCTTCACCGGTGACCGGTGCCAGCATGACACGTGAAGCGGCTTCGAGGTCGTCTTTATGGTCGATCTTATTTACGTCGGCATTCTTTCCGTCGGCAATGACTGCGATACGCTCTTTCAGTTCCTGTACATAGTTATACAGGCTGTCGGAAGCCGTCTTGACCTGCTTGCCTTTGTCGTACCATTCTTTCCCCTTTTCGGGGTTACTTTGGTAATAGGCAGCCAGTTCGCCGGACACGATATCGTTTCGGTGGGACGAGTTATCGATAGACGTTCGTAAACTGTCTTCCACTAACTCGAAACCATCGAGAACCTCCGACGACACATTCAGTGCCATCATCGCGATGAACACCAGATACATCAGGTTGATCATCTTCTGACGGGGCGAGTTGGGATTATTTGCTATTCCAGACATTTTTCTTCAGTTTCGTTTGTTTGTTATCTACCGGCTTGTTGCTGGCCGGGATTGTTTGTATACGGAGCCTGTTGCTGATACCCGTACGGTTGCTGGTACGGCTGCTGATAGGCTGTCGGTTGCTGGTAAGCAGGCTGTGGCTGTTGGGGCTGCGGAGCCGGTTGCTGATAAGCAGGGGCGCCACCCATATTGACAGTCATGGCTTGCAGCAAGCGGCTGTATACCTGATTCAGTTCAGCCAGCTGGCGGGTCATCTTTTCCGTTTCGTTGCGGAAGACCGAGCTGTCGGTTACCGAGCCGTCGTACATTTCGCGGATACGGTTCAGGCCGCCGTTGATATGTTCGATCGATTCGATCTGTGAACTGATACTTTTCAATTGTATTTCGTAGATAGTGTTCAAACCGGAGATATTGCGGTTGAGGTTTTCCATCTGCTGTACGTAACCGCGTGAGTTCTGGTTGATACCGTCCGAATTGTCGGTGATACTCTTATATGAGTTAAGCAATGTGTCTGAAACATCGGTCAGCGAGTTGGTGACATGGCTGAAACGTTCCATGTTTTCGGACATGCCCGACAATTGTTCCAGATACTTCTGGGTAGCTTCGGTCAGTTCGGCCATCTTGGAGATCTGTTCGGCTGCACCGCTCAGTTTCTTGATGCTTTCGCTCAGGTTCTTTGTGTCTTCTTCGCTGACATCGAGGTTACTCAGTACGGAAGCTCCTCCCAGGTCGCCTGCGATAGCTGCTTTCTTTGCCGCGCCGACGTTTATGTTGATGCCTTTGCCGGAATTATCGTCTTCCAGGTTGTCTTCCGAGTTGATCAGGCCGGCAACACCTGTGCCTGCGAAGTCGGGACGGTCCATCGGGTTCTTTGATTTCAGAACCGGGAATACTTCTTCCCAGTGATATTCGTTTGAAGGGTGTTCGAAGGCAGAGATAAAGAATACCAGTGCTTCTACCGTCATGGCGATAAACAGGATCTGGTTACCGTACGGCAGGTGCAGCAACTTGAACATAGCACCGATAATAACGATAGATGCTCCCCAGCTGTAACAGAAGTTCAGTACTCTCTTTCCCATGTCGCTGGAAAGGAACATCTCTATTCTGTTTTTATATCTTCTATATTTTCCCATAATGTTGTATGTTTCTATTTTTAAGAGGGCGGGCAGACCCCGCCCCTACGTTATTACTTCTTTCCTTTTGAACGGGAGAACCCGACTTGTGTACGTGCGCAACGGAAACCGATGTACGAACGTGTTTCGTTCTGGAACTCGAATGTGCGCATATCCGAACGGATAAACTGTGCTACATCCTTCCATGAACCGCCGCGTACCACCTTCTTTTTCATGGCATACGGGTCTTCCTTGGCTGCATTGTAGCGCAGGTCCGGATTCATGTCGCTCATCTGGCTCGGGCCCGATTCCGAATACATGGTGGATGTCCATTCCGCCACGTTACCGGCCATGTCATACAGGCCGAATTCGTTCGGAGCGAATGAACCTACCCGTGAAGGGATCAGGTGTCCGTCTTCCGTATAGTTTCCTTTTCCGGGCTTGAAGTTTGCCATGAAACAGCCTTTGGCGTTCTGCAATTCGTCGGTTGCCCAGGGGTATTTGTTCTCGTTCTTTCCGGCACGTGCCGCATATTCCCATTCGCCTTCTGTCGGCAAGCGGAACGGCTCGATGGCCTGTCCGGACGGGAAGTTCAGGGATTGTTTGAACATATCTGTACGCCATACGCAGAAAGCGGTAGCCTGTTCCCAGGAGACACCTACTACGGGATAATCGTCGTATCCCGGGTGCTGGAAGTACATACGCATGTATGGCTCGTTGTAAGCATTGTTGAAGTCGTTTATCCAGCAGGTTTCGTCGGGATAAATATTTACGATGCGGGTATGGAGGAAATCCCAGGGGCCGCTGAGCGGACGGGTAAGGGTTTCGTTGATGATATTACCGTCATCGTCGATGTAGGCCGTATCTTTCGAGATTGTTACGATCTCGTTCGGGTTAACCTGGATGTCGGTGTTGCGCACGCGTTCGCCCGGATCTAGGCGATTCTTGCGAAGGGCGGCCGATGTATAGTCGTACCATTCGTATTTATAGACCATCTGCTTTTCGTCCAGACGTTTCTCTCCGGTGATCGGATGTACGTAGTATACGCTTTCGATAGCGCGCAACTCGTCTTCGTTCGCCCGTTTCCAGGGGATCGGACGGCTCCAGTCCAGATGCGGAGTCACGGGTTCGCCATACCGGTCTTCGGTGATCTTGAACAGGTCGTTGCCACCATAAGCAGGGTCGGCCAGGCGTTCGCGGATGATAGAGTCGCGTACCCAGTAGACAAACTGACGGTATTTGGCATTGGTTATTTCTGTTTCGTCCATCCAGAAGGCATCGAAAGAAACCCCTTTTGTTTCAGGATTGATCCCCCACAACGAGTCTTTGTCTGCCGGTCCCATTTCGAACGAACCTCTTTTGATCAGAACCATGCCATAAGGCGAGGGTTCATTAAAAGCCACTGACCGTACCCCGGTAACTTCTCCTCCCGCTCCGGAAAGGGATTTACCGCATGAGGTAAGCAAGGCTACTGCCATAAGTACTAATAATACTTTTTTCATATACTATAATATACGTACACTTTTATGTCTGTTCTTTCCTGTTTTTGTCTTCTTCAACTTCAACTGATACCTTACCACCACCTCGTGGCTGCCGGTACTTGCCTTTAATATCGCCGTGGTAGGGAAGTCGTAAGCATATCCGACTTGCAATCTGCCGAATGTGGCTCCCAATAATACTACTACCGATTCATTCACACGCCAGGAAAGACCTCCGTTAAACATTTTATTATATACCATCCGGGCGGTGATATCCGCCTGGAACGTCTGCATGTCCGTCTTCAGGAATACAGAAGGCTGTAATTCATACAACGGATTATTAAATTGAATATTGTATCCACCTGTCAAATTTAATCCGGTAGAGAGGTATGTATAAGCATTTTCTTCGAACTGCATCTCCGGTGCTGTCAGGTGGGTAGCTCCGAAACCGACGTAAAAATTCTTGTGTGTGTAGTAAACACCGGCATTTACGTCGAGGGCCATGGCCTGTACTGCGGTGCGGGGGATTGCTTCGTCTTCCTGCTGGTGATAATCGCTTTCAGGGATATATACTTTTGTCCCGTCGAAACCTTTGTTGAATATACCTCCCTGCAATCCGATGCTTAATGTTCCTCCGAACAGCTTCTGTTTGTAGGCATATTGGACGGCGACTTTTGTATTCGTGAAAAGCCCGATACTTTCCGTATTGACAACCAGTCCTACGCCGTGGTTTGTTTTTCCGAACGTCAGCGGCATATCGGCGATCACGAAGAAGGAAGTTCCCGCCTGGGGCATGCCGATCCATTGCTGGCGGAAGAAGCCGAGCATGTTCAAGTCTCCTGTCGTTCCGGCATAGGCGGGGTTGTAATATCCCATGCCCAAAAAGTACTGGCTTAACTGCACATCGTCCTGGGCCCGCACGCCGGCCGTACAGGTAATCAATGCAATAATAAACAAGAAGACTCTCTTCATTTAAACTATAACTAACGTGGCGAAATAGGTTTCACCCCTACAATAACGCAGCAAAAAGGCATAAATTGTATTTATCGCAAAAAAACAAACGAGGCAGGGAACCTTGAAGGCCCACTACCTCGCTTTTATTTCAATACGTTGTGTTTACAGCACATCAATATTCTTCTTCGTTGAAGAAAAAGTCTTCTTTACTTGGATAGTCAGGCCAGATGTCTTCCATACATTCGTAGATCTCGCCTTCGTCTTCCATTTCCTGCAAATTTTCAATCACTTCCAGTGGCGCACCGGAACGTTGTGCATAATCAATCAACTCGTCCTTGGTTGCAGGCCAGGGTGCGTCTTCCAGTTTTGAAGCTAACTCTAATGTCCAATACATAGTTGTCTAGTATTAACAACTGTCCGAAGACAGTCAGGTTCTCATTTTTTCCGCAAAAATAAAACAATATTTCTTAGTTGCAAGTATAATCCCAAATAATTTCTTTGCCATTATTCTTTATACACTCTTTCCGGGCCAGAACAAACAGATAATCAGATAGTCTGTTCATGAAAATAAGTACAGGCTCTTCCACCGGATTTGTTTCGGCCAGGCGATAGATCTGGCGCTCTGCGCGACGGCAGACGGTACGGCAGACATGTGCCAGCGAGGCCGAACGGCTTCCTCCGGGCAGGATGAAATTTCTCATCTGGGGCAACTCACTGTCCAAGCGGTCTATTTCACGTTCGATACGGGTGATGCTTTCGGGGGTGACTTTGCTTTCTATTTTCAGCTCGGTCGTTTCCTGGTCGGTAGCCAGGTAAGAACCGATGGTAAACAGTTTATGCTGGATAAAAGAAAGAAAATCGATATCCGCCTGGTCGTCGAGGGCGGTGATAAGCAATCCGATGAATGAGTTCAGCTCATCCACCGTACCATAACTTTCTATGCGCTGGTGCGCCTTTGATACCCGTTGGCCTCCTACGAGGGATGTTTTGCCCTTATCACCGCCACCGGTATAAATAATACTTTTCTTCATATACTTCTTTTTTTATTCGATATTCTTAATATAGTGTCGTTGGCAGGGGGGGG
>OGPA01000696.1_pt1 | contig 32652 bp, 34 predicted proteins | sample 1552841 | NCBI WGS metagenome assembly OGPA01 (sample SAMEA2579916, study PRJEB22360) | human gut metagenome
TAACGCAAAAGCACTTTCGACAGCCGTACCGTCCATCAAAAGTACCCTTGCGCCCCGCGGGGCTATTTACTCCGGTATCCTTGCCTGCACATATTCCAGATTTCCACAATACGGTGTCCCCACCAGATACCATTCCCTTGCCATAGTCTCAGCCCATGCCGGTCTATAAAGACGAAGAACGAGGAACCTGGTATGTCAGATGTTATTATGAAGATTTTACCGGAAAGAAAAAACAGATAAAGAAACGAGGCTTTAAGCTTCATCGTGAAGCCAAAGAATGGGAAGCTGATTTCCTTAGAAAGCAGAAAGGCAGCACAGACATGACCTTCCGCTCTATGTATGAGATTTATATAGAGGATATGGGACACCGATGCCGCCAGAGCACCATCGACGGAAAGAAGCATGTATTTGAGAAGCTCATTCTCCCTTATTTTGAGAATAAGCCTATCAATAAGATTACTCCCAAGGACATCAGAGCCTGGCAGAACGAAATGATTGCAAAGGAATATTCCAACCCCTACTTAGACAGGATGCAGAATATGATTACCGCACTTTTCAATTATGCAGTGGACTACTTCAACTTAGCTGAGAATCCCTGTCACAAGGCGGGCAGAATGGGTAAGCGTGAGGTTGTGGTAAACTTCTGGACAAAGGAAGAATTCGACCGGATACTGGCTGCAATGGAAAATGATCCTACCGCACATGTTTCGTTTTCACTACTGTACTACTCCGGTATCCGTTTTGGAGAATTCCTCGCTTTGACACCGAAAGACTTTGATTTCGAGAAGAACACCCTTGACATCACCAAAAGTCTACAGCGTATAAAAAAGCAGGATGTGGTTACACCACCCAAAACACTGAAGAGCATCCGGAACATCATCATACCGGACTTTGTAATGAACGAAGTCAAAGATTATATGTCAAAGCTTTATGATTTAAAAGATACGGACAGGGTCTTCCCCTTCACCAAATCTTATATCAATAATGCAATGAAAAGGGCTAGCATGAAAAGCGGAGTGAAAAAGATTCGAATCCACGACATCCGCCACTCACACGCCAGCTATCTTATCAATTTAGGCTGCGCACCACTACTCATATCGGAACGGTTAGGACACGAAAAGGTGCAGACCACCTTAAGCACCTACTCCCACCTTTATCCTAACAAGCATCAGGAAGTGGTGGATATAATGCAGAACCAGCACCAGAAGGATATGGCAGCATCCGATGTAACTGCTCCGGCAGAAGCATCGGAAGAACCCAAACCACAAGGCACAAGGTTCAAAGTAGTAAGCCCAAAGGATAAAACAAGCCCACAGCAAGTCCACGAAGACGACTTAAGCCCATGCGTCGGCTTCAACCGACGCACATAAAAAGGCTCAACCCCTTGTAAACAAAGGGCTGAGCCAATAAAGTCATTTAATACTCAAACAGTATTTAATTACTCGATAACTGTAGCAACACGGCCTGAACCTACAGTTCTACCACCCTCACGTTATTTGAATACCGTATTTCTTCGTATTTTCTATGCTTTTTGGTGGCAAATTTCGCAGAAAACTGCTGTTTTTGCATTCTGTATTTCAATTTGTTCGATTTCTTGGCACCGTTTTGGCACCGCATAGAAATTATTTATTTAAGTTAACTATAACATCCCAAGTACACATAAACAACTTGTCTTCTAATGGCATCTATGAACGATTGTTGGTTTCATAATATTATAATTCTCATTATTCATTCTATCTGTTTCAGTTAAAATTAATCACATACAAAGGAACAACAACAACAGTGACACAAAAGAGTAAAGTTCCTATTTTGTATATTACATTTCTTTTCCAAAAAAGGTAGTACATTATGAATTGCAACACCGTACACGTTGTAAAATAAATTATCCATTTTAGCTCCCACTGAACAATTTCTATTATTTGCTGAAAGTTAAATTCAGTAAAGACTACACTTACAATAAGTATCCAAACAAATGGTATTAACATAATAAATTCGTACATCACTAATGCCAATACTCCTTCTTTTACACTAAATTTCCGTATAAAAAATGTAACTCCCATTGAAAGTATACATAATAAAAATGTTCTATAATAATCTGAGAAAATTATTTCTACTATCATATTCCCATCTCCATGAACAGTAAGTTATTTACAAATTCAATTTGTCTTTTATTATCAATTATATACTATTGCCATCCACCCTTATCTTCATTCTGATACACAGTAAGTACACCATAATACTTTGCTACCACGCCTCCATCCTGCGTATACTTCCCTACATCTTCGATTCCATATCTCAAAAGGAAGTAATCCATATCATGCAGAATTTTATATATATCATTTGCATATTCCATTTCGTGAGTTTCGGTTGCCAAATTAGTCAAATCTATCAATCTCTGAAGGTCTGCGTACAGTTCCTCATTATGAATTGACTTCTGCATATCTTGAATCAAGTTTACAAAATTTGCTCCGTCAAATCTATTATAAACCATTACGGGTTTACCATACTTTTGATAAAATTCACTTTCCGTAATACCTTCTTCATTCATGACTGTTATTTTATTACTGTCATACGCCCACCCAACTTGAATATCACCTTTCTGGTCGAAATAATTCCAAGCAAGACTGTCTTTATCTTCTAGTTTATCAAAGATGCCATCATTCAGATATGCTCGTTCCATTTGAAGATTTGCAACTTTAATATTCTCTGTTAATCTTTCCTTCTCATCGTCAGTCATTCCGTCCAATACTTTTTCTCTCATAGCAAAAACTTCTTCTTTCGTAGGTGCTACTGGTTCTATTTGGACATTATTTTCCTCTGTTTCTTCTTCAATAATTAGACTGCTTTCTGTTTCCGTACTCTCCTCTATTACTGAATTTCTTATTTCTTCATTTTGTTCTGAACATCCAACCAAAAACATCATACACAGTATAAACAAAACACATCTCTTTTTCATAAATTACTCCTCTCGCTTTTAATAGGTATCCATTGATGCCAATATCTCAAGATTAGCTTTTTCGTACTCGTTTAACACACTATCATCAAAATCTTCTGCTTTACAAGTTGGATTATACCACACACAACCCATAAAATAATTATACAAATCTTCATTCTTAAAAATATAACCATGCCTTGCATATATTTCATTTTTTGCCAAGTGAATAACTAATTTTGGTTCATTTTCAAAGTTCTCTTTTGTATAGTATTGCTTATTAGTTGCAAATAGTGGTTCATTTACATTTGATACATCTCTGGCTTCTCTGACATTTTCCCAATAATCAACTATTTCCAAATAATATGCACTGGCTCTATAATATTGACTTCGTTCGTCAATCGTATTTTCTAACTCCTTTTCTCTACTTTCCGCTTCATTTTCCCTTATCAACTCATAATAACCACTAATACCATAGTCACTTCCTCCATCTGCCTCACAATAATTTAATATCTCTACATAAATGCTATCATTTCTAAATTGCATATGTAATGTGCCACTATTTCCCCAACCATCATCAGCATAATCAAAAAGCAGCTCGTTCTGTTCTATCTCTCCACTAATATCTTCAACAACAGCAAAGCGTTCAGTCATTTCCTGTTGAGCAAACAGCGTACCCGTAAGTCGATTACTTTCTGTAATTGTACAAGATAATTCTACTCCACCTTCTGACAAAATCTGGTCATGCGTTCTTCCATCATTTGACCAATTCCCCGTATACACTTCATAAATTACGCCATCTTCTTTATTTTCTATCTCATTCTCTGTCTCTGATAAAAAATTTTCTTGTTTTTCATCATTAGAACATCCTGTTCCAAGAACTATCACAAACAACAGTACAACTATATATTGAAATTTTTTCATAGTCTACCTCCGCACCACTTTTAACAGTATTATATCATTTAGCTCTTGTTTCTGCTATTCAAAATTATTAAGGGCAGTCTGAAAACTGCCCAACATCACACATACACTATATCTTTCAACACCACTTCTTCCGCACAGTGCCGGATATTGTTCATCATTCCTACCCACTGCATTTGATTCTCCGACTTCAACTGCGCCGTCACTCCCTGCTTTGCTTTCATCTGTTCCACCAGTCGCTCCATCATCTGATAACATTCTTCGTCCGTCTGGTGCAGATATTCATTTAAATTTCCATCCAACAGCAATTCCAGATACAATGCTCTATGGTACTCTTTCAGATACTCTGCTCTCATTCTTCCGTATCTGCCAATTTCATAATGCGTTCCCTCCGGGAGCCGGAGATCTGGATAATACAGACCATCCTCTCCCAAAGTGTAACTGATTCCGTTTTCTCCAATGATGTGCTTTCTCAACACTTCTGTTTCTTTGATTTTATCCGTCATATCCATCTATCTCCTTATCTGCTCATTCTGTTCTGATAGCTTCTCTGCAAACGCTTCTGCTCTGCCTGTAACCGTTCCGCTTCTTTCACATTGTCAATAATATCCTGTATTTTGTCAGCCCCGACATACTGTTTCACTCGTTCCAAATCCTCCGCTTTCTCCTGCAAATGCTCCATTGTTCCTTTCTGCTCCTTGATTTTATTCTTGTACCATGCAATATCATCTTCCTGCTGATTTACCTTTGCAGTCAGCTTCTTAACCTGCTCCATCAGACCGACACACTTGATTGTCAGACTTTTTACAAGTTCCTTTAACCTTGTAATCAATGGCAATGCCACCTTTTCACGATAGGCTTTTGCCGACTGTACCACTCCCGGCTCTGGAAGCTGCCATTGTTTTTCCTCGTCATAGGCTCTCACATTACGCTCCAGAGCGACCTTAGAACCTGCCATAGCTTCCAGTTCTTTTTGAAGCTTCTGCTGTTGCTTTTCTAATTCCCGGTTGCCGGACAACCGCCTTTCCTTTTCCTGCTCCAAATCCTCATTCTCGAAAATCAACTGACTGTTTTTTGCCAACAAACTGTTATAACTCTGCTTTGTATCTACATACGTTTTTTCCAGTTCTGCATTATCTGCCTTAATTTCCTCGTTCTGTCTTTGAAACTTATCTCCCATCTCTGCCAATTCTTCCGCACGAGCAAGCTGACTGTCCACCATTTTACTTGCTGTCTGCAATGCAATTTCTGATTGTGCAAGCTGAGAATCTAGCTCTGCTACTTCCTTTACCCTCTCCTGCTTCTCATAATCCAGCACCGACAGATGTTTATTGTGCGTACCCTTCTGCAGCCATTCAACACCATATCGTTCCATGACTGCCGCAAGTTCCTTTTTCTCTGATTCTATCCACTGGTTCCATTCTGTTGCTCCTCTGGTGCCGCCTTCAAATCCCTGCTCCGCCAATGCCCCTTTCAGCGAAACCCTTGTATCAAGTCCTCGCTTACTCCCGGTAATAACCGGAACAAAATCAATATGAATGTGCGGTGTTTCCTCATCCATGTGCAGATGTGCCGAGAATACATGAAGATTCGGATTCCTGCTTTGAAAGTCTGTCATGAAGTCAATAAGTATCTGCTTTGCCAACTGCCCCTCCTCACTCCGTGCATTCATGTCATCTCTGTTACCTATCTGGAAAATCACTTCGTAAAACAGTTTCTCCTGCTTCCCCTGCCGGATTTTCTCATAATAGTTTTCAATCTTCCGGTCACTGCGTTTCTGCTTCGCATTGTACCGTTCCAGAGCTTCGTCAAACAGTTCATGATACACTGCCTTTATATCCTCGTGACAAAATTCCACATTGTCCCGGCTCCTTTCTTTATCTACATTCTTTGCTGAAAATGCTCTTGTATTGTGATTCACAGAGCCTTTCCCCATCATTCCGCTAATCGTTCTCTCCAATAAAACCACCTCTCATCTCTTTTTATCTGTATCTTTTAGTGCCGATAGGCACAGGCTTTGTTACTTTCGTCGAAAGTAACGCAAAAGCACTTTTGACAGCTTCGCCATCAAAAATGCAACCCGATAAATCGGGTTTTGCGTCCTGCCGGAAGCTTTTTCTGCCTGCGGCAGTTGTGCCCGTTCCGGTCACATTGTCATCGCTGTCACCGCACCATTTTTCCTTAATCGTTTCCTACGGGTGCGTGCCACGCTCCCGTTTTATTCGTCTAAGGAAATTACCATCGGAAGCTGTCCGGCACACCACGCCTGTCTAGATATTCCCTGCGTGCCTTTTCCTTTTCTTCCTCTGTCGGTGCAGTTTTATACTGCGTATACAGCTCTCTCATTACCAGGGCATCCATCTTTTTCTCCAATGCCTTAACTATCTCCGGCTCCGTTTCTTCCTGCCCTATGAGAAAATATCTCACGAGCAAAAAGAACAATTCCTGCGAAATCTGCACATTCTTCATTTCAATCCACCAATCCTTTCTGCAAGACCGCAACAACGCAATGTCTATATCTTTTGCAACCTTGCAATCTTCAAGACCGCATTTCTGTATACTCTGCATTGTTGCGTTCTTCCCTTATTCCAGCTTTACTTTATCCAGTTCCCAGTACCATGCGTTGTTGATTTTTCTTGCCCGGATACCCAGCTCTTTCTTTGCGTTTTCCAGTGTTCGTTTGGAAATTCCCAGTTCTTCTGCCCGGTCAAAGATTTCGTTGCTCAAAACCGCATTCTGTGTTTCTGCAAGTTCCCGTAACATCTGCTTTGCCAGCTCCATTTTATTTGCCTTTGGTGCAATGCCGCCAAGCACCTCATCCACCGTAATCTCATAATCTCCAATCCACTGAAAGCCTTCCTCTGATAAGGCAAATGCTTTTGGATGTCCAAATGCCGCAAGGTTGTTTTTAATCTGAACAACTGCTCTGGTATTCGGTTCTCCCTCTACCCGTCCGACCAGTAATACGCTTCTTGCCACTGCAAAGAAATCTATGGAACCCATGCCCCGGTATGCCGCTTTATTGCCGGAAGCCTTATTCATATGACCGATAAGGATAATTGCACACTTTGTTTTCTCTGCCAATGCTCCTAATTTCTTTGTCATATCCCTTGCTTCGTTTGCTCGGTTCATATCCATGCCACCGCCCAGATAGGCTTGTATCGGGTCTAAAATCAAGAGCCTTGCACCAGTCCTTACAATCGCTTCTTCCAAGCGTTCATCTACCATAGACAGTGACTTGTCACTCTCATCAATGACGATAATTCTCTCGCAGTCTGCCCCGGCAAGCTCTAATCTTGGTTTTACTGTATCCGCAAGACCATCCTCCGCAGTCTGGTATATTACATTGACCGGCTCTGTGACCTTCATATTTTCATCCAGTGCTTCGCCCTTTGACAGCTTTGCTGCCAGATTCAACACTATTGTTGTCTTTCCATCCCCCGGATCACCTTGGATAATTGTCAGCTTTCCATAAGGAATGAACGGATACCACAGCCACTCAATCTCCTGCGACTGTACCTCCGACATTCTAATCATCTTTAACTCAATCTTCTGTTCTGTCATTTTCTCCTCCAATTTTAATTTTATAATTGCTACCGGAGAAAACCTCTGCTATACTTAGCTTGTATATACATAGGATAACAGAGGTTTATCCGGTTATCTTTAGTCCTGACAGTTGCCGCTGTTGGGACTTTTTTCTTGTTCATTATCCAGCAAATCTGCAATTCTCCGTTGCTGATTCGGATATAAGTGACCATAAGTATTTAGGGTAATTCTTATATCCTTATGCCCTAATCTTTCCTTTATCAGAATCGGCTCAATCCCTTTGTTGATGAGATATGCTACATGCGAATGCCTTAAATCATGCACCCTGATTTTCTTTACTCCGGCTTTTTCCATATTGTGCTTCATCTTATGCTGTACCGCTTCCTGCACGATAGGGAAAAGTCTTTCATTCTCCGGCATACCATAATGCCCTTCAATAAATTGCTTTATTTCCTGCTTCAAAAATTCCGGTATTTCTATTGTTCGCACAGATTGTTTTGTCTTTGGTTCTGTAATCACATCCTTTCGTTCTGTCCTATAGTACGTTTTTGTGATGCTGATTTGATTTCTTTCAAAGTTTATATCTGCCGGAGTTAATGCAAGTAGTTCTCCAATTCTGCATCCAGTCCAGAAAAGAATTTCAAAGATGAGATAATATCTTGTTCCCGGTTCTATAGTCTGAATAAACTGCTGATACTCCTCTGTTGTCCAGAAATCCAAGCTTCTGCTGTCCGAGTTTCCCATCCGCTTTACCTTCTTGCAAGGATTTGTATGCAAATCGTAAATCCTTGAAGCATGAGTAAACAAGCTGGTTAGCTGATTTTGTATCATTCGCAGATATGATTCCGAAAAGCCTTTTGTCTGCATTTCATTCTGCCACTGAATAATCTGCGAAGCTGATATTTCACTCATCATTTTATTTCCAAAATACGGAATAATATGCTGTTCCATCATATAACGTTTGTTTTTCATGGTACGTTCTTTGAGTTCATTCTGTTTGTCCTCAAAATATACCTCCATAAATTCACTCAATTTCATATCCATACTTCGACTGCTATTGAGTTTTTTCTGTCGCTCATATTCCAGAGCTTCCTTTTTTGTGGAAAATCCTCTCTTTCTTCGTTTTTTCTTTTCGCCCTTTGCATTCGTTTCAAACCACTGGGCAGTCCATTTCTTCGTGTCTTTTTCTTTGTAAGCCATTCCTTTCTTCTCCTCTCTTAGTTCGCAGCCAGCTCGTATCCGAACATCTTTTTTGCCCAATATGCTCTTGGAATCCGTCCTGCCATTGTGATATATCCCTGCTCCGCAAGTTCCTTATTCATTGCCTTAACCAACTTGTAAGCATACGACTTGGAACAATCCAGTTCCTTAGCCACATCATCCGCACTCATCATATATTGATAGTTCGCCATATATTCATCCTCCCTTCTCATTCTACAATTCCGTTACAACTCTTGTATTTTTGTTGTGTACGGTTTTCGTAAATTCATATTATCACTGTCCGTAAATAATGTCAATACTTCGTAAATAATATTTTACGGTTTTCGTAATTCTAAAATTATGTAATTTTCACTTTTATGTTTTTCGTAAATGTGATATGATAATAATTGAATTTATGTTTTTCGTAATTACTTTGTCTATGAAAATAGGAGGTTGCTTATGGGCGATGGAAAGAAATTAAAAGAGTACCTTGATGAAAAAGGTACAAATGTACGCAGAATTGCAAAAGAAACCGGCATTAGTGCCACCACGTTATACACGATTATTCAAAAAGATTCCAATATCCGCTTTGACTTTGCGCTCCGACTTGCCAATGCTTTAGATATTGATGTGAATGAGATATGCTCTGCAAGTCCTTTCTCTGGAGCTATTACCGAAGAAGAAATATATCCCACTCTCCCAGATGGATTGAATGGAGCCTTGGATGCAAGCAGAGTCAAAACCTACTTGAAAAACTCTCTCTATCCACTTATGTACCTATTCGGTAAAAATAGTATGCCGGATGTGGATAATCTTTTGACTTCCTTTTATCAGTTGGATGATGAAGCTAGGAAAGAGGTGGTTGAAACGATACAATTCAAACTACAATATCACAGAGATCCCGAACGGGCAGAACAGGTAAAACAGATTAAGGGATGGTAAGAAAAAAGCTCCGTTGAATAGCAAAATTCAACGGAGTTTTTCTTTTTGGCACCGTTTTGGCACCGCTCACACCCATCTTCATTATTATCGCATGTAAAAAGGGTTCCGGAGAAATCTCCGAAACCCTTGAATTTACTGAATAATATTTAATTACTCGATAACTGTAGCAACACGTCCAGATCCTACTGTACGTCCACCCTCACGGATAGCGAATGTAAGACCCTGGCTCATAGCGATTGGGTGAATCAATTCGATTGTCATTTCTACGTTATCTCCAGGCATGCACATTTCTGTACCTTCTGGCAACTCAACAACACCTGTTACGTCTGTTGTACGGAAGTAGAACTGTGGACGATAGTTGTTGAAGAATGGTGTATGACGACCACCCTCGTCCTTAGTCAAAACGTAAACCTGAGCTGTGAACTTTGTATGACATGTCAATGAACCTGGTTTAGCAAGAACCTGTCCTCTTTCGATATCAGTCTTCTGGATACCACGAAGAAGAACACCAGCGTTATCTCCAGCCTGAGCCTCATCCAGCTCTTTGTGGAACATCTCGATACCAGTTACAACGGATTTCTGAGTCTCTTCTTTGATACCAACGATTTCAACTTCGTCGTTCAAGTGAAGTGTACCAGCCTCAACACGTCCTGTAGCAACAGTACCACGACCTGTGATAGAGAATACATCCTCGATAGGCATTACGAAATCTTTATCTGTGTCACGCTCTGGATCTGGAATGTACTCGTCGATTGTGTCCATGAGTTCCATGATCTTGTCGCCCCACTCGCCTGATGGATCTTCCAAAGCTTTCAAAGCAGAACCTTTGATGATTGGGCAGTCTGTGAAATCATACTCTTCCAACTGCTCTGTAACTTCCATCTCTACGAGTTCGATCAACTCTTCGTCATCTACCATATCGCATTTGTTCAAGAATACTACGATATAAGGTACACCTACCTGACGGGAAAGAAGGATATGCTCTTTTGTCTGAGCCATAACACCGTCAGTAGCAGCTACAACGAGGATAGCACCATCCATCTGTGCAGCACCAGTGATCATGTTCTTTACATAGTCAGCATGTCCTGGGCAGTCTACATGAGCATAGTGACGTTTCTCTGTCTCATACTCTACGTGAGCTGTAGAAATTGTGATACCACGCTCTCTTTCTTCTGGAGCTTTATCAATATTCTCGAAATCAGTAGCATCATTTCCCTCTACTCGGTCAGCCAATACCTTTGTGATAGCAGCTGTCAATGTTGTTTTACCATGGTCTACATGACCGATAGTACCAATGTTACAATGTGGTTTCGTTCTTACATACTTTTCCTTAGCCATTTCTAAATATCCTCCTATCATTTTTTAATTTTGATTTAGAAATTTAATGAATTTGCTTAACAAACTCGGTGCCAATATGACACCATTATAGGTTATTGCATTAAAAAATGCAACCTTTTATTATTTATTTCTTGCGTCCAATACTTTATCCTGAACATTCTTAGGACATTTCTCATATCTCTCAAAGAACATGGAGTAATTTCCACGACCCTGAGTAGAGGAACGAAGCTCTGTTGAATAACCGAACATCTCAGCAAGTGGAACATAAGCGCGCACGATCTTACCGCCGCCGATGTCATCCATTCCTTCGATCTGACCACGCTTAGCGTTCAGACTTCCGATAACATCACCCATGTACTCTTCCGGCATGGTTACTTCAACTTTCATAATAGGCTCAAGCAATACTGCGTCACCTTTCTTCATAGCATCTTTGAATGCCATGGAACCAGCAATATGGAATGCCATTTCACTGGAATCGACTTCATGGTAAGAACCGTCATAGCAGTTTGCATGAACACCCAGTACTGGGAATCCAGCAAGGATACCTGCCTGAGCAGCTTCCTGAATACCTTCGTCAACCGCTGGGATATATTCCTTAGGAATAGCACCACCAACTACAGTAGACTCAAACTCGTAAGGTACTTCGCCGTTTGGATCCATTGGAGTAAAGATAACTTTACAATGACCATACTGTCCACGACCACCAGACTGTTTTGCGTACTTGCTGTCGATGTTGACTTCTTTTGTGATAGTCTCTTTGTAAGCAACCTGAGGAGCACCTACATTTGCTTCTACATTGAACTCGCGAAGAAGACGATCTACGATAACTTCCAAATGAAGTTCGCCCATTCCGGCGATGATTGTCTGACCAGTTTCCTGATCTGTATGAGCACGGAAAGTAGGATCCTCTTCTGCCAGTTTGGCAAGAGCTTCACCCATTTTACCCTGGTCATTCTTTGTTTTCGGCTCGATTGCAAGCTCGATAACCGGCTCAGGGAATTCCATAGACTCAAGGATAACCGGATTCTTCTCATCACAGATTGTATCACCTGTTGTTGTGATCTTGAATCCTACCGCTGCTGCGATATCTCCTGAATATACCTTGTCCAGCTCGCTACGCTTGTTAGCATGCATCTGAAGGATACGGCCAACACGCTCTTTCTTTCCTTTTGTAGCATTCAATACATAAGAACCGGAGTTCAATGTACCGGAATACACACGGAAGAACGCGAGTTTTCCAACGAATGGATCGGACATGATCTTAAATGCCAGTGCTGCGAATGGTTCATCATCAGAAGAACGACGAACTACTTCGTTTCCTTCATCATCTACTCCGGTGATATCAGGGATATCGGTAGGAGCTGGCATGAATTCGATAACGCCATCCAGCATTTTCTGAACACCCTTGTTCTTATATGCAGATCCACAATATACCGGAACTGCCTCACAAGCGATGGTTCCTTTACGAAGAACTTTCTTAAGTTCATCAATTGTAGGTTCTTCACCTTCCAGATATTTCTCAAGAAGGTCATCATCCAACTCACAGATTTTCTCAACCAGGTTGTTGTGCCATTCCTCGGCAAGATCTTTCAGATCATCCGGGATCTCTGTGATTTCGATGTCTTCACCTTTGTCATCTTTGTAGTAATATGCTTCCATCTCGAACAGGTCTACCAATCCGATGAAATCATCTTCTTTTCCGATTGGGATCTGTACAGGAATTGCATTTTTACCAAGACGGTCAATAATGGTCTGAACAGACATGAAGAAATCTGCTCCCATTTTATCCATTTTATTAATGAACGCCATACGAGGTACATTGTATGTGTCAGCCTGACGCCAAACATTTTCTGACTGAGGCTCTACACCTGCTTTTGCATCGAACACACCTACTGCTCCGTCCAGGACACGCAGTGAACGCTCTACTTCTACAGTAAAGTCAACATGTCCAGGAGTATCGATGATGTTGATACGATGCTCTAATGCACCTGCTTTTGGTTTGTGGTGATCTTCCAGTGTCCAGTGACAAGTGGTAGCCGCAGAAGTGATTGTGATACCTCTCTCCTGCTCCTGCTCCATCCAGTCCATAGTAGAAGCACCGTCATGAGTCTCACCAATTTTATAGTTAACACCGGTATAGTACAGAATACGCTCTGTCAAAGTTGTCTTACCGGCATCGATATGAGCCATAATACCAATATTTCTGGTACGGTCCAATGGATACTCTCTTCCAGCCAAAGCTAGTTCCTCCTTTATACAAAATTAAACCGTATGCAAAGCGAAGGCATATATACGCCTCCGCATCCGGCAATCGTTCTGATTACCAACGATAATGAGCAAAAGCCTTATTAGCCTCAGCCATCTTATGCATATCCTCTTTCTTCTTAACAGATGAGCCAGTATTGTTAGCTGCATCCATAATCTCATTTGCCAGTCTTTCTTTCATGGTCTTTTCACCTCTCGCACGAGAGTATGTGGTCAACCAGCGAAGAGCCAGCGCCTGACGACGATCCGGGCGAACTTCGATAGGAACCTGATATGTGGATCCACCGATTCTTCTTGCCTTAACTTCCAGTTCAGGCATTACATTGTTCATAGCCTCATCGAATACTTCCAAAGCATCTTTTCCGGATTTCTCTGCGATTTCCTCAAATGCTCCGTATACGATCTTCTGAGCAACGCCCTTTTTACCATCCAGCATGATGTTGTTGATCAGTTTAGTAACAACTTTGTTCTTGTAAACTGGATCAGCTAATACGTCTCTTTTCTGAATATGTCCTTTACGTGGCACGTTACTTCCCTCCTTAACAAATTATTAATTCACAGGTACTCACGACTTGTGTCCGCACCAGTTTAAGTCTTGCTATATAGTAAGATGCAAAAATTAATCCGGTACTTTTTACATTAGTTTATTTGGCAGCTTTCGGTCTCTTAGCTCCATATTTGGAACGAGCCTGCTTTCTGTCAGCAACTCCTGCTGTATCCAAAGTACCACGGATAATATGATATCTGGTACCTGGAAGATCCTTAACTCTTCCACCACGGATCATAACAACGCTATGCTCCTGAAGGTTGTGTCCTTCACCTGGGATATAACTTGTTACTTCGATACCGTTAGAAAGACGAACTCTGGCAATCTTACGAAGAGCTGAGTTAGGCTTTTTAGGTGTAGCAGTACGAACTACAGTACAAACACCACGCTTCTGTGGAGAACTAGTATTTACAGACTTTTTCTTCAAAGAGTTGTAGGATGACTGCAATGCTGGAGAATTTGACTTCTTAGCAAGTGACTTTCTTCCCTGCTTTACTAACTGGTTAAAAGTTGGCATTAATTTTCACCTCCTGATAATTATTTTTTATGCTGCTGCCTGCAACTAAAAAAGCCACAGGAACGCATGCTTAATCATTATATCCTGTCGCCTTTTCTTTGTCAAGTAAATTGACCGCAATATTTTTTATATTTTTTTATGTCAGAGTGACGGAAAACCGTACCCCTTTATAAGCTGTGCCAACGGGTTGCTGTCATTTAGTTTCATCAGCCAGCTGCTTTTTTTCACCATGTCTGCAATCTGTCCGCACCAGCCGTTGTCCTGAAAAGCACCGATCAGCAAAAGCAGAATCCACAAAACCGCCACTCCCAGTACCAGGCCAAGAACTGCACCACCGGCTTTATTCAGCGTGCTGACCACCGGAAGCTTCTCCACAACATGGAGAAGTTTCGCGATCATACCTATTACGATGGAAGCAATGATCCAGGCTGCCAGAAATGCCACACCCTGCCTGGCCGTTACACTTTCGGGCAGTGCCGGCAGAATCAGCGGCAGTAAAATGAGAGAAAGGATCAGCCGCAGAATAAATCTCACAATATGATACACCTTCATCAGAAGTCCCTGCTGCCACCCATTCCATACACTGAGCAGCAAAATCACCGCTGCCACGATTTCTACTGCCATTGGCTGTTGCATTCGTATCACCTTTCCTTTACTTCTTTTTCAATGAAATCACATTAATCTTATTGTTATCGATCAAAGTATAAACACTGCCTTGTTCCGTAGGAAACAGTCCATGGATCACATCTTCAAATTCACAGGAAAACTTTTCTTTTCCATTGGTCCGAAGAATATGGGCCTCTTTGCTGGACCAGAAGATCAGTTCATCCCCATTTAATTCCATATCGGAAAATGTATAGGTTATGTTCTGGCTGCGTATTTCTTTTCCTTTAAGATTGTATAAATGCAATGTCTGTGCATTCCGCGTATCCCCCTCATTCCAGGTCACGACGGCTATGTACTGGTCGCTGTAGGCCACACTCCGAATGGTGTCCGGGTAAGTTACTTCTGCCTGGATCTGCGGCTTTTTCATCTGGTTAAACAACGTAAAACCGCTGGAATGGAACACGCACACTTCGTCTTTCCCGACAAACTCAATAGATGCAATGGTATTGGTTCCAAAGGATTTTCCGCCTACCAGCGTGTTTTGATCCTGTCCTACTTCCGTAAAATTATAAAAACTTACTTTGTTTTCCGGCGTCTCTCCTGTCAGGACCATATGGGAAGTCACCACGCTTTTCCCATCCGGTGATATATCAAAATCAAGGGGATATCCTTCATCTAGTACATTCGTAGGAATCTCCACTGCTAGTTTATCCGCAGAATTATAGGGATTATAAATGTTTAACACATTGGAATCGCTGTCCTGAGTCAGCACCGCCGTCACTCCATTGGCAGCTACTTTTGCCCCCACGATGGGAAGCGTGGTATCGATTTCTGTGCCCTCATCTTCTCCGTTGTACACATACAGCACCTTGCCCCCCACATCTGCAGCCACGACGAATTTTCCGTTAATATCCACCTTCGGCTGTTTCATTTCATAGCCGCCGTTCCAGAGAGCATGGCCTTTATTATCCACACAACTGATGCCACTGCGGCTGTACTTCAAAAGATTTTTATTGTGATACAGATAGCCGATATTGTTGCTGTCGCTTCGGTCCACCTGGCTTTTCACGGTATAACTGTCAAAACATCGGTTGTTATAATAATAGGAAAAAACTGCCAGCCCCGCTATGAGGACCACCAGCACAAGCAGTGCGATCACCACTCGTTTTCTCCTTGATTTCAGATTGTTCTCTTTTTCTTCCCTTGCTTCACTAAGCTCATAAACATCTGCCAAAGTGTGCCACCTCATCCTCTTTCTGACTTTCTGATTTCCAGTCAAAACAAGTATAACAAATAAGGTCTTATTTGGCAACTGTCCCTTGCTGTGTTTCCTGGCCTGCCGCCCCGGATACAGCCCCTCCGGACACCGTTACCGGCGGCTTGGTGTACACTTTCCCATTAAGGGTTTCCACCACCGTCTTGTCCTCCTGCCGGCTTTGTGTAGCAGCCTCTTTCAGATCTCCCAGTTGATTTTTTAACTGGGTCAACGTAGTCTGACTCCGCAAAGTAGACGCTCCCAGCAGAAGGATTGCCAGTGCCGCCACAACCCCAAGGCCGTGGCCGGTTCTTTTTTCCCTGTTTTTTTGTTGTTTTACTTTCTCCTTTTCTTCCATAATGCCCCGTATATTTCGTATCACACGGTCATCTTCCTGTTCCACCAGATGTACATGCCGTTTACTTTCTTTTTCCATATAATAAAGCATTTCCGGATTTTTTTCATAATAAATATAGTAGCCCTGCTGCCTTTCAAAGTTTCCCATGTGGTACAAAAACATACCATCTTCCTGTTCTTTTTCATCCAGGATATACAGTACCTTATCCCGATGTTGGAAATTCGCCTTATGTATTTCCAGAAGTTTTCCTGCATCCTGTCTGTCAAAATCTCTGGCTGTATAAAACCATCCCACAATATCCAGATCTGTGAAATTTTCCTTAATCTCCGTATATACACTGTCCCAGGACTGAGGACTGAGAACCGGACTGTTCCTTCTGGCAAACTGAGGTATCTCTACGATTCCCGAAATCTGCACGATCTTCTGTCCATTGTAATGATACTGGTTGCCTAGGAGCATGGCCGCTTTTTCATTGTCACTTTGTTTGGCCGCCAGTCTTTTAGCAAACCGCATTACATAATCTTCCACATAAATGCGTTCCCGTCCCGGCACACTGCCGATCTGGCGCACACTTCTGGGTCTGTTCCATTCCATCATAAATCCCTGCCTTTTCTTTTTTTCTGTCAATCATATCACATCTTTGCCGACTATTTTGTCGATTCAAAGGGCAGGATCCGGAAAGAATATTTTTTTTGCTTTTTGCTTATACTACTTTCACTATATTATGAAAGCAGGAAAACTATGACACATTATTTTGATCCGGAGCAGACCGATTCTCTTGCCTGTTTTGCTTCTCTTCTGGAATCCATGTTAAAAAAACATACATCCTTTCACGACCTGGTCCTTCTCTGCATTGGTTCCGACCGGGCTACCGGCGACAGTCTGGGTCCGCTGCTGGGCCACCGTCTGCAGCAGGGCCGGCTTTTGAAAAAAAATGGCTTCCATCTCTATGGCACACTGGAACACCCGGTTCATGCCAAAAATCTGGAAGCCACCATCCGTCATATTCAGTTTTACCATTCTGCGCCTCTGATCATCGCCCTGGATGCCTCCCTGGGAAGACAGGAGCATATTGGTTATGTCACATTGCGGAAAGGACCGCTTTTCCCCGGAGTAGGCGTTGCCAAAAATCTTCCTCCCGTAGGGGACATCTGCATTACCGGCATCGTAAACTTCGCCGGCTGCAAACGCCAGCAGCTGCTGCAGACCACGTCTCTGGGCCTAGTAGTAGGACTGGTAGACTTCATCCAGAATGGGTTATTTCTCAGCCTGGACTCATTACAGCTCCGTCCGCCCCTCCAATGCGCGGAATAAGGTCATCTCATCAATAAATTCCAAAGCACCGCCTACCGGCACTCCGCTGGCAATTCGAGTCACCTTAATGCCAGCCTGTTTTACATATTTACTGATCCAGAGAGCCGTTGCCTCTCCCTCAACCGTAGAGTTAGTAGCAATGATCACTTCTTTTACATCTTCCCGCTGGAGCCGCTGCATCAGTTCTTTTAACTTGAGATTTTCCGGCTGCACCCCTACCATGGGATTCACCGCTCCATGCAGCACATGGTAAACACCTTTGTACTGCCCCGTTTTTTCATAGGCAGCCAGATCACTTGGCTCTTCTACTACCATGATAACAGAAGAATCCCTTTTCGGATCACTGCACACCGGACACAATTCCTGATCTGAAAGATTAAAACATTTTTTGCACAGACAAATCTTTTTCCTGGCATTCAAAATGTTGGACGCCAGTTGTTCCACTCTTTTTTCCGGCATGTTCAAAATGTGAAACGCCAGTCTCTGAGCCGATTTGGGACCAATATTGGGAAGACTTGCCAATTCCTCAATCAACTGATTGATGGATTCACTGTAATAGTTCATATTAGAATGGGAAGCCTCCTCCTAAATTCAGGCCTCCGGTCAGTGCTTCCATAGATTTACTGCTGTCCTCTTCAATTTTTCTGAGGGCTTCGTTGGTAGCAGCCACGATCAGATCTTCTAACATTTCAATATCATCCGGATCTACTACTTCCTCACTGAGTTTCACTGAAAGAACTTCTTTTTTACCAGACATTTTCACTGTAACGGCACCGCCGCCGGCTGTTGCCTCGTACTCTTTTTCTTCCATTTCTCTCTGGCTTTCTTCCATCTGACGCTGCATTCTCTGCGCCTGTTTCATTAAATTATTCATGTTTCCCGGCATACCGCCCTGGAATCCACCTCTTTTTGCCATATCGACATCCTCCTGTTTTTTCTTAATCTTCAAATTCAATCTCCACACCTTTTATTATGTTGCGAAGTTCCGGCAAGGCATTCATTTCCTGCCGTCCTTCCACATACCGGACATCCAGTGTGATCTCTTTGCCCGTCAGCTGTCCTGCCGCCTCCACCAAGGTATTCTGATGCTGTTCCTGGCGGAAATAATCAGCCGGTGTCTGTTTGGAAAAAGCCAGGATCAACGCCCCGCTGTCCGATACAGAAACCTTGGCCTCAGCAAGCATGGTCCGGTCCAGTGCCGGAATCCGGGACACCAGCTGTTTCCAGCTGCTGACCACCTGCCGTACATCCTCCGGCACCGCCTCCGGCCTCAGTTCCTTCTTTTTTTCCGGTTTCACCGCCGGCTGACCGCCTGCCGTCCCGGCCGATGCCACCGTAAGACTTCCGCTTTCCAGTGCTGCCTGAAGGTCCTCATTTAACTGCTCTATATTGTGCAGCCGGTTCTTCAGTGCATCATAGTCCTCTTCCATCTGAGGTCTGCACAGTTTGATCAGCGCCACTTCCAGATCCACTCTTTTGTTACTGCTGTATTTCATAGTAGAAACAACACCTGACAAGATGCGGATATATCGGAAAATCACATCCATATCCAGATCTTTGGTCATTTCCTCCAGAGCCGAGATGGCATCTGCAGGCAGATCTACCAACTCTTCCGCTTCTGCCGCCGTCATCAGCACCATGGCATTTCGCAGGTACCAGATAAACTCATTGACAAACTGTGACAGATCTTTTCCCTGCTCCACCAGCGATGACACCATCTCGATCACGCCATGAACTCTGGCATGTATCAGATGTTCCAGCAATTTCTGATACACTTCATGATCCACAGCCCCCAGCACCTTTAACACCTTTTCATAGGTAAGGGTTTCTCCAAAATAAAAAGAAACACACTGCTCCAAAAGACTCAGTCCATCTCTCAGTGCCCCATCTGCCTGTCTGGCCACATAAGTCAGGGCCTTGGGCTCCGCCTCTATTCCTTCCCGTTCCAAAAGTTCTGCCAGTCTGGCAGCAATGGTCTCTACCCCGATGCGCTTAAAATCATATCGCTGGCAACGGGACAGGATCGTAACGGGAATTTTATGATATTCTGTGGTTGCCAGAATAAATATAACATAAGACGGCGGTTCTTCCAAGGTTTTTAACAAGGCATTAAAGGCCGATACCGACAGCATATGCACCTCGTCGATAATATACACCTTATATTTTCCCTCTGCCGGCGAATACTGCACTTCTTCGATCAGCGTACGGACATCTTCTACACCGTTGTGGGAAGCCGCATCCATCTCAATGACATTCATAGATGTCTGTTCCTCAATTCTCTGACACATCGCGCACTTTCCGCACGGGCCATCCGGTCCCGGATTTTCACAGTTTACTGCCTTTGCAAAAATCTTCGCCACAGTAGTTTTTCCCGTACCTCTGGTGCCGCAGAAAAGGTATGCGTGGCCGATACGCTGGCTCTGCAGTTCATTACTAAGGGTCTTGACAATGTGGTCCTGCCCCTTTACATCGGAAAAATCCTTCGGCCGATATTTACGATATAACGCCTGATAAGACATATTTCAACTCATTCCTTCGTTCCAAAACTAATTCCCATATCTTTTGCCTCTTTAATAATAGAAGCTTCCGGATCTACCATCTTAAGCCTGCCTGCCACTTCCTCCAGCGGTACCGGCACAATATCATCATTTTTAAATCCTACCATATAGCCATACTTTTCTTTCAGGATCAGCTTTGCTGCTGCCGCTCCCAGGCGACTGGCGATAACCCGGTCATATGGACACGGTGCGCCACCACGCTGCGTATGACCCGGCACCGTGATACGGACCTCCTGTCCGGTTCTTTCCTGAATCTGCGCTCCCAGCTGATAAGAAATACTTGGATATGGACTTTTTTTCAAAACCGCCTTGTACTCTTTCTTGCTAAGCATCGCATCCTCTCTGGAAATAGCGCCTTCCGCCACTGCCAGAATGGAAAAGCGTTTGCCCATCTGGGATCTTTTCTGGATTGCCTCGACAACAGCATCCACATCATAAGGGATCTCCGGAAGCAAAATCACATCTGCACCTCCTGCTATACCGGCATACAGCGTCAGCCATCCCACTTTATGTCCCATGACTTCCACAATAAACACTCTTCCATGAGAAGACGCTGTAGTATGAATATTGTCAATTGCAGCAGCAGCGATGTCCACGGCACTCTGGAATCCAAACGTCATATCCGTCCCCCAGATATCGTTGTCAATGGTCTTTGGCAGACCCACCACATTCAAGCCTTCCTCCCTGAGAAGATTGGCTGTTTTCTGCGTTCCGTTGCCGCCCAGGATCACCAGACAGTCTAACTGCAGTTTTTTGTAGGTGGCAATCATAGCCGCCACCTTGTCCATGCCGTCCTCCGCAGGTTTTCTCATATTTTTAAATGGCTGTCTGGAAGACCCTAAAATCGTTCCTCCCAGCGTAAGTATGCCAGAAAAATCATTCGGTGTCATTACCTTGTATTCTTCATACATCAATCCTTTGTATCCATCCAGGATACCAATGATCTCTGTCTCTGGATCTGCTCTGTACAAAACCTTTGCCACCGCCCGCATCGTTGCGTTTAACGCCTGGCAGTCACCACCGCTTGTCAAAAATGCAATTCTTCTCATGCCTGCGCACCTCCGTTTCCAATCATCCTGTTTTTTCCTCTAAAGCATCTGTTACTAGTTTACATGATGAATGGAATTTTAACAAGAAAAAAAACGCAATCAAACCGTAAAAAATTCCATGGAAGTATTTCTTTACCGGCGTTATACTAGTGACAAATTTTATCGAAACAAGCAGAAAGGATGATGTATTATGACAGAAAATATGCCCAAGACAAAGATTGGTATCGTAGCAGTCAGCCGTGACTGCTTCCCTGAATCACTTTCCGTAAACCGCCGCAAAGCACTGGTGGCTGCATACGAAAAAGCCTATGATCCCGACGATATTTACGAATGTCCGGTGTGTATTGTAGAAAGCGAGATCCAGATGGTGGAAGCACTGGAATCTGTAAAAGAAGCCGGCTGCGATGCCCTGTGTGTATATCTTGGCAATTTTGGTCCCGAAATATCCGAAACTTTGTTAGCCAAACATTTTGATGGTCCGGTGATGTATTGCGCTGCTGCCGAAGAGACCGGCCTGGACGGCGGACTCCTTGACAACCGCGGAGATGCCTACTGCGGTATGCTTAACGCAAGTTACAATCTGAAACTGCGCAATACAAAAGCCTATATTCCGGAATATCCGGTAGGCACCGCAGAGGAATGTGCCGCTATGATCCATGATTTTGTGCCGATTGCCCGTACCATCAACGCACTGAATCAGTTAAAGATCATCAGCTTTGGTCCAAGACCATTAAATTTCCTCGCCTGCAACGCCCCGGTAAAACAACTCTATAACCTGAATGTCGAAATCGAGGAAAATTCCGAACTGGATCTCTTTGAAGCTTTCAACAAGCATGAGGGCGACTCCCGTATCCCGGATGTGGTTGCCGATATGGAAAAAGAACTGGGTAAAGGCAACAAAAAACCGGAGATTCTCTCCAAACTGGCTCAGTATGAACTGACCCTTTTAGACTGGATTGAGGACCACAAAGGTTACCGCAAATATGTAGCCATTGCCGGAAAATGCTGGCCTGCTTTTCAGACCCAGTTTGGCTTTGTTCCATGCTATGTCAACAGCCGTCTCACCGCCAGAGGTATCCCTGTATCCTGTGAAGTAGATATTTATGGTGCTCTCAGCGAATTTATCGGCACCGTTGTCAGCCAGGACGCAGTAACCTTGCTGGATATCAACAACTCCGTTCCTTATGATATTTACAGCCAGGACATCCAGGGCAAACATCCATACACACCTACCGATGTTTTCATGGCTTTCCACTGCGGCAATACCGCTTCCTGTAAAGTGACCAATCCGGAAATGCGCTATCAGAAGATTATGGCCCGTAGTCTTCCGATCGAAGTGACCAACGGAACTCTGGAAGGTGATCTGGTACCGGGAGACATTACTTTCTTCCGTCTGCAAAGTACCGCTGATGCAAAACTGCGCAGTTATATTGCCCAGGGCGAGATTCTGCCGGTAGCCACCCGTTCCTTCGGTTCCATCGGTATTTTTGCCATTCCGGAAATGGGTCGTTTCTACCGCCATGTACTGATCGAGGGCAATTTCCCTCATCACGGAGCCGTTGCTTTTGGCCATTATGGAAAAACTTTGTATGAAGTATTCAAATATATCGGCGTACCGGTTGAGGAAATTGGTTACAACCACCCTGCCGGACAGTTGTATAAGACCGAAAATCCTTTTAACTAAAGAAAGAGAGGCTGCCTATGTACTATATTGGTGTCGATCTGGGAACTTCTGCCGTGAAACTAATCCTCATGGCAGAGGACGGTTCCCTCCGTAATATCCAGTCCTGTGAATATCCTCTGTTTTTTCCCGAAAACGGCTGGTCTGAGCAAAATCCCGCCGATTGGTGGAACGCCGTGGTAAAGGGAATCCATAAACTCTGCTTTGATATTTCACCGGATCAAGTGGCAGGAATCAGTTTTGGCGGACAGATGCACGGGCTGGTAGCCCTGGATGCGTCTGATCAGGTGATTCGCCCTGCCATTTTGTGGAACGACGGACGGACAGAAGAAGAGACCCGGTATCTCAATGAGGAAATCGGTACAGACAAGCTGGCTGAATATACCGGCAATATTGCGTTTGCCGGCTTTACCGCTCCCAAACTTCTCTGGATGCAGAAACACGAGCCGGAACTTTTTGCCCGGATCCGGAAGATCATGCTGCCAAAGGATTACCTGTGCTACCGCATGACCGGCGTTCATGCCACTGACTATTCTGACGCCGCCGGTACTCTTTTACTGGATGTAAAAAATAAATGCTGGAGTCAGAAAATGCTGGATTTATGCCACATCCGCAAAGGGCAGATGCCGGCTTTGTATGAAAGCTACGAAGTAGTAGGCACGCTGCTGCCGGATACTGCCAGAGAACTGGGACTTTCTCCTCACTGTAAAGTCATGGCCGGAGCAAGCGACAATGCCGCCGCTGCCATTGGCACCGGCACAGTAGGGGACGGAACCTGCAACATTTCTCTGGGAACTTCCGGCACCATTTTTATCCCCAGCACCCGATTCCATCAGGTGACCGGCCACGCCCTCCACTCTTTCAATCACGCAGACGGCAGTTACCATCTTATGGGATGCATACTCAGTGCCGCTTCCTGCAACAAATGGTGGATGGAAAATATTTTGAATACGGATGATTTTGGTGCCCAGCAGAAACCTATTACGGAATTAGGGAAAAACACCGTATATTTTCTTCCTTACCTGATGGGTGAGCGTTCTCCTCATAATGATCCACAGGCAAGAGGGGCATTTCTTGGTCTGTCTCTTGACACACCTCGTCACCAGTTGACTCAGGCTGTTTTTGAGGGTGTTGCTTTTGCTCTGCAGGACTGCTATCAACTTGCTCTGGAGCAGGGCATCCGGGTAGAACAGACATCCATCTGCGGCGGCGGAGCCAAAAGTCCTCTCTGGCGGAAGATCGTGGCAAACATATTAGACCTTCCTGTCGTCCGTCCGGTCTGCGAAGAAGGCCCCGGATTCGGCGCAGCAATCCTGTCCACCGTCGGCTGTGGCCAGTACGCTTCCGTAAAAGATGCTGTTAATGATCTTGTTCATTTTCAGACAAAAGAAGAGCCGGATCCTTCTCTTGTGGCTCTCTATCGTGAAAAATATGAGAACTTCAAAGAATTCTATCCGGCTTTAAAAGGTCTAAAATATTAATTTAGCGAACGGTTACCTTACACACTGCTTTGATCTTTTTCGAGTATCTGACTGTAATGGTGGCCGTTCCTTTTTTCTTTCCTGTCACTTTACCTGACTTGGTTACTGTGGCGATCTTTTTATTGGAACTGCTCCATTTTAACTTTTTCTTTGCTGCTTTAGCCGCTTTCTTTGTAACAGCTTTCACAGTCACTTTAAGTTTTTTACTCTTTTTCTTTTTCAGAACCAATTTCCTCTTATTTAATGTCAGTTTTTTCACTTTCCCCTTAACCGTACTTTTAGATCCGGATGCAGACACAGTGGTTTTTGCTGCTGACTGACTAACGGTCGAAGTAATTTCTTTCTCCCCAGTGATCTTTATATGATTGATAGCCGCCTCACCTTTGGTTGGATTCGAATACAGATAAGGACCGCTGGCCGCATCCACCGTACTCATGGATGTAATCTCCACACGGATCTTTACCAGATCTTTACCGGCTGCTTCCGCCGGCAGAGTTCCTGCTATCTGTGTCATTTTTTTCTTGGATGTCAGATGCACCTGGGCACTGCTGCCGCTCAATTTTGTAAAAGAAGTACTGCTTCCCACTGCATAGGACAGTGCATAATCCTTTGGACCTTTTTTGCTGGCACCTACATAAGCGGAAAAAGAGAGATTTTTGTATCCCTTCGTAGACAGCCGCACCTCAAAATAAGGAGTTGTCCCCTTGGTCCACTGCACCGTAGCATCCTTATCTCCCGCTGTCATAACCGGCTGTACAGCTTTTGTTCCATTCATCTTGTACTCCGGAGAGATCTTTTTACTCTCCGCAGACCATTCCAGTTTGCGAAGTTTCGTTCCACACACACTGGCATACAGCCTGGCACTTCCCTGGGTAAATGCATATCCTTTTTTCTTTGATCCGTACTTGCTTTTACTCAGATCACTGGTGGCTGTCCCCTTGTCATATTCCACATCCGCTGTACCTGAATAGGCATAATCCAGACTGGCCACCGTCACCTGAGAAGCCGCCTTTACCATTTCCTTTCCCGGCACACATACAAGTGTCCCCAAAAGTGCCAGACACATCCATCCGGCCAAACCCCGTTTCATCATTTTTGTTCCTTCCTTTCTATCCGTTAATTTGAGTTCTAATTCAACTTTCATTGTATCTCATCTGCATTTTCTTTGCAACCTTTTTCCGCTGTTTGTTTTTTTTCTTGTTTCTTCCCTGCCTGATATGGTACAATCTTTCCATAAATGATCTGTAAGGAGGCTGTTTGTCATATGGATTTTCAATTAGGACAGGTAATTAAAATGAAGAAACCCCACCCATGCGGTGACAACCAATGGGAAATTCTCCGTGTCGGTGCCGATTTCCGTTTAAAATGTCTTGGCTGCGGTCATCAGGTCATGATTCCCCGCAAGACTGTGGAAAAAGGATTTAAAGGATTCATAAAAGAGTGATTTTTGTCTTGCTTTTTACTTTTTATTATGATATAATATAACTCCGTGATGTAAAAATCATAATTCCTTGTTCTTTCTGATAACAGAGAGAGCCAGAGACCAAAAGGAGGTGCAAGCAACTATGAATAAGTACGAATTAGCTTTAGTTGTTAGTGCAAAAGTTGAGGACGAAGTAAGAAATGCCACCGTCGAAAAGGCAAAGGACTATATCACAGCTTTAGGCGGTACTATTACAAATGTCGATGAATGGGGCAAGAAAAAACTTGCTTATGAAATTCAGAAGATGGGTGAAGGCTTTTATTACTTTATTCAGTTCGATTCAGAGTCTGAGACTCCGGGCGAATTGGAACAGAGACTTCGCATTATGGACAACGTGCTCAGATACTTATGCGTGAAACAGGAGGCATAAGACAAGGAGGAGTCTTGTTAAATGAATAAGGTAATTTTGATGGGTAATCTTACCCGCGACCCGGAGATCCGCTATACTCAGAGCGAGAACTCCATGGCTATCGCCAGATTTAGTTTAGCTGTAAACCGTCGCTTTGCCCGTCAGGGTGATACGGATGTAGATTTCTTTAACTGTACAGCCTTTGGCAGACAGGCAGAATTCGTTGAAAAGTATTTCAAACAGGGTTCTCGTATGCTGTTGACAGGTCGTATCCAGAACGATAACTACACCAACAAAAACGGCGAAAAAGTTTACAGTGTGCAGATCATTGCCGAAGAGATCGAATTTGCTGAGAGAAAGAGCACTGCTGATGCCAATGCATCCGCATTTCAGGCCGGTGGTGCGCCACAGCCTACCGCTGCCAAAGCAGATGATGATTTCATGGATCTACCAACCGGTATTGAAGATGGTCTTCCATTTAACTAAAAGTTTGGCTTTCAGGATTTTATAAGGAGGTTTAGAAATGGCTTATAATAAAGAAGGAGGAAACTCTCCAGCAAGAAGAAGAGGTCCTCGTAGAAGAAAAAAAGTATGTGCATTCTGTTCAGATAAAGAGCATAACTTCATCGATTACAAAGATGTTGCAAAACTGAAAAAATACATGTCTGAAAGAGGTAAAATCCTTCCTAGAAGAATTACCGGTACATGTGCTAAACATCAGAGAGCTCTTACTGTAGCAATCAAACGTGCCCGCCACGTAGCATTGATGCCATATACACTGGATTAATTTCCACTGTACTTTAGTCTGTTATAAAGGGCAGACGCCTATCCTTTATCGATGGGTGTCTGTCCTTTTTATTTGTATTTGCATACAATTCGTGTTATAATAGAGTCGGATTTTTATCAGAATCTCATTGAGGGGGTAAAATACATTGTCGAAAAATGCCATTAAGGGAACTTTGCGATCTTATCTTCGCTGGCCGATCATTCTGGCTGTTCTCCTTATTGTAATGAATATTCAGATCTATACTATTGATCTTCTGGCAGGTCTTGTCATGTCCGGTTATGTGACCATCTACCTGCTTATTGCCATTCTTCTGTATTGTTTTAAGCGCAAAGCATTACTGCAGGATCTGGTAAATTATGCCATGGAATTTCATCACAGAACAAAGGTGGTTGCCAAAAACATGGAACTGCCTATGGCGATTCTGGATGTAAACGGCACTTGTGTCTGGCAGAACGACAAATTCCTGGACACTTTTGCTCCGGAACTTCCGAAGCGTTTCCCTATCACCAACGCCATCGGTGCTCTTACCGAACAGTATCTTCCGGATTCTGTGGACCGGGACTGCGAGCTGCATTTCAACCGGGATGACATTTTTTACCGGGCTACCATCCAGCGTATTGAGTTCCAGCAGGAAGACACATTGCAGAAAGCAGATGTCCTGGGATTAGGTGACAGTCTTTATCTTTTATTTGTTCACGACGAAACAGAAATCGTCCACTACATCCGGGAGAATTACGATCAGAGACTGGATATCGGTCTGCTCTATATTGACAACTACGAAGAGTCCCTTGCTACCATTGAGGAAGTACGGCGCGCTCTTCTGTCCGCTCTGATCGACCGTAAAATAAACAAATATATGCTCAAATATGATGCGATCACCCGCAAACTGGAAAAAGACAAGTACATCATCTTATTCCAGCACAAATACCTCTCTGATATGCAGGCAGATAAATTTTCTCTCTTAAAAGAAGTGAAAAACATCAATATTGCAGAGGAAAAATCCGTCACTATCAGTATGGGAATCGGTATTCAGGCCGACACATTCCGCAAACGTCAGGAATACGCCCGCAGCGCCATTGATCTGGCTCTTGCCCGCGGCGGCGACCAGGTCGTTGTAAAATCCAAGGACAACATCCTCTACTACGGTGGCAAAAGTATCCAGCAGGAGAAAAATACACGTGTGAAAGCCCGCGTCAAAGCTCACGCTCTCCGGGAATCCATTGAGGCAGCTGACAAAATTGTCATCATGGGACACAAACTGCCAGATGTAGATGCGGTTGGAAGTGCTATTGGAATCAACCGCATTGCCCAGACACTAGGCAAGCCGACCCACATTGTAGTAAACGAAGTAACTTCCTCTCTGGCACCTGTACTGAAACTTTTTGAAGGCAACAAAGATTTTCCGCCGGATCTTTTTATTACCGGCACCCAGGCAAAAGAATTTATCGGTAACGGCAACGGCGTTCTGCTGATCGTAGTAGATGTAAACCGCCCATCCTATACCGATGCACCAGAGCTTCTGAAAATGGTTTCATCCCTGGTAGTTATCGACCACCACCGTCAGACGGATGAATCCTTTGAGAACCCTACTCTCTCCTATATCGAACCATTTGCTTCTTCTGCCTGCGAAATGGTGGCAGAAATTTTACAGTACGCCGGAGAAGAAATGCGCTTGAAGGTAGTTGAAGCCGACGCTATGTATGCCGGCATTATGGTCGATACCAATAATTTTATGAACAAACCGGGTGTACGCACCTTTGAAGCAGTCGCTTACCTGCGCCGCAGCGGTGCAGACATCCTGCGCATCCGTAAAATGTTCCGGTCTGATATCAACGAATACAAAGTACGGGCAGAAGCCATTCAGAACATGGAAATTTTTATGGGCTGCTTTGCCATCGCTCCCTGCGATGCAGCAAACTGCGAATCACCAACCATCGTAGGTGCCAAGATTGCCGACGATCTATTAGACATCAACGGTATGAAAGCCACCTTTATCCTTACCTCTTATGAGGACAAGATATATATCAGCGCCCGCTCCATTGACGAGTTAAATGTGCAGGTTGTAATGGAAAAACTAGGTGGCGGTGGTCATATCAGCAGTGCCGGCGCCCAGCTTACCGACTGCACCATTGAGGAAGCCATTAACACATTAAAAGAAGTTTTAACTAAAATGAAAGAAGAAGGTGACATAGAATGAAAGTAATTTTGAATCAGGATGTAAAAAGTTTAGGAAAAAAAGATGAGATCGTAAATGTCAGTGACGGCTACGCCAGGAACTTTATCTTCAAGAAAAATCTGGGTGTAGAGGCCACTCCTAAAAATCTGAACGACTTAAAACTCCGCCAGCAGAATGACGATAAAATTGCAGCTGAAAACCTGGCAAATGCCAAACAGTTCGCAGAAGAACTGTCTGCAAAATCCGTAGAAGTTTCTATTAAAGCCGGCCAGGATGGCCGCGTCTTTGGCTCTGTTTCCACCAAGGAAATTGCAGCCTCAGCCAAAGCGCAGTTAGGTTATGACCTGGACAAGAAGAAGATGCACTTAAACGAACCAATTAAAAGCATTGGTACTTATATGGTGCCAATCCGTCTGCACCCACAGGTTACTGCAGAACTGAAAGTTATAGTAAAAGGAAAATAATTTACGGAGGTTTTTTGTCATGGAAGATGCTGCGATCCACAGAATCATGCCCAACAACCCCGAAGCGGAACAGGCGGTCATCGGATCCATGCTGATGGATCAGGAAGCCATTTCGATTGCCTCAGAACAGTTGACCGATGAAGATTTTTACAATCCCCGCTTCAAGGTGCTTTTCCAGACTATTGTTGACTTATACCGCAGCGGCAGTGCTGTGGATGTCATCACCTTAGCAGAAAAATTAAAAGAAAATAAGGTTCCCGACGAAATCGGCAGTGTAGAATTTATCAGTAATGTAATCTCATCTGTGCCGACTTCCGCCAACATTAAATATTATTGTAATATTGTTGCCAACAAAGCTCTTCTGCGTCGTCTGATCCGCACATCAGAGTCCATCACGACTCGCGCTTATCAGGACTCTACCGATATTGAAGAACTAATGGAAGACACTGAACACGATATTTTTGAAGTGGTGAACAGCCGCTCCGGATCAGAAGATTTTACCCCGATCCGGGATGTTGCACTGGCAACTCTGGCCGACATTCAAAGTGCTGCCATGAGCGACGGAACCGTTACCGGTATTTCTACCGGTTTTACGGACTTAGACTATAAAACAGCCGGTCTTCAGCCATCCGATCTGATTTTGATCGCTGCCCGTCCTTCCATGGGTAAAACGGCCTTTGCCTTAAATATCGCAGAATATGTTGCTATGATAAACAATCTTCCTACGGCTATTTTCAGCCTGGAGATGAGCAAAGTACAGCTTGCCAAGCGTCTTATCTCCATGAACTCCAAGGTAGATTCCCAGCACATCCGAACCGGAAAGCTGCAAGATGATGAGTGGAGTAAGATCACCGAAAGTTCTATTATATTAGGAGAATCTGCTCTCGTTATTGATGATACGCCTGCTATTTCCATTAATGAGCTTCGTAACAAATGCCGCAAGATCAAAATGGAGCGGGGGTTAAGTCTGATCATCATTGACTACCTGCAGCTTATGTCAGGAAACAGCGGAAGCAAGAATATAAGCCGCCAGCAGGAAATATCAGATATTTCCCGTTCTTTAAAAGCGCTGGCCCGTGAACTGAACTGCCCGGTTATTGCTCTGTCCCAGCTGAGCCGCCAGGTTGAAAGCCGTGACAACAAGCGACCGATCTTGTCTGATCTCCGTGAATCCGGAGCCATTGAGCAGGACGCCGATGTTGTTATGTTTTTGTACCGCGATGAATATTATGAAAAAGATGCCTCTACCAAAAAGGGCATTACAGAAATTATCATAGGTAAACAGCGTAATGGTCCAACCTGCACCGTAGAATTAAAATGGCTGGGTCAGTACACAAAATTTGCCAATTTGGAATACCAGACACAGGATTGATCCTTGTCTGGTATTTTTTAAGCGAATTCTGACAGTTCTCTTCGAATCTTGTCACACGATTTACTCTCAGACACCATATTTCCTGTCTATTTCCATTTGTATCTATGTTATAATAATTTTATGCCATAAAATGCATGAAAGGGAAATAAGGGCATAATTTAAAGTGAAAAAGAGAGGTATCTATGGACAAGCATTTTTATTTAATATCTGACGCAGCTAAAACCTTAAAAGTAGAAACTCATGTACTGCGGTACTGGGAAGAAGAACTGGGACTTTCTATCCCAAGGAATAACATGGGACACCGCATTTACTATGATGAGCAGATGAATCTGTTCCGTAACATACTCAAATGGAAAGAACAGGGACTGTCCTTGAAGGAAATCTCTGAACGATACATACAACACGATCATCCTGCCGCATCCGACCACACAACACAGGTAATTCCTTATCCGGCTCCCGCAGCCGATATCACCCCCCAGCAGGACAAGCTATATCAGTTCAAAAAAATCCTGGGACAGATCATGCAGGAAACTTTCAAAAGACAATCCGAAGAATTTACAACCACAATTTCAAAAGATATATCTGTAAGGATCAATAAAGAGCTGGATTTTTTATTTAGGGAAAGAGATAACGCCTCCGAAGAACGATTCAGAAAACTGGATGAAACAATCCGTGCTGTGCAGAACGCCCGCAAGGAAACAGCCGCAACAGAATTAGAAGAAATACATCAAAAACGCAGACGGCACCGCAAAGGCAAGCGTTCCTGATAAATATACATACAAAAAAACCGTTACAAATTGTAACGGTTTTTCATTACAGAGGCGACTAACGGATTTGAACCGATGATCAGGGAGTTGCAGTCCCATGCCTTACCACTTGGCTAAGTCGCCATAAGTGACTCCTACGGGAATCGAACCCGTGTTACCGCCGTGAAAGGGCGATGTCTTAACCGCTTGACCAAGGAGCCAATATATTTAGTTATAAAACTAAACTCCCCGAGTAGGGCTCGAACCTACAACATCACGGTTAACAGCCGTGCGCTCTACCATTGAGCTATCGAGGATTATTCTCTGATACAACAAATTGAAGAAGTATGTCTTCTCCTATTCATTGTTCTTATATACTTATGCTTTCGCATTTAGTACATTCAAAACTACACACTGTGTTTCATTCAATTCACCAACAAGGTCAAGCCTTCGACCTATTAGTATCTGTCAGCTGCATACATTACTGTACTTCCACCTCAGACCTATCTACCTCGTCGTCTTCAAGGGGTCTTATTGACTTATTGTCAGGGATATCTTATCTTGAGGGGGGCTTCACGCTTAGATGCCTTCAGCGTTTATCCCGGCCCGACTTGGCTACCCGGCTATGCACTTGGTAGTACAACCGGTACACCAGAGGTCAGTCCACCCCGGTCCTCTCGTACTAAGGGCAGCTCCTCTCAAATATCCTACGCCCGCGCCGGATAGGGACCGAACTGTCTCACGACGTTCTGAACCCAGCTCGCG